>CBJMC01400__coassemble_736_pt1 | contig 36127 bp, 35 predicted proteins | sample CBJMC01400__metabat2_low_PE_039 | metagenome-assembled genome bin CBJMC01400
AAGGGGAGTTTACCGTGATTGTGGGACCCAGCGGCGCGGGAAAGACTACGGTGCTCAATATTCTCGGAGGGATGGACACCTGTGACGGGGGAAAAGTGCTGGTGGACGGGGAGGATATCAGCGGTTACAGGAACCGGAAGCTGACCTCTTACCGGAGAAACGATATCGGCTTTGTGTTTCAGTTTTACAATCTGGTGCAGAATCTGACGGCTCTTGAGAACGTGGAGCTGGCCACCCAGATCTGCAGAAACCCGCTGGACGCCGCCCAGGTGCTGAGAGAGGTGGGGCTGGAAGAAAGGATGGATAATTTCCCGGCCCAGCTATCCGGCGGGGAGCAGCAGCGGGTGGCCATCGCCAGGGCTCTGGCGAAAAATCCCAAATTGCTGCTGTGCGATGAGCCTACGGGTGCACTGGATTACAATACAGGAAAGGCGATTCTCAAACTGCTGCAGGATACCTGCAGGGAGAAAGGAATGACGGTGGTGGTTATCACGCATAACTCGGCCATCGCACCCATGGCCGACCGGGTGATACAGATCAAGAACGGCCGGGTGACAGCCATGAACGTGAACCAGCATCCGGTATCCGTTGAGACGATCGAATGGTAAACGTATGAGAAATAACGCAATGGTCAAGGATTTCTTTCGGGAAATCGTAAAAAGTAAAAACAGATTTCTCTCCATTCTGGTGATCGTGGCGCTGGGAGTGGCATTCTTTTCCGGTATCCGTGCTGCCAGCCCTGATATGAAGCTGTCGGCGGACACCTATTATGACGAGACATCTCTGATGGATATTCAGGTGATCAGCAGTCTGGGGCTTACCGATGAGGATGTGGAGGCACTTGGACAGGTGGAGGGTGTCAGGACAGTAAATCCTGCATATAGTGCCGATGTGCTTTGCAGCCTTTCGGATTCCCAGCCGGTGCTGACACTGATGTCTCTGACGGAGGATGTGAATAAGCTGACGGTGTCGGAGGGAAGACTGCCACAGAAGGATGATGAGATTTTTCTGGATGAAGAATTTCTGAAAAGCGAAGGCTTTCAGGTGGGAGAATCCATTACGCTGGAGGCGGGAGAAGGGGATCTTTCGGATACGCTGAAATATGATACCTACACCATTGTGGGTGCGGGATCCAGTCCTTTCTATATCAGCCTGGAGCGGGGAACCAGCACCGTGGGAGACGGAACTGTCAGTGGATTTGCCGTTTTGCTGCCGGAGAGTTTCGCTGCGGAGGCTTACTCATCTGTTTATCTGACGGTGGATCAGGCGGAGCGGGAAATCTGCTACAGCGATGAATATGAAAATCTGGTGGATGAGATTCAGGACCGGATCGGAGAAATCGAGGATGTCCGCTGCCAGGCCAGATATGATCAGATTGTGGAAGACGGACAGAAAGAGATTGACGATGGCCAGCAGGAGATTGACGATGCCAGAGCCCGGCTGGCGGATGCGGAAGAACAGCTTCAGGACGGTGAGCAGCAGCTGGCTGACGGAAAGGAAGAACTGGAGAGCCGAAGCCAGGAGCTTTCGGAGGGCCGCGCCCAGCTGGAGGAACAGGCGCGGCAGCTTGAGGCGGCAAAGGAAGAACTGCAGTCCGGGGAGGCCAGTCTTGCCAGCGGACGTAAGGAGCTGGAGAGCCGAAGCAGTACTGTTGTCAGCGGCCGAAGCCAGCTTGAGGCGGCAAAACAGGAAATTGCCACCCAGCAGGCGGCTCTCGAGGAGCAGGAAGCCCAGCTTGCCGCGGCGCGTCAGGAACTGGAAGCCGGAGGCGAACAGATAACGGAAGGCGAACAGCAGCTGGCCCAACAGGAAGCCCAGTGGCAGAGCAGCAGTCAGCAGCTGGAAGAAGGCCGGACCCAGCTGGAACAGAAGGAACAGGAGCTTTCCCTCCAGTCGGAGACCATCGAAGGCCTGAGACAGCAGCTTCCCTCTCTTCAGCAGCAGCTGGAGCAGCTTACCCCTGCCTGGGAAGAATTGAATCAGCAGCAGGAAGCACTGAAAACGCAGCGGCAGGAGCAGCAGGATAAACTGGACGCCATACTGTCGCTTCCCCAGGAGGAACAGAATCAGGAAGAAATCAATGCGCTGCAGGAAGCGATTGCGGCATCCGACACCCAGCTTTCCGAGATACATACCCGGCTGGAGCAGCTGACAGAGCAGAAGACATCGCTTCAGGAGGCGGTCAGCCAGTATCAGACTGCCATTTCTCAATACGATGAAGGCGCTGCGGCTCTTGCTGCCGCCTGGCAGGAGCTGGAAAGCAAGGAAGCTCAGCTTGCTGCCGGAAAAGAACAGCTGGATGCGGCCCGCAGTCAGCTGGAGGCTTCCCGGGCGGAATACGAAGCGGGCATGCAGCAGATTGAGGATGCCGAAGCCCAGCTGGCCGCCGGCCAGCAGCAGCTTTCCGATGGAGCCGCCCAGCTTGCCGGCAAGGAAGCCCAGCTTGCTTCCGGCGAAGAACAGATTGCGGCTTACCGCCAGCAGCTGGCAGAAGCGGAGAACCAGCTTGCGGCGGCCAGGCAGCAGATTGCTGACGGGGAGAATCAGATTGCCTCTTATCAGCAGGAAATCGCTGATGGTGAGGCGCAGATCGCTGATGCCAGGGAAACGCTTCAGGAGAAAGAGCAGGAACTGGCGGATGCCAGAGAAGAATATGAGCAGGAAGCGGCGGATGCCTATGAGGAAATTTCCGACGGGGAGGCATCCCTGGCGGACGCAAGGCAGGAGCTTTCTGAACTGGAGGTTCCCTCCTGGTATATTCTGGGCCGTGATTCGCTTCAGACGTATGTGGAGTACGAACAGAATGCCGACCGGGTGGAAGCTATAGGAAATGTATTTCCCGTGATTTTCTTTCTGGTGGCGGCGTTGATCTGCCTGACAACCATGACCCGCATGGTGGAGGAAAACAGGACGCAGATCGGAACGCTGAAGGCTCTGGGATACGGAAAAGCCAGAATCGGCGCGAAGTATATCTGCTATGCTTTTCTGGCCAGTTTTATCGGCAGTATTATCGGTTTGACGGTGGGACAGAAATTTCTTCCGGTGGTGATTATTCAGGCGTATAAGATCCTTTACAATAACCTTCCGGAAATTCTGGCGCCCCTGTACGCGGGCTATTCGCTTTCAGCCACGCTTCTGGCGGTGGCGGTGATTACATTAGCCGCTTTGTCTGCCTGCAACCGGGAGATGCGGGAGGTTCCGGCTCAGCTGATGCGGCCGGAAGCACCCAAAAACGGCAAGCGGATTTTTCTGGAAAGGATATCCGTACTGTGGAAACACATGACGTTTTCTCAGAAATCCACGGCAAGAAACCTGTTCCGCTATAAAAAGCGTTTCCTGATGACAGTGCTGGGAATCGGCGGCTGCATGGGCCTTCTGCTGGTGGGGTTCGGTCTGAAGGATTCCATCATGGCCATTGGAGAAAAACAGTTTGGGGAAATCCGCGTATATTCCGCCACTCTTACTCTTGAAGATGACTGCTCTGATGAGGAGCGTGAGGCGATTCTGGATGAGATCCGGGCGGATGATGATGTAACCGCCTCCATGGAAGCAGTGGAAACCACGGCAGATATCAGCTTTGGAGAAGAGACCAGGAGTTCCTATATGGTGGTGGCATCCGACGCGGATAGTCTGGAAGATTTCGTGAAGCTTCGGGACCGGAAGACCCAGGAAGCATATCAGCTGGATGATTCCGGGGTAATTATCACGGAAAAACTTGCTTCTCTGCTGGACGTGGGTGTGGGCGACACGGTGACGATCACTGAGGGCGACAGGGATCCGGTTCAGGTGAAGGTTACCCATGTGGCGGAAAATTACTTTTATCACTATGTTTATATGACTCCGGAGGTTTACCGGCAGCTGTATGGAGAGGATCCGGAATATACGGAGATTTTTACCATCAACACAGCGGATGACGAAGCGTTTGAAAGACAGTTCCAGAGCCGCTATATGGATATTCCTGGCATACTGAACGTTACGTTCCTCAGCTCCATGGCTGAACGGGTGGCGGATATGCTGAGAAGTATGGATACTATCATTTATGTGGTGATTATCGCGGCGGGTCTTCTGGCCTTTGTGGTTTTGTATAATTTGAATAACATCAATATCAGTGAACGCCGGCGGGAACTGGCAACTTTGAAAGTTCTGGGATTTTATGATATCGAGGTTTCCCAGTATGTTTTCCGGGAAAATGTGATCCTGACGGTTATCGGAGCGGCAGCGGGTGTGCTGATCGGCCTTGTACTCCACCGTTTTGTAATTCTTACCGCGGAAGTGGATATGATGATGTTTGGCAGAAATATTAAATTTGTCAGTTTTTTGTACAGCATTTTGCTTACTTTCCTCTTTTCCATGTTGGTAAATGTCTTTATGCATTTCCAGCTGAAGAAGCTGAATATGGTAGAATCCATGAAAAGCGTGGAATAACTTGAAAATTGAGAAAATTCGGAGTAAAATAGGTTCGTAATAGTAATAACTGGTCTGTATCGATTGAGGAGGAATTATTATGACAGCCAAAAAAGTGATTACAAAGGCAGCGGAGAGCGCGGAGGCTTCCAAGACCGTCGCAGCAGAGAAAAAGCCGGCTGCCAGAACCGTAAAAAAGACCGCAGCCAAGAAGACAGCCGCACCGGCTGCAAAAGCGGAGACAGCGAAAGCTCCGGCGAAAAAGGCTCCGGCCAAGACCCAGGAAATCTATGTGCAGTATATGGGCAAAGAAATTCTGGATAAGGATCTGGTGGAGAAGGTTAAAGAGATCTGGACCAAAGAGATGGGAAATAAAGTGAAAGATCTGGTGGATCTGAAGATCTATGTAAAGACAGAAGAGAACGCAGCCTACTATGTAATCAACAATGATGTGACCGGACGTTTTGACATATAATTTTTGCGACTCAGAGATTGTCCGGCAGGGCCGGATAAAAGTAAAGAGGCGAAGAAAGTGCTGAAATCAACACTTTCTCCGCCTCTTTTATACAGACAGCCGGAAGGGCCGCTGCATTTTCGGGCTGCTGCCGTGGGATTCTCCTAAAGATACATCCGCTTCGCGCAGCCTGCCGCGGGAGGACAGATTAGTACTGTCCGCCCATGCTGCCTCCGCTCATCTGTCTTTCCTGGGCTTCGATCATCTTTTTTACCATATATCCGCCCACAGATCCGTTCTGTTTGGAAGTCAGGTTTCCGTTGTAGCCGTCGGTCAGAGGTACACCTAACTCATTTGCAACTTCAAATTTGAAACGATCCAGTGCGCCCTTGGCTTCCGGTACTGCCGCTGTGTTTGTAGATTTGTTAGACATGATGGTTTTCCTCCTTGAAATTATGGCTGCCTTTGCAGCCTGTTTTACGCAGCGAAGATTTGTTCTTCGTTACGCTGTTAGTATGTGAATTGCGGCTCTTTTTACACTAGAAGTTTTTTCATGAGATGGAAGAATCAGAAGTTTTTGTTTGTTTTTGCCAAAAATAATTGCACTGAACCGTCTACTTTGTTATAATAGAATAAATTTTCAGGAGAAGGCGGTTATAAAATGAACATTGGAATCATTGCCCACAACAGCAAGAAAAGTTTGATTGAGGATTTCTGCATCGCATATAAGGGGATTCTCGCCAAACATGAGATTTACGCCACCGGAACGACGGGCAGAAGAATCGAGGAAGTAACAAACCTGCACGTTCACAAATTTCTGGCCGGCTCCGTAGGGGGAGACAAACAGTTTACTGAGATGATTGAGCGGGGAGATATGGATATGGTTATCTTCTTTTATAATCCGGCCATGATCGATCCAAAGGAACCGGATGTGTACCAGATTTCCCGCTGCTGCGATATCTATAACATTCCTGTGGCAACTAATATTGCCACCGCGGAATCTCTGGTTCTGGGTCTGGACCGGGGAGATTTGGACTGGCGCGATCAGATGAAACTGGATTAGATGAGGAGATGGGTAAAGCAGTATGAGAGTTATAGCCGGGAAAGCGCGCAGCCTGCGTTTGAAAACCATTGAAGGCATGGACACTAGACCTACCACAGACAGGATTAAGGAGACACTGTTTAATATGCTGCAGCCGTATCTGGCTGACTGCCGCTTTCTGGATCTGTTTGCCGGCAGCGGAGCCATCGGCATTGAGGCGCTGAGCAGAGGAGCCGCCTGCTGTGTGTTTGTGGAGAGCAGCCCGAAGGCGGCGGGATGTATCCGGGATAATCTTCGTTTTACACATCTGGACGGACAGGCCAGGGTGATGACGGAAGACGTATTGACCGCGATCAGGCAGTTGGACGGAGAGAAGCCGTTTGACTGCATTTTTATGGATCCGCCGTACCGGAAAGGACTGGAGCTGGCAGCGCTGGAGGCTCTTAAAGATACCACACTAGTGGATGAAAATACGCTTCTGGTGGCGGAGGCTTCTCTGGATACGGACTGGGAAGCGGTGGAAAAGCTGGGATACCGGGTAAAAAAAATCAAGAAGTATAAGACAAATCAGCATATATTTCTGAAAACAGAGAAAGGGTACGTATGAGAATAGCGGTGTATCCGGGATCTTTTGATCCCGTAACCAAAGGGCATCTGGACGTGATTGTGCGTGCGGCGGCTCTTTTCGATCAGGTTATTGTGGGCGTTTTGCACAATTCTGCAAAAAGTCCGTTGTTTTCTGTGGAAGAACGTGTTAAGATACTAGAGGAAGCGACCCAGGAGGTGCCGAATATCAGGATTCAGTCATTTTCCGGGCTTTCCGTGGACTTCGCAAGACAATGCGGCGCCAAGGCAATTATCCGCGGCCTGCGGGCTATCACAGATTTTGAATATGAACTGCAGATGGCTCAGACAAACCGGGTGCTTGCGCCGGATATCGATACAATTTTCCTGACCACCAGTCTGGAGTATGCATATCTCAGCTCCACCACGGTGAAGGAAGTGGCGGGCTTTGGAGGAGATATCTCCAAGTTTGTACCCGCAAATGTGGCCCGGAAAGTATATGAGAAGCTGAATCAACACTGAGTGTCAGCAGAAAACAGGGATCCCGCAGGGGCGGGTATCTGACCTGCCGGGCGGCAGGGATAAATACCAAAGGAGAGTGTAATTATGAGCAGCAGAATTGAACAGATCATTGAAGAAATCGAAGAGTTTGTGGAGAGCTGTAAGTATCAGCCTCTTTCCACCACGAAGATCGTTGTTAATAAAGAGGAACTGGAGGAGCTTCTCAGAGAGCTGCGCCTGAAAACCCCCGATGAGATCAAGAGATATCAGAAGATCATCAGCAACAAGGATGCCATTCTGGCGGACGCGCAGTCAAAGGCGGACGGCCTGATTGCTGAGGCGCAGGCTAAAGTGAAGGAGATGGTCAGCCAGCACGAGGTGATGCAGCAGGCTTACGCTCAGGCCAATGAGACCATCGCAAACGCCAATAAACAGGCCCAGCAGATTCTGGACGAGGCTACTATTGATTCCAACAATATCCGTCTCAGCGCCATTGCATACACAGACGATATGCTGGCGAATCTGGAACAGATCATGTCCGGAGCGCTGAATGATGCAGGTGAGAAGTATAAGAGCTATATCAGCGCGGTACAGAGCTGCTATGATGTGGTGACCCAGAACCGGAATGAGCTGGCTCCGCAGGTTGCGGCGGCTCATACCACGGATTCCGTAGAGGATCTGGATGTTTCAGCCGATGACGATGAGGAATAATATTCCCAGAAACAGTGTAACGGTTGTCTGAGTCAGTTTGCCTTTGATATAATGAGAAAGTGACAAGGGAGTGCCTGCCAGCATTCCCTTTGTCTGTGCCATGGTGGACAGCCCTCCGAAAGCTGCGCAGCAGAGAATCAGCAGATAGCGGACGGCAAATGGCAGTGGGGAGGCAGCGATCTGGCGGATGCCGGTGGTGATTTCCACCACGCCCGGCAGAATCCAGCCTGCCCAGGGAACAGGAGCGGTAATCTGCAGAAGGATGGAAACACCGATGGAGAACAGAATGATATATCCGCCCAGCCGGGTGATAGTCTCAAAACTGTTCATAATGGAGACGTCGATCAGATGCCCAATGGAGGCACCGATGGAGGTCTCCTTTTTTGTGCGGGAGACGCCATCGTAATCCGGCAGTGGTGTTTTCAATCCGGAAGAATGTTCTTCCTGTCCGCGGCAGATATGGTGCCGGAAAATCATGGAGGTGATTATACTGGAGCCCCAGAGAATCGCAAAGGTGGGTATGGTATACCGGGGAGCCTGCAGAGTATTGGTCAGCACATATGAGGTCAGAAACATGGGGCTGGCGTTATTGGAGAACGTGAGAAGATATTCCGCTTCTTTCCGGGGGATTTTTTTCTGAGCATAAAGCTCAGCGGTCAATCTGGCTCCCATGGGATAACCGCAGAAAAGCCCCAGAAAGAAAGCATACATTCCGTAAGCATCCAGCCCCAGAAGATGCCGGCTGAGCCCTTCAAAATGCCCCAGAAGGCGGGGAATCACCCCTGCATGGATCAGGAAATCCGATAATATCATAAAAGGAAGCAGAGAGGGCAACACGGTTCCGAACCAGAGCCGCAGCCCGTCGGCGGAGGCAGCAAAGGCTTCCGCGGGAAAGCACAGCAGGTAAGCGATGGTGGCAAAGATCATTGCGAAAAACAGGATTCTTTTCAATGGCAGCTCCGCAGCCGGTTCGTTACTTCAGTATATGCCTCTGAAGACCGGTTTCAGAATCCGGGATTGAATGGTTCTGAACCGCATGTTTTCCGCATAAGATGTATAGGATGGGGGATGATGCCTGCGTGAAAAAGGGAAAACAGATTTTGCTGCTTCTGGCGCTTACGATTCTGCTGTCCGCAGGGCAGAGCCTGCTGTCCGGATGGCTTGTGAGAGAAGTTTTTCTGCGGAAGCTTCCGGAAAATCCGGTGGAAACGGCCGCTTTCCGGCAGCTGTCTGTGGGAGAGGAAAACTTAAGGCAGCTGAAGGAATTTTCGGATCAGGGAAAAATTTCCATGGAGACAGGGCTTGCCGCGTGGATGACGGAAGAGGAATTTTCTCTTGACGGCCGGGAAAAGATTTCCCGGGAGGAGCTGGCCGGCAAGGCAAAACTTCTGGAGGAGAAAAGGGCTTCGGATTTTTCCGCACTCCGGGAAGCATACCGGGCAGTTTTCGGAGATCTGGAGTATTTCCCGGTTCCGCGGCCATCGGGCGGGGAGGATGCGGCGGTCTTTGAGGACACCTTCGGGGCTTCCAGAACCTACGGCGGCCAGCGGACGCACGAGGGAACGGATCTGTTCGGCAGCAAAAATATCAGCGGATATTACCCGGTGGTCAGTGTCACCGACGGGGTGGTGGAGAAGGTGGGCTGGCTGCCGCTGGGCGGCTGGCGGATCGGCATCCGCAGTCCGTCGGGGGGATATTTTTATTACGCGCATCTGGATTCCTACAGCAGAGACTTTCAGGAGGGAGATTCCGTCCGGGCAGGAGAACTGCTGGGCCTGATGGGAGACACCGGCTACGGACCGGAGGGAACCAGAGGAAAATTTCCGGTGCATCTGCATTTCGGCATCTATATCCGGACCTCAAACCGCAGGGAGATCAGCGTCAACCACTATGCCGTCCTCCGGTATCTGGAGAATACCGCCGGGGAGTACACTTACTGAGAAAAGTATGCTATAATGAAAAAACAAAAGAGACCGGACGATCAGGGACAGAATAAGGAGAGGTAATATGGAAATACAGTTATGGCGTGAACGGTTGCTCCCCTATGAGCTGGCAGTCCATGAGCTGGTGGAAAAGTTCAACCACCTGGCCAGGGAACACAGGGAGAGGAATCTGTATTCCCCCATTGAGCAGGTGACGGGACGGGTGAAAAGTGTCACCAGTATTCTGGAAAAGATGCAGCGCAAGGGGATTCCTTTTGAGGAAATGGAAGAGCAGGTGGAGGATATCGCGGGGATCCGGATCATCTGCCAGTTTGTGGAGGATATCTGGCGGGTGGCGGATATTGTGGCCCACCGGTCGGATATGGAGATCAAGTGCGAGAAGGATTATATCCGGAATATGAAGGAGAGCGGCTACCGCAGTTACCATCTGGTGATTTACTACACCGTGGAGACGCTGAACGGGCCGAAGAAGATCCAGGCGGAGTTGCAGATCCGGACCATGGCCATGAATTTCTGGGCCACCATCGAGCACTCCCTGCAGTACAAATACAAGACCAACATACCGCCTCATGTGCGGGAGCGGCTTTCCAAGGCCGCGGAGGCCATCATTGCCCTGGACAATGAGATGTCCTCCGTGCGGGGAGAGATCATGAACGCCCAGAACTCCTCGCTTCTGCAGCGGAATCTGGTGATGGATATTCTGGGAAATATCGAGAATCTCTACCGGAAGTCCAGCAAGCGGGAGGTGGAGAAAATCCAGGATGAATTTTACAGGATCTATGCTTCCAATGATCTGATGAAGCTGAAGCGGTTTCACCAGCAGCTGGATGTGATCGCGGAGGGCTACCGGGCCCAGGCGGTCACCTGTGATCCGGAGATGTAGGAAGGAGTACGATTTGAGAGATACGATACAGCTGCCCTCCTCCTTTGCCAAAAAGATGAAGGAGCTTCTGGGAGGAGAGTACGAGGCTTATCTGAAAAGCTGCGGGGAAGAGCCCCGCAGCGGCCTTCGGGCCAACCGGTGGAAAATCCCGCCGGATGAGCTGGAGGAAAAACTGCCGTTTGGGGTGAAGAGGGTTCCGTGGATTTCCAATGGATTTACGTATGACAGCAGCGCGCAGCCCTCCAGGGACCCCTATTATTATGCCGGCCTGTATTATCTGCAGGAGCCCAGCGCCATGACCCCGGCCAGCCGCCTTCCGGTGGAACCCGGGGACCGGGTGCTGGATCTGTGCGCGGCGCCCGGAGGAAAGGCCACGGAGCTGGGGGCGAAGCTTCAGGGAAAGGGCCTCCTGGCGGCCAACGATATCAGCAGCTCCAGAGCCCGGGCGCTTCTGAAAAACCTGGAGCTGGCAGGCCTTCCCAACATCTATGTGCTCAGCGAGGATCCGGAAAAACTGGCCGCAAGGATGCCGGAGTTTTTCGACAAGGTGCTGGTGGACGCCCCCTGTTCCGGCGAGGGCATGTTCCGGAAGGATCCTTCCATGATCCGCTCCTGGCAGGAGCGGGGGCCGGAGTATTACTGTGAGATTCAGAAAAAGCTGATTTTGCAGGCGGCGGATCTTCTGAAGCCCGGCGGCATGCTGATGTATTCCACCTGCACCTTTGACGTGCGGGAGGATGAGGAGATCGTGGCCTGGCTGCTTAAGAAGCGCCCTAAGATGCGGCTGATTCCCATGGAAGGCTATGAGGGATTTGAACCGGGAAGGCTGGGCCTGACAGACTGTGTGCGGATTTTCCCCCACCGGATGGCCGGGGAAGGGCATTTCCTGGCGCTGTTTGCCAAAGAGACGGCGGATTTGTCGGAGGTATCCCGCCGGGAAGCCGTAGCGTCTCCGGCCGGAATTTCGCCGGAGGCGGAGGAATTTCTGAAGGGCTGCCGTCTGGGTGTGGAGGATCCTGTTTTTGACGTGAAACAGGAGCGGATTTATCTGAAGGGAAAACGGGACGGGATGCCGGAGGGGCTCCGGTATCTGCGGACCGGCCTGTATCTGGGAGACTGTGCCCGCCGCCGGTTTGAGCCTTCCCAGGCGCTGGCCATGACGCTGGGGCCGGACACCTATGACTCCTGTATTCTTCTGAAACGGGAGGATCCCCGGGTGATCCGTTACCTGAAAGGGGAGACGCTGGATGTGTCGGATCTGTCCCCGGCAAGGAAAAAGGGATGGCAGCTGGTGTGCGTGGACGGGCATCCTCTGGGCTGGGGAAAGCTGGCGGGCGGTATGCTGAAAAACAAATACAGCGCCGGCTGGCGGTGGCAGTGACGGAATGAAACAGAGGGCCGCTGCCGGGAAGCCTGGTGAGCAGGAGAAAAGCCTGGGGCGGGAGAAAATATCAGCGGCCGGAAGGCGAGACGGAGACGATGGAGGAAGTAAGATGGCAGGAATACGTCTGGACAAGTATCTGGCCGACGCGGGCGCAGGCACCCGCAGCCAGGTGAAGGAAAAGATCCGGAAAGGAAAGGTGACGGTGAACGGGCAGCCGGCAAAGAAGCCGGAGCTGAAGGTGGATCCCGCCTCCGACGTGGTGGAGGCGGAGGGGATCCGGTTCACCTTTCAGAAAAACCGGTATTATATGCTGAACAAGCCGGGCGGCTGTGTGTCTGCCACGGAGGACGCCTCCGAGAGGACCGTGCTGGAGCTTTTGCCGGCCAACATCCGGCGGGGGCTTTTTCCCGTGGGGCGGCTGGACAAGGATACGGAAGGGCTGCTGCTTTTGACGGACGACGGCCCGCTGGCCCACCGGCTGCTTTCCCCGAAGAAGCATGTGGAGAAAACCTACTGCGCCCGGGTGGAAGGAAGTCTGGGGCCGGAGGATGTGAAAGCTTTCGCCGCGGGGCTGGATATCGGGGATGAGAAACCGGCCCTCCCGGCGAAGCTTCAGATCTGCGGGGAGACGGATGGGATCTGCCAGGTGCTGATCACGGTGTCGGAGGGCCGGTATCATCAGGTGAAGCGGATGGTGGCGGCCAGGGGAGGCCGGGTGATCTGGCTGAAACGGCTGTCCATGGGGCCGCTGACACTGGATGAAAGGCTGGCGCCGGGACAGTACCGCAAATTGACACAGGAGGAAATGCGGCTGCTGGGTCTGGATGCGGACGGCGGCTGACGGGAGGAACGTATGCTGAACAATATCAGAGCGGTTCTGTTCGATCTGGACGGAACCCTGGTGGATTCCATGTGGATGTGGAAGGATATCGATATCGAATATCTGGGAAGCCGTCATCTGCCGCTTCCGGAAGATCTTCAGCGGTCCATCGAGGGCATGAGCCTGACGGAGACGGCCGTTTATTTTAAAAAACGGTTCGCTCTGCCGGATGACCTGGAGGAGATCAAAAAAGAGTGGATGGATATGGCCAGGGAGAAGTACCGCAGCCAGGTGCCACTAAAGCCGGGAGCCAGGGAATTTCTTTGGGAGCTTCGGCGGCAGGGTATCCGCACCGGTATCGCCAGCTCTAACGGCATGGAGATGATTCAGACGGTGCTGAAGGCCCAGCAGGTGGAGGCGCTGTTTGATTCCGTACATACCTGCTGTGAAGTAAAGCGGGGAAAGCCCAGTCCCGATATCTATCAGCTGGTGGCTTCGGATCTGGGAGTCGGCGAAAAGGAATGTCTGGTGATGGAGGACATCCCCATGGGACTTCTGGCGGGCCGGCGGGCGGGGATGAAAACCTGCGCCGTGGAGGACGATGCAAGCCGGGACCAGAGGGAAGAGAAGCGGAGACTGGCGGATTACTATATCCAGGATTATTACGATATCCTGCGGGAAAGTTATGAGGTACTTTGATGGAGAGACAGTTTTTGCCGGTGACGAAAGAAGAATGTGAACAGAGGGGCATTTCCCAGCTGGATTTTGTCTACGTGACCGGGGACGCTTATGTGGATCACTCCTCCTTCGGGCCGGCCATCATCAGCCGTCTGCTGGAGAGCAGAGGGTATACGGTGGGCATCATCGCCCAGCCGGACTGGAAGGACGAGAGAAGCATCCAGGCGCTGGGGGAACCCCGTCTGGCTTTTCTGGTGTCGGCGGGCAATATGGATTCCATGGTGAACCACTATACGGTGGCCAGAAAACGCCGCCATCGGGATTCCTACTCCCCGGGCGGCCGGATGGGGCTTCGGCCGGACCGGGCGGTGACGGTCTACGGAAATCTGATCCGGCGGGTTTATAAGAAGACGCCCATCATTCTGGGAGGCATTGAGGCCAGCCTGCGGCGTCTGGGCCATTACGATTACTGGTCGGATAAAATCCGCCGGTCGGTGCTTCTGGACTCCGGCGCGGATCTGATCTCCTACGGTATGGGGGAACATTCCATCGTGGAGATCGCCGAGGCTCTGGAGGCGGGGATTGCGGTGCAGGATCTCACCTTCATACGGGGAACGGTGTACCGGTGCCGCCACACGGACCACATCCCGGACCCGGTGTTTCTCCCTTCCTTTGAGGAGATTGCCGCCAGCCCCCGCCGGTATGCTGAGAGCTTTGCCGTCCAGTACCGGAACACGGACCCCTTCACCGCCCAAACACTGGTGGAGGACTACGGAAGCCGGGGGTATGTGGTGCAGAATCCGCCGGCCTATCCGCTGACCATGCAGGAGATGGACGATGTGTACGGACTGCCCTATATGGGAACCTACCATCCCATGTATGAGAAGGAGGGCGGAATTCCCGCCATCGAAGAAATCCGTTTCAGTCTTACCAGCTGCCGGGGCTGCTTTGGCAGCTGTAATTTCTGCGCCCTCACCTTTCACCAGGGGAGGATCGTCCAGGCCAGAAGCCATGAGTCGCTGCTTGAAGAGGCGGTACAGATGACGAAGGAGCCGGATTTCAAGGGATATATCCACGATGTGGGAGGCCCCACCGCCGATTTCCGCCAGCCGGCCTGCAAAAAGCAGCTTACGCGGGGCGCCTGCAGGGGACGGCAGTGCCTGTTCCCTACGCCCTGTCCTCATCTGGAGGCGGATCACCGGGATTATCTGGCCCTTCTTGAAAAGCTCAGGAACCTGCCCGGGGTAAAGAAAGTATTTATCCGTTCCGGCATCCGTTTTGATTATGTGCTGGCGGACAGGAAAACCCCGTTTCTTCAGGAACTGGTGAAATACCATGTCAGCGGACAGCTGCGGGTGGCCCCGGAGCATGTATCGGAGCCGGTGCTGAAGCGGATGGGAAAGCCTTCCCACGGGGTGTACGAGGAATTCCTGCGGCAGTACCGCTCCTGCGTGAAGAAGCTTCATCAGGAACAGTATGCCCTTCCCTATTTTATGTCCTCCCATCCCGGCTGCGGGCTGAAGGAGGCGGTGGAGCTGGCGGAGTATATCCGGGATATGGGATTTATGCCGGAGCAGGCCCAGGATTTCTATCCCACGCCCTCCACCATTTCCACCTGCATGTACTACACCGGCCTGGATCCTCTGACCATGCAGCCGGTTTATGTGCCCAGGGATCCCCATGAGAAGGCCATGCAGCGGGCGCTGATTCAGTACCGGCTTCCCGAAAACCGGAAGCTGGTGGAGGAGGCTCTTCATAAGGCCCACAGAACGGATCTGATCGGCTGGGGGCCCCGCTGCCTGATCCGGCCGGAGAGAGGCGCTCATCCGTCCGGAAAACAGGGAAAACGGCGGGAACAGACAAAAAACGTACGGCATCCGGAGAAAAGAAAGAAGGATGGGCGCCGCAGGTAAAATATGAAATTTCTGAGAAATTTCCCAAAAACTATTGGTAAACCGGGAAGAATTTGATAGGATGTACAATGGAAACGGGCAATGTCTGTTTCAACAGTATGACAGAGAGGACAGAAGACATGAAGGTACAAAAAGGTGAATTTGGATATATCCGGTGGCAGAAGAAGCGGCGGATTCTGGTGACGCTGGGCTTGTTTCTGCTTCCGCTGGCTGCTTTTATCGCCGGAGTGCTGGTCACGGGCACCAGAAACAATCTGATCACCGTGATTGCGGTGGTGGGCTGTCTGCCGGCCTGCCGGTCCATGGTGGGTGTGATCATGATGTGGATGCAGCAGCCCATGGAGGAGACGCTGTACCGGGAGATCCGCCAGCATCAGAAGGATCTGACCATGGCATATGAGCTGGTGGTTACCACGTATGAGAAGAATGCGTTTCTGGATGCGGTGGCCATCTGCGGAAATAAAGTGGCGGCCTATTCCTCCCGGATGAAAGAGTCCCCGGAATTTATTGAGCAGCATATCCGGAAAATTCTGAAGCAGAACGGCTTTAAGACTGAGGTGAAGGTGTTTAAGGAAAAACGGGCTTACCTGGACCGTCTGGATCATCTGAACGCGCACAAAGAAGAACTGGAACGGGATATCAAGTTTACGCCGGATGAGAGGTATCCGGAGCTTAGCCGTGACGAGCTGATCCGTCATCTCATCCTGGCCATTTCTCTGTAGGGGGCAGACGCGTGGAGACAGTAACCATTGGAAAAAATGAAGCCGGACAGCGGCTGGACAAATATCTGAAAAAATATCTGGATCAGGCGCCGGCGGGATTTCTCTACCGGATGCTCCGCAAGAAAAATATCCTTCTCAACGGGAAGCGGGCATCCGGCAGTGAAAAGCTGGCGTTGGATGACCAGGTGACATTGTATCTGGCCCGGGAGACCATCGAGAACTTTCAGGGGAAAAAACAGGAGAAACTTCCAGAGGGAAAGGCGCCGTATCAGGTGGTTTACGAAGATGAAAACATCATGGTCATCAACAAGCCGGCAGGGATGCTTTCCCAGAAAGCGTCCCCCCGGGACGTGTCTCTGGTGGAGTATCTGACGGCGGATCTGCTGAGAAGAGGAGAGATTTCCCGGACACAGCTTGCCACCTTCCGGCCTTCGGTGTGCAACCGGCTGGACCGGAATACCAGCGGCCTGGTGCTGGCGGGAAAAACGCTGCGGGGGCTGCAGGATCTTTCGGCGGCATTGAAGACGCGGACGGCAGACAAGTATTATCTGGCCCTGGTCCGGGGGAAAATCAGCAAAAAGCGGGATCTTACCGCCTATCTGAAAAAAGATGCCGTGGGCAATCAGGTGACGGTTCTGGACGCTTACGCTCCGGGAGCATCGCCGATTCATACCGCATGGGAGCCGCTGTGGAGCGACGGGACCTGTACCCTTCTGCGGGTAAAGCTGATCACCGGGAAAACCCACCAGATCCGCAGCCATCTGGCGGCCACCGGCCATCCGCTGGCCGGGGATCCCAAGTACGGGGATCCTGTCTGGAACCGCCAGATGAAGGAGATGTGCGGGCTTTCCCGTCAGTTTCTCCATGCTTGGCAGGTGACCTTCCGGGAGGGAGACGGGTGCCTTGCGCCTCTGGCGGGCCGGACGGTGACGGCGGATCTGCCCGGGGATCTGAGGACAGTGCTGGAGAAGAAACACATCCCGAAGATCCGGGAATGAGGTTTGCAACAGGAAAGCCGGAAGGTTGAAATGTTACGGCGGTTTCGATAAAAGAGGAGAGATAACATGGAAGAGATGTTCGAGGAACGGAAGGTACCGGTATCCGGACAGAAAAAAAGGGGAAAACGGAGAAAAAGGAAGAAAGAAGAGGAACCGAAAAAGAGTATTGGCCGGGAACTGCTGGAGGATGCGCTGCTGATTTTGATTGTGCTGGCGGCGGTATTTCTGGTGAAGCGGTTCGTGCTGATCAATGCGGTGATTCCTTCCGGTTCCATGGAGGATACCATCATGACGGGAGATCAGATTTTCGGCAGCCGTCTGGCCTATGAGTTCGGAGATCCCCAGAGGGGAGACATCGCGATTTTCCGGTATCCGGACAATGAAGAGGAGCTGTTTATCAAACGGGTCATCGGTCTTCCCGGGGAAAAGGTGGAGATCATCGACGGAAAAGTTTATATCAATGATTCCGAGGAGCCGCTTGAGGAGGATTACTTAAAGGAAACGCCCACCGGAAGCTTCGGCCCCTATTATGTGCCGGAGGACAGCTATTTCATGCTGGGAGACAACCGGAATGATTCCAGGGACTCCCGCTGGTGGAACAACACGTATGTGAAACGGGATAAAATCCTTGCCAAAGCCGTCTGGAGGTATTTCCCTCTGGACAAATTCGGAAGGATCGAGTAAAAAAAGGGGCTGCGGCCATGGGCAGGCAGCCCCGGTTCCATTGCAGAAGAGGAAGGGGTGAAGAAAAATGGGTACGTGGAATTCCAGAGGACTTCGCGGCTCCGCTCTGGAGGAGCTGATCAACAGGAGCAACGAGCAGTACCGGGAGAAGGGCCTGGCGCTGATTCAGAAGGTTCCCACCCCCATCACTCCTATCCGGATCGATAAAGAAAGCCGCCATATTACCCTGGCATATTTTGAACAGAAAAGTACCGTGGACTATATCGGCGTGGTGCAGGGGATTCCGGTCTGCTTTGACGCCAAAGAGTGTCACGCCGACACCTTTCCGCTGGCCAATATTCATGAACATCAGATGAAGTTTATGGAAGAATTTGAGGGACAGGAGGGCGTGGCCTTCCTGCTGATCTATTATGCCGGCAGGGATGAATTTTATTATATGTCTCTGAGGGAACTGAAGGTTTTCTGGGAAAGGAGACAGACGGGAGGACGAAAAAGCTTCCGGTATGAGGAACTGAAGCCGGAGGGTTTTCTGCCCCGCCGAAGCGGTGTTCTGGTGCCGTATCTGGACGGGATTCAGCGGGATCTGGCATCCAGGGATTGACTTTTTCCCGGCGGGAACGTATAATCATTTTATTCGTGTGATAGCACACTACTATGATAAAGCGAAGAGGGAGAAAACAATGAGACAGTTATTCCATACACCGGAGGGGGTCCGGGATATCTACGGCAGCGAATGTGAAAAGAAACTGCATCTGCAGGGAAAGCTTCAGACGGTTTTCCATTCCTTCGGGTATCAGGATATCGAAACTCCCACCTTTGAGTTTTTTGATGTGTTCAGCGCCCAGGTGGGTACCACACCTTCCAGGGCCCTGTATAAATTTTTTGACCGGGAAGGAAATACGCTGGTGCTGCGGCCGGATTTCACACCTTCCATCGCCCGGGCGGCTTCCCAGTATTTCAGCCAGGAAAATTTTCCGGTGCGGCTGTGCTACCGGGGGAATACCTTCGTGAATAATTCCAGTTATCAGGGGCGGCTGAAGGAGTCCACCAAGATGGGCGCGGAGCTTCTGGGAGACGCCACGGCCGACGCGGACGCGGAGATCATTGCCCTGATGGTGGAGCTTCTGAAAACCACAGGCCTCACAGAGTTTCAGATCAGCATCGGAGAGGTGGAATTTTTCAAGGCCCTGGTGGAAGAAACGGGTATGGATGAGGAGACGGTGGCCCGGCTGCGCCAGATGATCTCCAGCAAGAACCATTTCGGCGTGGAAGAACTGCTGCTGGAGCAGAAGCTTTCCGAAGAACAGATGCAGGCTTTGTCTCAGCTGCCCCAGCTGTTCGGATCCCAGGAGGTGCTGGAGAAAGCCAGGAGCCTCACTTCCAACGAGAAGGCTCTGAAGGCGCTTGGGCGTCTGGAGGATATTTACCAGGTGCTGGAGTTCTATGGCTGTCAGCAGTATGTCTCCTTTGATCTGGGTATGCTCAGCAAGTACCAGTACTATACCGGCATTATTTTCCAGGGTTATACTTACGGCACCGGTGAGCCGCTGGTGAAAGGCGGACGGTATGACAGTCTGCTGGCCCATTTCGGCCGCCCGGCTCCCGCCATCGGCTTTGAGCTGGTGATGGATCAGGTGATGAGCGCCCTGGAGCGGCAGCAGATTCCGGCTCCGGTGACAAAAGGACGGACGCTGATTCTCTATAAAGAGGATACCCGTCCGCTGGCCATCGGCCTTGCCAGGGAACACCGGGAGCATCAGATGGATGTGCAGTGTATGCTGATGGAGGAAGGACGGACACTGGAGGATTACAAAAGCTACGGCAGGAAGAACCATTTCGGCGGAATCGTATATCCGGTGAATGAGGATGAGATCCGGGTGATCAATCTTTTCACCGATGAGGTACAGACAGCCAGGATTCAGGATCTGCGGTAGATCCGGAAGGGAGTAGAGGATGAGATATCTGACAATCGCTCTGACCAAAGGGCGCCTGGCCAGCAAAACGCTGGAGCTGCTGGAGAAGACAGGCATTACCTGTGAGGAGATGAAGGATAAAAATACCAGAAAACTGATTTTTGTCAATGAGGAGAAAAAACTGCGGTTCTTTCTGGCCAAAGGGCCGGATGTGCCCACTTATGTGGAGTACGGAGCTGCGGATATCGGCGTGGTGGGCAAGGACACCATTCTGGAGGAAGGACGGAAGCTTTACGAGGTGCTGGATCTGGGCTTTGGAAAATGCCGGATGTGTATCTGTGGACCGGAAAGCGCCAGAGAACTGCTGGAGAGCAACCGGCTGATCCGGGTGGCCACCAAATATCCCAACATCGCCAAAGATTATTTTCTCAATAAGAAGCATCAGACGGTGGAGATCATCAAACTGAACGGTTCCATTGAGCTGGCTCCCATCGTGGGACTTTCTGAGGTGATCTGCGATATTGTGGAGACCGGTTCCACACTGAGGGAAAACGGACTTAAGGTACTGGAGGAGGTCTGCCCGCTGTCGGCCCGCATGGTGGTGAACCAGGTGAGCATGAAAATGGAAAATGAGCGGATTTCCGCCATGATTCAGGATCTGAAACGGATCATCAGGGAGGAACAGAAGTGAGAATCGTAAAGCTTACACAGGAAACAGAGAAAAATATTCTGGAAAATATGCTGAAGAGAAGCCCCGGTCAGTACGGGGAATACGAAAGCCGCGTACAGGAGATCCTGGACCGGGTGAAGGAGCAGAAGGATGAGGCGGTCTTCCACTATACGAAGCAGTTTGACCGGGCGGATATCGGCCCGGAAAATGTCCGGGTGACCGATCAGGAGATCGAAGAGGCCTACCGTCAGGTGGATCCGGAACTTCTCCAGGTGATGAAGAAGGCGCTGGAGAATATCCGCAGCTATCATGCTCTGCAGAAACAGAACAGCTGGTTTGAGAGTACGGAGAAAGGAACGATGCTGGGACAGAAACTGACGCCTCTGAAAACAGTGGGCGTCTATGTGCCGGGGGGAAAGGCGGCGTATCCCTCCTCCGTTCTGATGAATATCGTTCCCGCGAAGGTGGCGGGCGTGGACCGGATTATCATGTGTACTCCCTGCAACGTGCGGGGACAGGTGAACCCCATTGTGCTGGCGGCGGCAAAAGAAGCCGGCGCGGATGAGATTTACAAGGTGGGCGGAGCCCAGGCCATCGGAGCCATGGCCTACGGCACAGAGAGCATCCCCAAAGTAGATAAAATTGTGGGCCCGGGAAACATCTATGTGGCCCTGGCCAAAAAGGCTGTGTATGGTCATGTGAGCATCGATTCCGTGGCAGGTCCCAGCGAGATTCTGGTGCTGGCGGACGAGACGGCTAATCCCAGATATGTGGCTGCGGATCTGCTGTCCCAGGCAGAACACGACGAGCTGGCCAGCGCCATCCTGATCACCACCAGCCAGGAACTTGCCCGGCAGGTAAATGACCAGGTGGAGGAATTTGTCAAGGTGCTGGAGCGCAGGGAAATCATTCAGAAGTCTCTGGATCAGTTCGGCTACATTCTGGTGGCGGATACCATGGAAGAAGCCATTGAGACTGCCAATGAGATCGCGTCGGAGCATCTGGAGATTGTCACCAGAAATCCCTTTGAAGTGATGACAAAGATCCGCAACGCCGGAGCAATCTTCATCGGAGAATACAGCTGCGAGCCTCTGGGGGACTATTTCGCAGGCCCCAACCATATTCTGCCCACCAACGGAACGGCCAAGTTCTTCTCCCCGCTGTCGGTGGATGACTTTATGAAAAAATCCAGTATCGTCTATTATTCCAGGGAAGCCCTGGCCGATATTCAGCAGGATATCCGCAAATTTGCCCGGTCGGAGCAGCTGACAGCCCACGCGAATTCCATCGCCGTGCGCTTTGAGGAGGAAGAATAACATGGAGATCATCAGAGAAAAGGAGCAGGACGGGCTGCGGATGGTGACGGTGAAAAGGGATACCCGGGAGACCAGGATCACCCTTTCCCTGAATCTGGACGGAACCGGAAAGGCTTCCGTGGATACGGGAATCGGATTTTTCAATCATATGCTGGAAGGATTTGCCAGGCATGGATTTTTCGATCTTGAACTGAAGGTGGAAGGGGACCTGGAGGTGGACTGCCACCATACGGTGGAAGATACCGGTATCGTGTTGGGATGCGCCATCCGGGAGGCATTGGGAGACAAGGCGGGAATCTGCCGGTACGGCAGTATGATCCTGCCCATGGACGAGACCCTGGTGCTGGCGGCGGTGGATCTCTCCGGGCGGCCCTATCTGAACTTCCAGGCGGAGTTCACCGCCCCGAAGGTGGGAGAGATGGATACGGAGATGGCCCGGGAGTTTTTCTATGCGGTCAGCTATTCGGCAGCCATGAACCTGCATCTGAAGGTGCTGGACGGAGGGAACAACCATCACATCATGGAGGCTCTCTTCAAGGCATTTGCCAAAGCGCTGGATCAGGCGGCCGGGAAGGATGACAGGATCCGGGGCGTTCTGTCCACCAAAGGAAGTCTGTAGACGGAGGGAGACAAAAGGATATGAAATACAGAGAAATCATTCCCTGTCTGTACATGTGGAAGGGACAGGCAGTGACCGGATTCGGTCAGAAAAATATCTTTGCGGGCGGCGATCTGGAGCAGCTGGCCGCGGACTACGGCAACCGGGGAGCAGACAGCCTGCTGGTGTTCGACTTTTCTTCCAGCGATGAAGAGCATGACCAGGCCATCGGCATCATGAAAAAGCTGGCCCGCAGGGCGGAGGTTCCCCTGATCGGTGCTGGAAATGTGAAGCGGGCGGAAGACGTGAAGAAGCTGCTCTACGCGGGATGCGAGAGGGCCGTGCTGAATTTTTCCAAGGAAAGCAATGTGGAGCTTCTTGAGGAAGTGTCCAAACGCTTTGGAAAAGAAAAGATTCTGGTGAGCGTTTTCCAGATTTCAGAGTATGAGGACCATCGGGAGCTGATCGAGGAGTACGCAGGGGGGATTCTCTGCCTGGAAAACCTGCAGGAAACCATTTGCCGGGAGACGAAGCTGCCGCTGATCCTTCATACCAACAGTATGGGAAGAGAAGAGATTTTCCGGGTGCTGAAGGAGGAGCAGGCTGAGGGAATCAGCGGCCGTTACGTCAGCGACCCCCAGGTGGATCTGATGGAGCTGAAGAGATCTCTTCGCGGACAGGGAATTCCGGTGAATACCTTTGAGAGCAGCATTGCCTGGGAGGACTTCAAGCTGAACGGCGACGGACTGATCCCGGTGATCGTACAGGATTACCGGACGGACGAAGTGCTGATGCTGGCTTATATGAACCGGGAGGCTTTTGAAAACACGCTGGCTACCGGACGGATGACTTACTGGAGCAGAAGCCGGCAGGAGCTGTGGGTGAAGGGACTTACCAGCGGCCACTTCCAGTATGTGAAGTCCCTGACGCTGGACTGTGACAATGACACGATCCTGGCCCGGGTTTCCCAGGTGGGCGCCGCCTGCCATACGGGAAACAGAACCTGCTTTTTTAAAGAACTGGCGGCAAAACCGGGACGCCATACCAATCCTCTGAAGGTATTCGAAGATGTGTACCAGGTGATTCTGGACCGGAAAGAGCATCCCAAGGAGGGATCCTATACCAACTATCTGTTTGACAAGGGCATCGACAAGATCCTGAAAAAGGTGGGAGAGGAATGTACGGAAATCGTCATTGCTGCCAAGAATCCCGACAAAGAAGAAATCAAATATGAAATCTCGGATTTTCTGTACCATGTGATGGTGCTGATGGCGGAAAAAGGGGTATCCTGGGAGGATATCACCGATGAACTGGCCAGAAGGTAGCCATTGTTTTTTCAAAGGACCGTTTCGGCGAAAAACCGGACGGTTCCTTTTTATGTGACCGGATGTCCGTGAGTTCCGCATTTGTGACAGTTCGTAACAGTACAGTGAATGTAGTAAGGAAATACTTGCGAATTTTGCAATTGGTGATATACTAGCTCTGTATGGTATTGAGAAAATAACAGAATACCGGTGGAGGAAGTTATGAAAATTATTATTATCGGCTGCGGAAAAGTGGGCGTTGCTCTGGCTGAGGGCCTGAGCGGCGAACAGTATGACGTGGTGCTGGTGGATACCTGCGCGGAAAAGCTTCAGCAGGTGACAGAAGACCTGGACGCGATGCCAGTTGTGGGAAATGGTTCCAGTATCGCCACATTGTCCGAAGCGGGAGTGGAGGACGCGGATCTTCTTATTGCGGTAACGGGATCCGATGAGCTGAACCTGCTGTGCTGTCTGATTGCCAGAAAACAGGGGAACTGTCAGACAGTGGCCAGAGTGAGAAATCCTGTCTACAATAAAGAAATCAGTTTTATCAAGGAAAGCCTCGGCATTTCCATGATCATTAACCCGGAGCTGGCGGCGGCCATGGAGATCGCGCGTCTTTTGCGGTTCCCGTCGGCTATCAACATCGATACTTTTGCCAAAGGAAGGGTAGAGCTTTTAAGATTCCGGCAGATGCCGGAGTTCCACATGGATGGTCTGACCATCTCCGAGCTTCAAAGCAGGATCAAAAGCCAGATTCTGATCACCGGCGTGGAGCGGGGAGAGGAGGCGTTTATACCCAACGGAGATTTCCGCCTGAAGGACGGGGATTCTCTTTTTATCATTGCTTCCCCGCAGAATGCGGGGGCTTTTTTCCGTGAAATCGGTGTGAAGAATGACCGGGTAAAAAACTGTATGATTGTGGGCGGGGGAACCATCGCCTACTATCTGGCTCTGCAGCTTTTGAATATGCATATCCGGGTTACGATTATCGATAAATCCCGTGAAAGGTGCGAAATGCTGGCGGAAACGCTTCCGGGCGCCACCATTATCTGCGGAGACGGTACCGACAAAAAGCTGCTGCTGGATGAAGGCCTGGAACAGACGGAAGCTTTCGTATCCCTTACCAATATGGATGAGGAGAATATTCTGGTGACCCTCTACGCAAAGGAGAGGTCAAAAGCGAAGCTGGTGACAAAGGTAAACCGCCTTTCTTTTGATAACCTGATCACCAAGCTGGATCTGGGCAGCGTGATCTATCCGAAAGATATCACGGCGGATTATATTCTCAGATATGCCCGGGCTATGCAGAATACCATCGGCAGCAATGTGGAGACCCTGTATCATATTCTGGACAATAAGGCTGAGGCGCTGGAATTTCTGATTCGGGAGAATTCCGAGGTGGTGAATGTGCCGCTGAAGGATCTTTCGCTGAAGGACAATCTTCTGGTGGGCTGCATCAACAGGGATGGAAGAATTATGATACCCTGGGGAAATGACAGTCTGCAGGTGGGTGATACTGTAATTGTGGTAACTACTCAGAAGGGACTTCGTGATATCCGTGACATACTGAAACGATGAGGGGAAACAGATTATGAACTTTCGCAATGTGATTTTTATCCTGGGATGGGTGTTGAACATGGAAGCGGTGTTGATGGTGCCTTCCATGGTAACAGGTCTGATCTATCAGGAGAGGGCGGTGACGGCTTTGCTGTGGTCCGCGCTTCTGTGTCTGGCTATAGGAATCCCCATGTCGAGAATCAGGAGAAAGAATACTCATTTCAGAATCCGGGAAGGGTTTGTGGCAGTGGCCCTCTGCTGGATCGCCATCAGTGTGATGGGAGGACTTCCCTTCCTGTTTTCCGGAACCTTCACCAATCCGGTGGACGCTCTGTTTGAGACCATGTCGGGCTTTACCACCACCGGCGCCAGTGTTCTGACGGATGTGGAAGTGGTTCCCAGGTGTATTATTTTCTGGAGAAGCTTTACCCACTGGATCGGCGGTATGGGTGTTCTGGTATTTCTGTTATCTCTTTTCCGAATGACAGGCGGTTCCCATATTAATCTGATGAAGGCGGAAAGCCCGGGTCCTTCCGTGGGCCGGCTGCTTCCTACCATCCAGTCCACCGCAAAAGTGCTGTATATCATTTATTTCGGAATGACTGTGCTGATGGTGGTACTGCTTCTTCTGGGCCGGATGCCGCTGTTTGACGCGCTCACCATCAGCTTCGGTACGGCAGGAACGGGAGGATTTGGAATTAAAAATGACAGCCTGGGAAGTTATACCGTGTACCAGCAGGTGGTGGTCACGGTGTTTATGTTGTTGTTCGGTGTGAATTTCAACGTATACTTTTTCATGCTGGCAAGAAAATGGAAAAACGCGTTCCGCTGCGAGGAACTCTGGTGGTACCTGGGGATCGTGGCGGTATCCATCCTTACCATCGGCTGGAATATCCGGGGAATGTTTGACAACCTGGGACAGGCGATGCAGCAGTCTGCCTTTCAGGTGGCGTCCATCATCACCACCACCGGTTACGCCACCACGGACTTTAACCTGTGGCCGGAAACCTCCCGGAGTATGCTGGTGCTGCTGATGTTTGTAGGGGCATGCGCGGGCAGTACCGGCGGCGGCATGAAGGTGTCCCGTCTGGTGATTCTGCTGAAAACCGTAAAAAAAGAGCTGAGTCAGTTCCTGCATCCGGGGCGGGTGGCAAAGATCCGTATGGACGGAAAAGTGGTGGAGCACGAGACCATCCGGAGCATCAATGTGTTTATGGTGGCGTATCTTCTGATTTTTTCGCTGTCCGTACTGGCGCTTTCCTTTGACGGAACGGATATGATCACCAATTTCACGGCTGTGGCAGCCACCTTCAACAACATCGGACCCGGTCTGGAGCAGGCAGGTCCGGCCACCAACTTTGCCATGTTCTCCAATGTGTCAAAGCTGGTGATGACCTTTGATATGCTGGCGGGCCGTCTGGAAATCTTTCCGGTTCTGCTGCTGTTTGTGCGGGATACCTGGAGAAAATTTTAACAGATTTTTATACATACGGAGAATTCCCAGTAAAAAAAGAGGAATTCTCCGATTTTTGTCTTGACGGGGATGGAAAGCTGTGGTAATATTCTGGTTAGATAAAACTAACTTACAAAAGAAAGGCGCGGGACGCCTTGCTTTTTACACAGAGGGTTAGGTAAAACTAACCAAATCCTGAGGGAAATCAAAGAGAAGTCCCGAAGGATCCCTCTATAACCATGCGGCTGACTGCAAGCGGAAAGGAGAGGCCTATGAGTCTAGTGATTATCGGAGGAAATGAACGGATGGTGACCAGATATGAGAATATCTGCAAAAATTACGGCCACACGGCAAAGGTATTCGTAAAGGAGCACAGTTCCATAAAAAAGAAAATGGGATGTCCCGATCTGCTGATTCTCTTTACCAATACCGTATCCCATAAGATGGTGGTCAGTGCCTCCCAGGAGGCGAAAAGAAACAATATCCCCATCGCCAGAACCCACAGCAGCAGCGTTTCCGCGCTGCAGAATCTGCTGGAAGAGATGCAGGAGGGCTGAGTATGGAATTGGAGAGAGCGCTGATTGTGCATGCCGCTCCCACGTTGGCGGGGCTTAAGACGGCAAACCTGTTCTGGTTTTCCTGCCCGGATCTTGAGGAGGCCCGCAGGGCCGTCGATGGGTGGAACGGGATATTTATGGAAAAGGGTGTTCGGCTGGATATTATGAAAATTCACCGGAACCGGATGCTGCTTTATGTGTACCGGGAAAAACGTCTGGAAAAGGATCTGACGCAGCCGGAGGCGGAGAGAATTCTGGAATCCTGCGGTTATTCAAAAGGCGGTCTGCCGGGCATCCTGTCCCGGCTGAGGGAACGGCTGCGCAATGACCGGGATTTTCCCCATGAAATCGGGCTGTTTCTGGGGTATCCCGTGGAAGACGTGCATGGCTTTATCGTAAACGGAGGAAAGAATTTCTGCTGCAGCGGGTGCTGGAAGGTGTACTGTAACCAGTGCGAGAAAGAGAAACTTTTCCGCCGGTACAAAAAGTGCGGGGCAGTCTATCTGAGACTGTTCCAGAATGGAAGGAGTGTCTGGCAGCTGACTGTGGCCGCCTGACATAGATATTATTTAAGACAACGGCCGGATGCGGTCTGTTGATCGGAGAGAGAGGTAAGTATTATGAGCAAAATCGCGGTAGTTTACTGGAGTGGAACCGGAAACACGGAAGCCATGGCACAGCAGGTGGAGGCAGGAGCCAAAGCGGCCGGGGCGGAAGTGAGTGTCTATACCTGTGCGGATTTCCAGGCAGATATGATGGATCAGTTTGACGCGGTGGCTTTCGGTTGCCCGTCCATGGGAAATGAACAGCTGGAGGAGGATGAATTTGAACCCATGTTCCAATCCTGCGAAAGCAAACTGTCCGGCAAGAAGATCGCCCTGTTCGGCTCCTACGGCTGGGGAGACGGCGAGTGGATGGAAAGCTGGGAAGCCCAGTGCAGACAGGACGGCGCGGTTCTGGCCTGCGGCAGTGTGATCTGCAACGAGGCTCCCGATGACGAAGCTCAGGAAGCCTGCAGGAATCTGGGAAAAGCGCTGGCATAACAGGAAAAAGGCATTGACAAAACGGTTAGACACTGCTAATCTAATATATAGTTAGAAGTTACTAACTAAAAAGTTTGATTCTGAACGTTCTGCTCAGGCGTTTACCGGGAGATTCTGAGAGAAACGCCGGATACCATCGTGTGTCCGGCGTCCTTCGGTTTCCGGCAATGGAAAGTTTGCCCAGGGTACTTCTGCCGCCGGGGAAACCGCGGCCGCCGTCCGGAACAAAAGAAGAGGAAAAGAGGGATCGTATGGCGGATGCACTGATTGTATTGATTCTCATTGTGGTTCTGATATTCGCCCTGAAAGGAACCATCAAGCACTTCAGAGGCGAGGGCGCCTGCTGCGGCGGAGGTTCGGGAAAGGTCCGAAAGCCAAAGGATAAGATTTTGGAGGGACCTGTGACGGCACAGAAAACCATCCGGATATCGGGGATGCACTGTGAAAACTGTGTCAACAGTGTTACCAGAGCCATCAATAAAGTGGACGGAGCTTCGGTCAGAGTGAACCTTCAGGAGGGAACGGCGGTGGTGTCCTGTGACCGGCAGGTGGATGACGAAACGCTGCGCCGCGCGGTGGAAAAAGCAGGTTTTCAGGTTGTGAGCATATCCTGACCGCCCTTTGGAGGCCAGCCGGAGGAATACTGTGAGCGGGAAAGACCAGATTATAGAGAAACTGAAAAAGAACGGATGCCGGATTACCAGACAGAGGAGCATGCTGATTGACATTATTCTGGAAAACAGCTGCTCCAGCTGCAAGGAGATTTATTATAAGGCGGCTGACAAAGATCACAAAATCGGCCTGGCCACGGTTTACCGGATGGTGAACGCGCTGGAGGAAATCGGGGCCATTGACCGGAAAAATATGTACAAAGTGGAATATCCGGCCCGGAAGGGGTGCGTGGTATTGCTGGATGACGGGACCATCTGCCGTCTGTCAGAAAAAAACTGGAAACATGTGATTCAGGAAGGCCTGGGCAAATGCGGCTATCTGAGAGGAAGGAAGGTCGCCTCTGTGATCATGGGCGATGAAGAAGATTCTTCCCGGTGCCGGCTGGATTACTGAACCGCAGTCTGAGGAAATCAAACTCCCCGGACTGCGTTTTTTTTGCGCGATAAGCCCGGAGGGTGGTTGTAAATGATAAAATTTATCATCAGCCGGTGTTGCGATTGACTATGCAAAAATGCGTTGCTATCATATTCAATGCCAGAGATTTTACATTGTTTTAACAGGAACCGGGAACCCCTGCGGGGCTGTCTCTGCGGCTGTTGGGCAGAAAGTGAGGGAAGCATGAAAAAACACAGATTCTGGGCATGGGTCATGCTGTTTTCCATGGCTATGGTATTTTATACGGGTTACAAACACAAATAGGAGGTATCAGATATGCTGGAATGTTTAAAAAACTTTGACTGGAAGAAAGGTGGAATCTTTGCCGCGGGTGTACTGTTCGGAACGGCGGGAATCAAACTGCTGTCCAGCAGGGACGCCAGAAAGATTTACACACAGGGAACGGCTGCCGTACTGAGAGCCAAGGAGTGCGTGATGAACACCGCTTCCGTAATCCAGGAGAACGCGGAAGATATTCTTGCCGAGGCTCAGCAAATCAATGAAGACAGAAAGGCACAGGAGGAAGCCATGGAGATGGAGGACGCCTCTGCCGAAGCGCGAGAAGAAGACGCGGAGGAGTAAGTGAAGACAGCCGTCCGGAAAAGTAACATTGTCCGGATAATGTGGGAAAGCTGCGGGAGAGGCGGGTGCAGAGACACCGTACCGCAGCTTTTTTCCACATCCAATTGTGAGGGAAAATAAGATGAAATTTACTATCAGGCATGAAATCAGGGGACGGATCCGGGTGCATATGGCGCAGAAGCGCATGAGCTTTCACCAGGCGGACACCCTGCTTTATTATTTATATCAGACGGAAAATGTCACCATGGCCAAGGTGATGGAGAGAACCGCCGATGCGGTGATCTGCTACCGGGGGGACAGGGAGCCGATCCTCCGGGCGCTCCGGGAGTTTTCCTACGAAATGGTTCCGGTGCCGGATTCGGTACTGGAACACTCCGGAAGGGAGATGAATTCCAGATTTCAGGAAAAACTGGTGCTGAAGCTTCTGGCCAGAATGGGAAGCCGCCTGTTCGTTCCGGCGCCAGTGCGGGCCGTATGGACCGGCGCGAAATCTGTGAAATATCTGGCAAAGGGCATTGGTTCTCTGGCGAGAGGAAAAATGGAGGTGGCGGTTCTGGACGCCACGGCCATCGGGGTTTCTGTGATCAGAAGAGAGATGGAAACCGCCTCCTCTGTGATGTTTCTCCTGGGAATCGGCGAGCTGCTGGAGGAATGGACCCACAAGAAATCTGTGGCGGATCTGGCCAGAAGCATGTCCTTTGGAGTCAGCCAGGTATGGCTGGTGCAGGACGATAAAGAGGTTCTGGTTTCAGCCAAATCCATATCACCGGGAGACCGGGTCATGGTACATATGGGCAATGTGATTCCTTTTGACGGGGAAGTGGCCAAAGGCGAGGCCATGGTGAATCAGTCCTCCCTTACCGGAGAGCCCACGGCGGTCCGCAAGGCTCTGGGAAGCTATGTCTACGCGGGAACGGTGGTGGAGGAAGGCGAGGTGACCATCTGCGTCCGGGAGACCTCCGGATCCACCAAATTCGAGAAAATTGTACAGATGATTGAGGAATCGGAGAAAATGAAATCTTCCATGGAGAGCCGGGCGGAGCATATCGCGGACCGGCTGGTGCCTTATACGCTGGGAGGAACCGTACTCACCTATCTGCTCACCAGAAATGTGACAAAAGCCCTGTCGGTGCTGATGGTGGATTTCTCCTGCGCGCTGAAACTGGCCATGCCCATCTCCGTTCTTTCGGCCATGCGGGAAGCCAGCCTGCATCATATCACCGTAAAAGGCGGAAAATATCTGGAGGCGGTGGCGGCAGCAGATACCATTGTCTTTGACAAAACAGGAACACTGACGAAGGCCCAGCCCTCTGTGGCCATGGTGGTGCCCTTCTGCGCCAGAAGCCAGAGGGAGCTGCTGTGTGTGGCGGCCTGTCTGGAGGAGCATTTTCCCCATTCCATGGCAAAAGCGGTGGTGCAGGCGGCAAAGGATCAGGGCATCGTCCATGAAGAAATGCATTCCAAGGTGGAGTATATCGTGGCTCACGGGATTTCCTCCTACATCAACAGCAGTAAAGTGGTAATCGGAAGCCATCACTTTGTTTTTGAGGATGAAAAATGCCGGATTGCTCCGGAATATCAGGAAAAATTCCATGAGCTTCCGGAGGAATACTCGCATCTGTACATGGCCATCGACGGGGAACTGGCGGCGGTGATCTGCGTGGAAGATCCGCTGCGTCCGGAAGCCTGCCAGGTGATTGACAGGCTGAGGGAGGCCGGTATCGGAAAGGTCGTCATGATGACCGGCGACAGCCAGCGGACGGCTGCGGCGGTGGCCCGGAAGGTGGGCATGGACGAATACTATTCAGAAGTATTGCCGGAGGACAAGGCCGCCTTTATCGGAAAAGAAAAGGATGCGGGAAGAACCGTCATCATGGTGGGTGACGGAATCAACGATTCCCCGGCTCTCTCTGCTTCCGATGCGGGCATCGCCATCAGTGACGGGGCGGAGATTGCCCGGGAAATCGCGGATATCACCATTTCCGCCGATCAGCTGGACGAGCTGGTGACGCTGAAACTGCTGGGAGACGGGCTGGTGCGGCGTATCCGGATGAATTACCGATTTATTGTGGGATTCAACACTGGGCTGATTCTGCTGGGAGTGACCGGCGTCCTGATGCCGACGACTTCCGCTTTTCTCCATAACGCCTCCACACTGATGATCGGACTTCGAAGCATGAGGAATCTTCTGGATGAAGCGGAAAGAGAGAAGCGCTATCCGGAAAGAATTTAAAAAATTAAAAAAATATAAAGTTTGACTTGACAAACTTCTTTGGTTATAGTAGACTAACCTTGCGAACGGAGAAATGGAAATTATTTCTTCGGTCAGATCGAAGACAGTGGGAGGATGTTGCGATGACTTTACTGGATGCCAGAGAGGGAGAGGAATATATCATCAAGGATATTGTGACAAATGATGAGGAACTGGAGGCCTTTCTCTTTTCTCTGGGATGCTACAGTGGAGAGCCGATTACTGTTGTCGCTCACAAAAAGAGCGGCTGTGTGGTCTCCATCAAGGATGGAAGATACAATATCGATACTGATTTAGCGCAAGCTATTTCAATATAAAAAAGTGATTCAGTTCACTTTTTTTTTACAAGCCGGTTAGCGTAGTTTAACTACATCGGCAAATGCAGTGAAGGAGGAGATTTGTGTATGAGAATCGCTTTTGCGGGAAATCCCAACAGCGGTAAGACCACCATGTACAATGCGCTCACAGGAAGAAATGAACGTGTTGGAAACTGGGCTGGTGTTACGGTGGAGCGGAAAGAGAGCCCCATCAGAAAAGGGTACTATGACGGAGGGGAGGAGCTGGTCGCGGTGGATCTGCCTGGCGCTTATTCCATGTCCCCGTTTACCTCTGAGGAAAGCATCACCAGCAGTTATGTGAAGAATGAGCATCCGGACGCTATTATCAATATTGTGGATGCCACGAACCTGAGCCGGAGCCTGTTCTTTACCACGCAGCTTCTGGAACTGGGAGTTCCGGTGGTGGTGGCCCTGAACAAAAGTGATCTGACAGAGAAGAAGCAGACCAAAATCGATGTGAAACGCCTGTCGGAAAAACTGGGCTGTCCGGTGGTGAAGACCATTTCCACATCTTCCGGACATGAAGGCCTGAAAGAAGCCGTGAACGCGGCTGCCGCCCTGAAGGGAAAAGGTCAGAAGGCCCCCTATGTGCAGGAGGATATTGATCTTCATGACAAAAATGCCGTGGAAGCTGCCGACAGAAAGCGGTTTGGTTTTGTCAACGGCATTGTCAAAGAGGTGGAAAAGAGAAAGGTTCTCACTAAAGACAAGAATTTCCAGGATAAAATCGATGCGGTGATCACCCATAAAATCATCGGTATCCCGATTTTCGCGGTGGTGATGTTCCTGGTATTTTACATATCCCAGTCCACGGTGGGAACCTGGATTGCCGACTGGCTGGTTGCCTGGATTGAGAGATTCCAGGGCTGGGCAGGAGATATGATGGCAGATGCCAATCCGTTCCTTTCCGCCATTCTGGTGGACGGTATTATCGGAGGCGTGGGCGCCGTTGTGGGATTTCTGCCGCTGGTAATGGTGATGTATTTCCTGATCGCGCTTCTGGAAGACTGCGGCTACATGGCCCGGGCCACTGTTGTGCTGGATCCCATTTTCAAGAGAGTGGGTCTTTCCGGAAAATCCGTCATCCCCATGGTAATCGGTACCGGATGTGCCATTCCGGGTGTTATGGCTTCCCGTACCATCCGTAACGAGAGAGAGCGCAGAACCACCGCCATGCTGACACCGTTTATGCCCTGTGGAGCAAAGCTTCCGGTCATTGCGCTGTTTGCCGGAGCATTTTTCTCAGATTCTTCCTGGGTGGGTCCCCTGATGTATCTGGTGGGTATCGTACTGATTCTGCTGGGCGCTCTGCTGGTAAAGAGAATTACCGGACAGAAATACCGGAAATCTTTCTTTATCATCGAGCTTCCGGAGTATAAGGTTCCCAGCCTGAAAAGAGCAGTGGTTTCCATGCTGGAGCGTGGTAAAGCCTACATCATCAAAGCCGGAACCATCATTCTGGTGTGCAATACCGTGGTACAGATTATGCAGAGCTTCAACTGGCAGCTGCAGCTGGTGGAGGAAGGCATGGAGGACACTTCCATCCTGGCAAGCGTGGCACATCCCTTCGCCATCCTGTTTATCCCGCTGGGCTTTGGCGTATGGCAGCTGGCGGCAGCGGCTATCACCGGATTTATTGCCAAAGAGAACGTGGTAGGTACGCTGGCAACCGTTTACGGTATCACCAGCCTGATTGACACCGATGAACTGGCCCTGGTGGGAAGCGGAAACGAAGTGGCCGTTGTTATGGGCCTGACGAAGGTGGCTGCCCTGGCTTACCTGATGTTCAACCTGTACACTCCGCCCTGCTTCGCGGCTCTGGGAGCCATGAACTCGGAGATGAAGAGCGGAAAATGGTTGTTCGGCGGTATCTGCCTGCAGCTGGCCACCGGTTACACGGTTGCCTTCCTGGTATACCAGGTTGGTACGCTGATCACCACCGGATCTCTCGGAACAGCATTTGTTCCCGGCCTGATCGCGGTTCTGGTATTCGCGGCAATTATCGTGTGGCGGATCCGCAAATCTGATAAAGAATTTGCTGCGGAATACAGCCTGCACGCACAATAAACAATAAAGTATAGCTGCGGCGGACAAAGAACCGTTACTGTTGCAGTCTGGCCTTTTGTGCTTTGCTGCGGCGGTCTCCTTTGTCCGCCGTCTGACGTTAAAGGAGGACGGTATCTTTGGAAAATGTGATTGTGGTTATTCTTCTGGTTCTGATTGTGGGAGGGGCAGTAGCCTATCTGATCAGGGCAAAGAAGCGGGGCGTGAAATGTGTCGGCTGTCCCGCCGGAGGAAACTGCCCTTCCGCCGGCAGGCTTCCCGTTAAAAAGCTGGACGGTCCGGTGATCGGAAAAAAGACCCTGAAGATTTCCGGCATGCACTGCGACCACTGTGTTCTTGCCGTGACCATGGTTCTGAACCGGATCGACGGCGTCCGGGCGGAGGTGAATCTGTCCAGGGGAAAGGCCGTCGTATCCTTTGACCGGGAAATTCCGGACAGCGTGCTGACCGACACGGTGGAGAAAGCCGGCTATCATGTTATCAGCATATCCTGAAAAATGAAGGGAAACAGTGAAGCCGGAAGGATGTACTACTGTAACTGAAAAAACAGCTAAATTGGAGAATCCTCTGAAAAAAGATGCTGTCAGGTGTGGAAAAGGCAGCTAAACAGGAGAAAATCTTGAAAAAAGATGCTATCCGACATGGAAAAGGCAGCTAAATCAGAGAAAACCTTGAAAAAAGATGCTAACCGGCATGAGAAAAGCAGCTAAATCAGAGAAAACCTTGAAAAAGATGCTATCAGGCGTGGAAAAAGCAGCTAAATCAGAGGAAACCTTGAAAAAAGATGCTAACCGGCATGGGAAAAGCAGCTAAATCGGAGAGAACCTTGAAAAAGATGCTATCCGACATGGAAAAGGCAGCTAAATCAGAGGAAACCTTGAAAAAAGATGCTAACCGGCATGGAAAAAACAGCTAAATCAGAGAAAACCACGAAAAAAGATGTCATCAGGCATGGATAGATTTTTTTCGGAGACAGGCTGTAATTGAAATGGGAATAATTAGTTGAACCAAACTCAAATTTTCCCTGATACAGCCATAAAAAGCAAGGGTTATCGCATCGTTACAGATAGCCCTCCAGAATTTCGCGAAGAACGCTACGTGCCAGTGGCATACGTTTCGATAACAACGCAGGCCGAAACGGAGTGCAGGTCTGGCTGTATTTGCAGAGGGATTCCGAGGCTGTGAGCATGGTTTGCTGACAGTGGAACCAGAAGTCGATACTGTAACTCTGTAACGTCGAAGAAACAAAAAATTCAAAAAAGTATTGACAGATTCAGAAAAACAGTATATTCTGATAACATATTAATTGAACAGAGCTTTAAACCGTTGAAGCGGAGATCAAAGCAGCAGATGCGCGCACAGAGAGTCCGGGGAGCTGAGAGCCGGATCGAGATGCAGGCTGCCAAATGGACCGCCGAGGGCGCAGTCAAAGGCCGGAAGGCTGAGTATTCTGCGACGTAGGGCATACGTCAGTTGCCGGGGATATGATGGTATCCCGTTAAGCGCATGGAATCACCATGAATCAAGGTGGCACCGCGGGCAGTACTATATTCAGATATGAATTTGCACCCGTCCTTGACAGAGAATTATCTCTGTCAGGGGCGGTTTTTTTGTGCGATAAGCCCGGAGGGCGGCCGCATGGATGGGCAGGCTTGTCTGCGCAGCCATGC
>CBJMC01400__coassemble_748_pt1 | contig 34594 bp, 27 predicted proteins | sample CBJMC01400__metabat2_low_PE_039 | metagenome-assembled genome bin CBJMC01400
TCTCACAGAAAACACTATTTTTAATGGCCTGGCTGCGGTAAGAAAATTGCCGCAGCCAGGCCGGGATGCTATTTAACTTCCAGATCGGGTATTTTTGATTCCAGGTCAGTCTTGAATTCCTCCAAGGCCTGATCAGCGTCAAGACTGGCATCCGCGCTCATCATCTCCGCAGTCATAAGTACAGAATCTGCCACCAGTCTGTCATAGATAGAAGAACTGACATCTGCCATGTTCGGCGCAATCTCCTCCATCATAAACTTATTGATCTCCTGATCTCCAAAGCTCTGACGGGTTCCGGAAGTATATTCCGGATCCTCATACAGGGATTTTACAGGAAGGAAGAATCCGCAGCCTTCTTTCATCGCCAGAGCGCCTTCTTTCGTAAGCAGTGACCAGGAAATAAAATCCCATGCTTCTTCCTTCATATCCGAATTCTTATAGATTCCAAGGCATGTTCCTCCCATAACATAGCCTCCTCCAGCCGGAGTAAACATTCCCCAATTTCCTGCTGCCGATCCTTCCGGATCAAACGCTTCCACGGTGGATGTTACACTCCAGGACGCCCCCGGAAACAGAATCACATCGCTGCTGGCATAAGCATTGTTCCACTCTGTAGAATATGAGGCAAGATTACTGCATACATTATTATCCCGCATTTTTTCAAGTGTCTCAAAAATGGTATTTCCTCTCTCCAGCACATCCAGGTTTCCATCTTCACCCACGTTATTCTGATCATGCATCTGCAGATACATCATAGTGGCCACATCCTGAAGCCCGGCAAAGAGATGCACCTTTCCTCCGCTTTTCTCATATACTTCTTCTCCCACCGTAATATAATCATCATACGTCTGGAACATCGCCTCCAGCTCTTTCTGGTCATCCGTACCCAGATATTCTTTTGCCAGATCTCTTTTGTACATGATAAAGGCCGGATTTACCGCATCTTCCACACCGACCACCTGATCCTGGTCGTTGGTTATCTGCGGGATTACATTATCAAGCACTACGCTTCTGTCAAAATTATATGGCTCCTCCTCCAGGTTTTCCCAGATATCCAGGCTGAAAGCGCTGGCTCTCCATTCAATTCCTCCCATTAGAATATCTGGCATATCGCCTCCCGATGCATAGCTCTGCTGCAGTTTTGTCAAATAATCCGATTCCGCGACCACAACTTCTTCAAACTCCCAGTCTGCATCAGGATGTGTCTCAAAATACTTCTCATACACATAATCACGTTCACCACCTGCCCATGTCCAGACCACCAGCTTTTTCTTATCCCCCGAATCCGTCTCTTCTGCTTCCGTGTCTTCACCGTCATCCGACTTCGCTTCCGTCTGTTCTGCCGTCCCGGTATCTCCGCTTCCCGCATCATCCTTTTCTCCTCCGCAGCCCGCCAGAGAACCGATGCAAAGAACCGCTACCAGCATTCCCGCCCATAACTGTTTCCTTCTCATTTTTCAACCTCCTTGTTCTGTTTTTTGATAATAAGATTATATCATTCGATATTTGTATATTTTTGTTCCATTTTCGCATCTTTGTTTCAAAATTGCACCTGTAAAATTCTGGAATTTCCTGTCTGTTTCCGTATTGCAGGCAATACCTCCCAGCATAACAGCATAAAAAACAGCCGGACCCTCTGGATCTCTCATTTGATTTCCAAAGAAACCGGCTGTTTTTCATCCTGCTTCTATTCTATTTTCCCCGTCATTTCAAACCCGTTCTCCATATCAAAAGACCGGATCTCCGATGCCGTCACCACATACAGCACATCTCCAATATAAAGCCCCCGCACCTGCCAGGTACTGTATCCAATTTCCTCTATCGGCAATCCCGCTTTCATTTCCTGTACAAATCCCTCCCGACTGTCATAGGAAAATACCATGTAATCCGCTGTGGTATTCCCGTAATCATCGTACAGCTCCGTGGAAAAGCCAATCACATTCTTCTCCGGATCCACCAGAAACGCCTTGTACTGATTCATTGCCGGACAGTAATCCACACCCTCAATGACCAGCTTGTGAATCTCCGTGATACTCTCCGGATCCGAGATATCAAACATGGAAAGCTTCAGCCCCGTCTGCTCCCCGGTTTCCGGATTGGTCTCCCATCCGATCCCCAGCAGCCGATCCTCTCCGTAAAAATGCAGGTAATCAGAAAATCCCGTCACCTTCAGCTGCCCGATAATCCGCGGATTTTCCGGGTCCGACAGATCCACCGCGAACAGCGGATCCACGTTCCGGTAGGTGACAAAATAACCGATATCTCCCATAAAACGGGCGGAGTAAATCATTTCTCCAGGTGCCAGTCCATCGATCTGGCCGGTAACCTGCATCTGATCATTGAGTACATAAACGTAATTGGTCTGCTGGTTTCCATCCCATCCGGACAGGAGCAGACGCAGATAGCCATCCTGCTCATTCAATGCGTATTCGTCTGTCAGTTCCCCGGCCAGCGTAACTCCCGCCACTGCCTGGAAATCGCCGTCTTCATACGCAAACCTCACCAGATCCGTTGTTGTTTCCGCACTGTCCCAATGGATATAGCGGAGGTAAATGCTGTCCAGGGTGACGGAGACCTGCCATCCTCCATTTAACACTGCCTTCTGATCCTGAATCTCCTCCGGATTTCCCAGATCCACCGACGTCATCAGTAGATACTGGCAGGAATCCCAGGCTTCAAGGCCATCCGACGGCGCATAGAGATCCTCCGGAGGAATCAGCTGATCCTCCTGGGTACAGGGCAGAAACATTTCCGGCGACTCTGCCGTCGCCATGTTCTCCAGGGACGCGGCATACTCGCTGAAAATATACAGATGATTTCCTGTTTTTCTGGAAGTGATATACTGGCCGTCCCTGGTGGTTCTCCCCAGAAATTCCGGATTTTCAGGGTCGCTGATATCGTACACATCCGCCACCGTGCGGGTGTCACTGTCCATCCGGTACATGTCCGCGGCTTCCTGGCTCATCTGGCTTTGGAAAATATTCCCGGCCAGAATCATCCGGTCCCCGTCCACATACATATCCTGATAGCTGATCTGCGCGTCCCCCGTCTCCGGCTGAACCGTGGCCGCAGCCGTAATTTCTCCCGCTTCGGCCCGGTAAATCTCCACAGTCCGGGAGGATTTCAGCACATAAATGTAGCTTCCGTCTGTCTTTACCACATCGCCCTCATCCACTCCTTCCACCAGAAGGTTGGTGTCTGAGTAATCCTGCTGTCCCGCCCCCGCCGACGAGGTATCTGCCGATGCCTCCATGGCCATGCTGGCTGTGGAATCCATCGTTCCCCATCCCGCATCGTATTCTTCCGTGGTCTCCGTATTCTCCGTCTGCTCCTGGTATGCCTGCTTCGCCATTTCCTGGATCTCATCATAGCTGACGGTACGGAAATACTCAGCAACGCCGGCTCCATCATCCGGTTCTGCCGCCGCATCCTGCGGGGCTGCCGCCGTCTCAGCGGATTCCTCTACGGCTGCTCCCGCGCTTCCTGATGTATCCGCGCTTTCCTCCGCAGTTGACATATCGGAAACGCTGCCGGACATTTCGCTTCTTCCCTGCAGAATCCCTGTCTGCCCGATTCCAAAAAGAATCAGAAGAATCGCCGCCGCTGCCGCCACATTCCGCAGGGCCGGCATCCGGTACCAGGCTTTCCTCTCCGCCTTCATCTTATTTCTTCTGTTGTTCCCGGCCTCCAGCTGCTTCTCTATATTCTCAGGTTCCAGACTTTCAGGCAGCCGGATATCTTCTGCTGTCTGTCTCAGGTATTTCTTCCACTCATCTCTGTTCATCCGCGCACCTCCCCATCCTGCAGCCACTGTTCCATCTTTTTCAGAGCTCTGCTCTCCCTGGAGCGTATCGTGTTGTCATTTCTGTGAAGAATTCTTCCGATCTCCTTGCTGGTATATCCGGCGAAAACATGCATGGAAATAATCAGTCGTTCCTCTTCGTCCAGCCGGGCAAATGCCTGCCGCACCTGCAGATTTTCCTCCACGGAATCCGGCCACGCGGACAAATCGTCCGGCAGCTGAACCGTCCTGCTGGTATACTCCTTCAGCTTCCGCCTGCATTTTACCGAAAGAATTTTGAAAATCCATGCCCGAAAGGCTTCCAGATCCCTCAGTTTGGAAAATCCCTCATAGGCGTCCGCCACCGCATCTCCCACAGCATCCTCCGCATCGTGCTGATTTTTCAATGTGTAGAGAGCGAAACGGTAAAGATCCTGACTGCATTGACCGTAAAGCTCCAGAAACGTCTCCTTTCCCCGATTTCCATCCATATTTTCACCTCCCTCATACAGAACTGTCCTTCAGAATCCTCCGAACACAGTTCTGCAGTTTTCACGCACGCGTGCTTCCCTCATCCTGAAATGCATTTCGTCTATATAGTGTTGTTTTGGCGGCCAACTGTTGCATTTTTACGGAAATTATTTTTAAAAATTTTTCGCACCGTCGCCAGATATCAGATCCTGCCCTGCCGTCCTAATCGATATGATATCCACATCCATCCAGCAGTAGAAAAGCTCCATAGTAGTCGAAACAACAGGTGTCACTGTAGCTGGCATCCGGGCAAAATTCTTTGCGAAAGACGATGCGGATGTACCAAATCACTTTCAGAATGAATGTATGGATTTTACAGATATTTACAGAGAACATGGCGGACTGTTTACTGCTCCCACACATCTTCTGGAACCGGAAGTACCCTGGGAGAATATTCCTGCATATGTGGATGCCTGCAGAGAATACAAGGTAAAATGACCTTTTTGTCTTATGATACAATCAGGTCTTGAATCCCTTTTGTGGATATGTTATATTCATATTAATCAAGGAAAAGCCAGCGACACGTGGCCTATCCCCAGATTGGTATTTCGCCTCAAACGAGGTTAGCCGTCACTAGGGCAAGTAGTGGCGGCTATTTTTTCTCTTTGAAGATCTGATAACACAAACCCACAAGAGTCACAACGAATGTACAAAACAAAAACAATAGCTGCTGCTTTCAAATCCCAGCTGCAACGCGATCTCCGTGAGGTTTAAATTTCCGTTTATCAACAATTCCTGAGCCCGCGCCACCTTTTGCGAATTTATGTAATCCACAGGGGTCTGCTGCTTAAAATGCTGATACAGCAATGACCTTGAAATATGAAACCAGATTTGCTCATTTACACCTTCAAACGGATCCATTTCTATCGTGTCTTTGTGATAATGAAGCGGTATGGCATCTGTCGCCGAAGTAACTTTATTATATCCGATCAGCTGTAGGCCATCAATACCGGCAGGCGTTCCTGCCCCTTATCCTCTCTGTTCCTCCATCACATCCAGAAGCGTTTCCTCCCAGACATATTCGTTTCTGTTCCAGATCTCCTCCATCTGTTCCGAGGGGACAGGAGACGTCTCCCTCCCCACTTCAATGGTCAGACTGGGAATTTTTTCAGCAGAAATCGCCCAGTCCTTATATCCGGCCGGATCCAGGTCTTCATAGTTACCGTCCAGGTCATATCCCGTCAGATGGGAAATACGTTCCCCGAAGTCCAGCGATTTTTCATACAGCTCTCCTTCCTGCGCAAAATACCAGTAAATCACACCACCCTGGGTATGGTAGCTGATAGTGCGCGAAAATTGCTGTTCCCGGGTCAGGGAAATCAGCGCTGCCGATTCCGCCTCGCATCCCGGCTCTGTCCCCTTATAATGGTCTGCGGAAGGATGGCCTGCCGGATCCTGATATACATCCCAGAGCGCGTCAAAATTCCTGTTGAGATCCACACCGTTTCCATTGGCTTTCCATTTTGTAAGATAATCCCCCTCTGGAATACATCCATCCAGTTCGGCGATATGCTCCACATTTTTCCGGACCGTCTCTGTGAGGATCCCTTCCAGCCCATACTGGCTAATGGAAATACCGTCTGGATTCACCATAGGAACCGCATATATGGCGCAGTCCTCCATCAGGCTGCGGTATGGCTGCTCCTTATAGGAATCGCCGTTCTGCAGATGCCGCAAAAACGCCGCCGCCTGTTTCATCACCAGCTGGCCGGTAATATATTCTCTTCCATGAATCGCTCCATTGACGAATATTTTTTTCTCTGCCAGAGGATTCCCCACCACCAGCAGCTGCACCTGGCGTCCATCCGCCGTCTGTGCCAGCGTCTCTGCGGAAAAATCATCCGGGTACAGCACTTCCAAAACCTGCACATCCCGCATCATATCATCGTAGGAATATATCCGGGGATCCTCAAGGACCTGAAGCGAAGCTTCTGTTACCCTTCCTTCTTCCTGAGTTTCATTTTCCGCCGGCAATTCTGCAGCCTGGTCTTTTTCTTTCGCCTCACCGGCCGACAGCTCCTGTGCGTCCAGCCTGTTTTCTCCAATCTCCCGAATGTTTTCGTTTTCCGTCATCTGTTCCGAAGCTTCCTCCACCCTCTCATTCCTCCACGCATTCCACAGTACTCCCCCGCACACGAATCCCGTAACTACAACCACTGAAATGCCAGCAATCCATGCTTTTCCTCTGTTTGTCATTCTCACCTCTCTGTAAGATAGCTGGCTAACGCATAACCAGTATAACCATTATAGACCACCATGTAGAATCCATTTTCAGCGGTTCCTTTATACTCCACCATGGCTCCCAGCGGAATCTGGCAAAACTCTTCCCCACGGGTACTGGGTGTCTTTCTCAGGGTAATGCTCTCCTTACAGTTCACCACCTCCATATAGGTAGTTCCCCGCTGCTGAGAGTCCTGCTCGTTCTCAAAACTGAGATAGGAAGCCAGCGCATAGCCAGTCTGTCCATTGTAAATGACCTGATAAAATCCGTTTTCCGCAGTACCAACATAGGATACTGCCGCGCCCAGCGGAATCTGACAACATTCCTCCGCTTTGGTACTGGGAGACTTTCTCAAGGTAATGCTTTCCTTGCAGTTTACCACAAAGCAGGTTTCATACCGCTGTTCCTGAATGTCGCTTTTCATAGACTGTGTTTCCCCTTCTCCAGCGGTATTTTCAGCTACTTCCGAAACGTCATCACCTGCTGCGGCAGATGCCTGTTCTTTCTCCTCTGCAACCTGACCCGAATTCTCAGAGGAGCCCTCCTGTCCAGTTTCCGGCACCTGAAAATCCTGGATTTCTTCTCTGGCGCCCCCCGCCACATCCTGGGTCTGTGTCTCGCTGTTCGCTTCCGTCTGTGCATCCGTTTCCTTTTCTTCCAAGGTTGTCTGGCTGTTCTCCGGCTCTTTCTCTGTTTCCGTCTCAGCTGTCTGCTCCTGCTTTCCTTCTCCCATCATCCTGATTCCAATCACGGTTCCGGCAATGAGCAGAACTGCCACCGCCGCACAGCCGGCAATAATGGGAAGCACCCCCTTTTTCCCCTGGGAATCTCCTGCTTCTTTCTCCGGCATCTCCGTAAGACGGCCTCCGCATTTCTCGCAGAAACTATCTGCCGGATTGTCGGTAACCCAACCACATTTTTCGCATTTTTTCATTTCCCTTTTCCTCCTCACTCAAATATTCCTTACAATAACAGATACACAGCCGGAAGAACACCTGCCTTCTTCAATACGGTCAGGCAAGTTCCGGGGTATGTCCTTATAGGGATATTTTAAGTCTCACCTGCGCTTATTCTTATATTGTATCCTGTATATCAGTCATAGTCAAAAAGAAACTTCCTTCTCCGCCAATTTTACGCTGTTATGATCAAAATGCCCGGAATGGCTTTCTCTTCCAAAGTCAATCCGGGCATTTCCTGTTTCTCAAATATCTGTACCTTGTACCGGCAGGATTTCCTTTTTAATTCTTCTCCCATCCCCCTCCAATCCTCTTCTCCAGCTCTTCCATCGTCCGCAGTCCCCCCAGCGCGTCATACGCCTCCACGCAGCAGGCTCCCTGGGCGGCGGCCAGCCGCACACATTCCTCAGGGGTTTTTCCCAGCAGCATCCCCATGAGAAACGCCGCAATGCAGGTATCCCCCGCACCGGTGCCGGAGCAGATTCTCTCCGGCCGGAAACTCCTCTCAAACAGCCGCTTCCCGGCCCACGCCTCCGCGTCCAGTCCCATGACCGTCTGCAGTTCCCGTTGTTTTTCCACCTCACAGGAAGCAAAATACAATCCCATGGAACCGCACTTAATCAGGACATTTTTCGCTCCCCATTCCAGCATTTTCTCCGCCAGCGGCGCCACATCCTGCCGGATATCTGTCACCTCCGTCACATCCCTTCCGGCAGCTCTCTGGACAATCTTTCTGTACGCCTCCCGGTCCACCATGAAAAGCAGCTCTTCCACACTGGGCAGGAACACATCCACCAGAGGCAGTATGCGGCGGAGAATTTTCTCCCAGTCGGCGCTTCCGGCCGGGGACGCCTCGTCCACGGCGGCCATATCCAGAGAAACCGGGATTCCCCTGGCCTTCACCTTGCGGAAAATCTCTTCCAGTTCTCTTCCTTCCTTTTCGTACATCCGGCGCATCAGCGGCGGATATCCGAAATGAAACAGATCCAGCCCTTCCAGCGCCTCCTCCGAAATATCCTCCGGCCCGTACGTATCGTTGGTCCCGGCATCATGGAGAAAGATCCGGTCCGTCCCCGGAACCGCCAGAATTACAGAGTAGGAGGTGCTGCCCTGCGCATCCCGGATCAGTCCGTGCCGCACCCCGTGCTGCTCCAGCACGGCGCCCACGATCCGCCCAAAGGTATCCTCCCCCACTTTTCCCAGAATCCGCACGTCCGCTCCCATAAGCTTCAGCGCCAGCCCGGTATTGGCGGCGGAGCCGCCTGTGTGGACGTCCACTCCGTCCATATGCAGAAGCCGTCCCGGCTTCAGAATTTCCGCCACCGTACCTGCCGTATTTGCCGGAAAAACCGGCGTGATGTCCAGGCAGATATGGCCCGCCGCCGCAATTTTCTTTTTCCCTTGCATTTTCCGCCTCCATACAGTTGTCACATTCACAACGCCCTGCCGCAGCTTCCAAACAGTTCCATCTTTTTCGCCGTCTCCCGTTCCACCGCTTCCACCGCAGCAGGAATCAGTTCCGTAAGCCCCTTGTCATCGCTGACAAAGTGCTGGCGGGCCCCTCTTACCGCGGCCACATTGATGTCCGTAAAGATATTGATTTTGCTGATGCCGGCCCGGATGGCTTTCCTGAAATCTTCATCCGTAAGGCCGGAGCCTCCGTGAAGCACCAGCGGCACCTTCGCCTGCTCTTTTATGGCGCGGATCCGGTCAAAATCCAGTTTCGGCGGCAACTTGTAAGCGCCGTGGGCCGTTCCCACCGCCACAGCCAGCGCGTCCACCCTGGTTTTCTCCACAAAATCCCTGGCCTGACCCGGATCTGTGTAGAAAAACGAAGGATCCGCCTCCGCCGCATCCGTATTATCTCCCACATGGCCCAGCTCTCCTTCGATGGTGGCGCCCCGGCTGTGAGCAATCTCCGCCATTTCTCTCACCTTTTCCACGTTGGTGTCATAGTCATCCGTGGAACAGTCATACATGATGGAAGTGAATCCCAGATCCAGCGCTTTCAGGCAGGTCTCCTTTTTCAGTCCGTGATCCAGATGAATCACCACCGGAACCCCGGCCTTTTTTGCCATGGGGATCAGGTAATAAGACACCTCCTCCAGCGGCCCATAGGGAAACAGCACCTCCGCCGTCCCCATAATCACCGGCGAACCGGTCCGCTGGGCTGCCGCCAGAATTCCTCTGGCCAGCTCCAGGTTCACCGCGTTAAACAGTCCCACCGCGTACCTGCCCTCCCGGGCCGGCAGCAGCACTTCATTCATATTTACCAGCATATCTACTCCTCCATGTTATCAAACAAAAGCTCTCCCGCGAACACCTTCTCCATAATTCCCACCGCCGGGCTGGCCATCAGAAGATCCCTGTCCATATCTGTCTTCCGTACCCGCACCTTCCACCAGTCCTGATACAGATGGCTTTTGGCCACCCCGTCTTCCAGAGCTTTTACGCAGGCGTCGGGGAAATACTTTCCTTCATCGCCGATGATGATCAGCTCCGGTCGGAACAGGTTCACGCTTCCCGCCAGCACGGTCTTCAGATATTCCATGATTTTGTCAAAATAGCCCATAACCTCCGGCCGGGCCGCCATGGCGCAGAACTCCCGGAAGGGCCGTTTCTCTCCCGTAAGCTTCTCCAGCTCCCGCTCCATCACATCGACGCTGACATACTGCTCCAGGCATCCCCTGCCGCCGCAGCGGCACCGGCGGCCATGCACATCCACAGAGATATGGCCGATCTCCGGCACATTTCCCAGAAAGCTGCTGTAAAGCCGCCCGTTCACCACCGCTCCCATGCCGACGCCCCGGGTAATTCCCACATAGAGGAAATTCCGGACGCTGCGGCCGATGCCGAAATACTGCTCCGCCAGGGCAGCGCAGTTGTAATGGTGCTCCAGCACCGCCGGAAGCCCAAAGGCCTCCTCCATAAACTGTGCCACTGGGAAATCCTTCACATCCCCGAAATTTGGGGGATTGCGGATCACGCCTTTTTCCACGTCCACCGGTCCCACGCAGCCGATGCCGATTCCCAGCACATTTCCCGCCGCCAGCAGCTCCTCCGTCATGGAAAGCAGCGCTTCCTTCAGCCGTTTCAGGCTGATTTTCCTTTCAAAATTCACCTGCCGGCCATCCAGGATATTCAGCCGGAAATCGCAGAGCACCGCCTTGCAGTATTTCCTCTGGATCTGAATCCCGATGATCCGGGGACAGCCGGAAGCCAGGTTGAGGCTCACCGGATTTTTGTGAGCCTCCCCGGAAATAATTTTCTCCTCCTCCTGAATCAGACCTCTCTGCAGAAGTTCCGCGACGATTTTGGAAATGGACATCTTGGTCAGGTTCAGGCTTTGTGCCAGCCTGGGTCTGGAAATTCCCGGCTCCACCACCAGTTTTTCAAATACCAGTCCCCGGTTGGTGGCCCGCATGGTTCTGCTGTTTACCGCCCGGTCCATAGGCTTACCCGATGGAAACCGTGCGGACAGCGCCCGCAGGAAGCTCCAGGCGGACCGCTCCGTCTTCCACGGAAAGCTGCTGTGCCGTTTTTTCCATCACATCTGTCAGAGCCGCTTCCTTGGGTTCCCATCCCGTTTTCAGAACCACCTGTTCAATGTCCCCGGACAGGCTGTGCAGTCTTACCACCAGACGTTTTCCATCCTCGGAAACCTTGATACCGTCCACGCCGGCACAGCCCTCCACCTGAAGAAGAGAACCTGCGCAGGGAATCGTACCGGTATGGGCGCTGTTGGAGCAGGCGTATACCGGATGTACAAAATTCTGATGCGCTCTGGTCATGTCCTCCCCGGAGGCTGCCGCCAGCCCTACGCCGATCCGCATATGATGCGTTCCCTGATCGGGGGTGGGATCCGGGTCAAAGGAGCCCCTCAGAAGCGCCAGGCTGATGGAATCCTGCCATCCGCGGAAACCGTATTTGCAGTCGCTCATCACCATCACTGCCCGGTCCCCGTACGGTGCCTTCTGGCCCATAAAGCCTGTACACGGCACATCCTGCGCCAGCGGGCTCCGCTCCTTCACCCCAAAGGGCACCGCGCAGAGATAGGATTCGCAGCTGCCCGCAAAGGGAACGGTGAAATTCAGCTGCGGCACGCCGTCCGCGCAATTTCCCAGTTCATGCCATTCCACCGCCACATCAAAGGCCAGCGTGCGGCTTCCCTTTTCCAGGGATACCGATGTTTTCAGAGAGGATTGGCCAAAGGGGATCTCATAAACTGCCTGCTGCCGCAACATTCCGGGCGTCCATTCCAGCAGCTTCACCGGAGCCTCCCGGTTCAGGTCATGGATCTCCATCCACTGACCCACCCGCCAGGCGGTCATCTCCTGCACCGCGTTCTCCCGGATCAGCCGGAAGGTACAGGAGGGCTCCTGGATATGCTCTTTTCCGGTTTCCTTATCCACAAAGGAAATCAGTTTCATGGTATTTCTGTCAAATACCGCTTTCACCAGCTCGTTCTCCATCACCAGCGGCAGATCCGTGAAATGATCCAGCCGGGGATCCTCTGCCGGGGAATTGGAATAGGAGGCCCATTCCTTATGGAGCCGTTCTTCCTCCTTCTCCTCCAGAACAAAGGACGCATAGCCCAGGCCTTTCACCTCTCCGTAAAGGAGAACCGTATGGTAATGGTGTCCCCAGTAGTGGGTTCCCTCCTCCACCACCTGGCAGTCCACGGGATTTCCCGCCTGATCTTTCGCGGTCAGCAGACGGGCATCTCCCTGCCAGTCCCAGAGAACCGTGCGGATCACGCCCCGCCTGGTATGGGGAAGGGGATTGAAAGCGGTCACAATCCGCGAGGGGCCGGAAGTACGCTCCGCGTAACCGGTCATATAGCCGTAAGCGTCCTCCATGCCGAAACCGGCGCCGGCGCCGAAGGAACGGGCGGCTTCCTCCGGAGCGCCCAGGGCACTGGTATCCATCCGGGCGCAGATGCTCCGCATGGCGTGGTTCAGATTGATCTGGGATGCCGCCATGGCTCTCTGAAATTCACCCAGCGCGTATTCCCCGGTCTCCAGTACGCCGGAACCGGGAAGAATATCGTGGAACTGGTTGAACAGAATTTTCTCCCAGGCGCTTCTGAAATCCGATCCGGGACGGTAATCCGGCGCCAGATGGCGGGCTATGGCGTCCAGGGCCTCCACCTCATACAGCCGGTCCTCCCCGATCCTGTTGGCCCGTTTGATTCTGGCCTGGGAAGTATAACACCCGGTGAAAATATAGTTCAGTTCCTGCTCCACCACCGGCAGCTGATCTCTGACCTTTTCAAGCTGCGCGAAAAATTCCCTCATGGTTCCGAAACGGATTTCGGGCATCAGCGGCCAGCTCTGCATCTCGATCCACCGGCTGATATCTCTTCTGGTGGGTCCGCCGCCGTGATCTCCCACCCCGTAGAGCTTCAGGGCCGTGGTCAGTCCGTATTTTCTGCAGAAACCAGGCACATAACCCAGGCAGTCATACTCCACCACCTCGTCGTTGTACCACACCGGCTCCCGGTACACCAGCACCTGGGCGCCGGAGGGCGCTCTCCACCGGTATACATGTTCTCCGTCATATCCCCGGCAGTGATAATAGTATTTCACGCCGCCCTGGTTTAAAATCTCCGGCACATTTTCGCTGTGACCGAAAGTATCCGGCTCAAAGTCAATGTTCAGAGACTCCTGGGGAATCCCCAGCAGTCCGGAAAGATACGTCTTTGTATACAGCAGATGGCGGGCCATAGCCTCGCTGCCGGACATATTTTTATCATTTTCCACCCAGCTGGAGGCGGTAACCTCCCAGCGGCCTTCCTGAACTCTCCGGCGAACCCGGTCCAGAAGTTCCGGATAGTATTCCTCAAGAATCCGGTAGACGGAAGCCTGCGACTGGGAGAATTTGAACTGAGGATATTCCTCCATCAGCTGCAACATCGTCTCAAAGGTATCCACCGTCACGGACGCCGTCTCCTGAAATCCCCACATCCAGTTCATATCGATATGCGCGTGGGCCACCACCAGCACCGTCAGCGACCTGGCCGTTTCCTTTACAGGCTCCAGATCCTTCTCCAGCGCCAGCACCGTATCCTTTGTGATGGCTCCCTGCTCCCTCGTACAGAACCACAGCTTTTCCACCGCTCCATGTACCAGTCCGTTCTGTTTTTCGTTCATAAAATCCTGCAGCTCCAGCAGATACTGCAGCTCCGATAAAATTCTTTTGGCCCAGATGCCGGACCAGGCATTCTTTTTCAGCTCTTTGAACTTCCCAGTCACATTTTTTTCTCTCATGACCAATCGCCTCTCTCTTTCATTTTTTGACGGCGCATAACCACCGAAGGTTCCTTCCTGCTTTCCCTGCCGGCAGCCACACGCTGCGGAAGAAGATTTCGGATTTCCTCTTCATCGGCCGCGCAGCCGTATTTCTCAGGATTTCGCGTCCGGATATTCAAAGCACAGCAGCCGGTACGGCTCCTCATCCTCTTCAATCTCCGGGAATCGTCCCACATTCTCATAAAAACGGTTATCTTTCACATCATCGTTGCACATGGAGACCTCCCCGATCAGCACGTCGCCGGTTCCCGGCTCCACCGCGAAGTCGTGGTACTGATGAGGCCACAGGGTAATACTCTCTCCCGGGCGCAGCAGCACGCCCGTTCCCGCCGGCGCATAGTAAGAACGGCCGTCGGAATTCACCAGAACCGGCTGATCGGACAGACCGCCTTCCCCGTCATCCTGGTAAACGGTGATAATCAGATTTCCGCCGCCCCGGTTAATGATATCCTCGCTCTTTTTCCAGTGAAAATGCATAGGCGCCCGCTGGCCTTCCTTGAGCATAATCAGCTTCTCCGCGTAAACCTTCTGGTACCGGTCATCATTCTGATTTCCATTTCTCAGGGTAATCAGGGCAAATCCCACCTTCTCCCAGTCTCCCATGCCGAAATCCGTGATATCCCAGCCCAGCATATTATCCCGGATTTCATCGTATTCATGGCTCTTCTGTTCCCAGTCCTCCCGTGTCCAGGAGCAGAAAGGCGGCAGCACAAACCCATGCTCCCCTGTCAGCCGCTCCATATAGCGGATGCAGCTGTTGATCTCTGATCGTTTCATGGATCCTCCCTTCCCTCCGGGTGCCGATGCAGCCGGAGCATTAAAGTAAATTCGGTTTACTTTAATATAGCCCTGCGGTCTTTGCATTGCAAGCGCTTTCTGTCCGTCAGAAAAGATTCATGATAATCCACAAGTTTGGATGGGGGTTTTTGTGGAATTCGATACACAATCAGAATCGTGCTGTTCATAGCAGCAAGTCCGCGGGACGTTGAAAGGCTGAATAGACTACTTATTTTCAGAATAACGGATATTTTTTCCTTTACCTCTTTTGATCAGCACACCATCTTCAACCAATTCCCGCAGAAGCAAAATCGCAGTGGCCTGTGAAATCCCCAGGGCCGACTCTACATCCGCACGCACAAATGACCCTTTATTGCGGCACAATTCCAAAACCGCGCGAATCCGTTTTTCTTTCTTCTCCGGGATGGTAATTCTGCTGTTTCTTTCCATATGCTGAAATTCCTGATCTTCAGTTACGAAATTTCGGTTGGGCAAAGTAATTTTAAAAGCATTGTCTGTTGTCTGGATTACCGGCTTCACCATATCATCTTCATAACATTCATTGATTTTCAGGATTCCTGTGCCATATGCTTCAATCAAACGCAGACGATAAAAAATGTTTGCCAAATGCTGATTGCGCAATACGGATACCCCCAGCTTCACATCATCCAGCGTAATACCCTTCACCAAACCGCCGATTGTCACAAATTCGATCCGGTCATCGAAAATACTGATAAGCCCGGCGCCGCTGAAAGAATAATCCCGGTGAACAACAGCATTCAACAATGCCTCACGAACTGCCTCCGGAGGATAATCTCTCGTATCTACCCGGTCTAACCCGGAAAATTCCGCACGGGTACGGTTGTAACGATCGATATAGGCAAAAGCTTCATCCAGCTGTTCCAGAAGCGAACCAGTTAATTCCCGCCGGTCCTTGAATACTGATTTCCTGCTCCCCTGAAAAACAGCCAGTTTAATCATATGGGTACACTGATCTGACAGCAAAAATGCCAGGTTTGTGTACATATTATCCTCTCCAATCAGGTGAAGCGTACGCATCTGTGATTTTCCGAACTCAACCTTCCGTTTCCGGAAAAACGCATCCGCCTTTTCAAAAGTCAGCTGCTGATTCAGAGACCTGGCAGTTTCATAACTGTCACCGCTGGTTTCTTTAATCATGTTCAGAATTGCCGCCTCTGTCGCGGGAACGGTAGACGCCCCCTGGCGGACATAGACTCCTTCCGGACGGATTCCCTTTCCCTGCAGGTAATAGGGCCTGGCTGTTCCCCTCTGAACAGTAACAATGACAATTTCCTTTTCATCTGCCAGCTCATTACGGCATTCCACAAACAGAGTAATATCGGGACGAACCGCATCCCGGACCGCATTGGTCACTCGCAGCATCGTATCATCCACATTATCAACACCGCAGACTGTGCCGTCATCATTCACGCCAATATAAAGCGTTCCTCCATCGCTGTTGGCAAAAGCAATTATTGTCTTCTTTATATCATCGACATATTCTCTCTTGAATTCTGTTGTCTTATTTTCTGTGAGCATAATAACTCCTCCGGATAATACTAATTATATTCTAATCTAATAATTATTATAATCATTTTTATCAGATTCACAAGCAGAGTTTTATTTTGTATACAGAAAGGCCGGCCTCATCGGCCAGCCCTTCCCTGTTCACAACAAAACGTCCGCGGCAGATACCTTCCATACAACTGCCGTCACATCTCTATCCACTCTATTTCAGATTCTCCGGATTCAAACACTCCAGCTCCGGCACCACAAACCGTCCGTCCTTTCTCACCAGCACATCATCAAAATAAATCTCTCCGCCGCCGTACTCGGGTCTCTGGATCAGCACCAGGTCCCAGTGGATGGCGGAACGGTTGCCGTTCCAGGCATCCTCATAGCAGCTGCCCGGCGTAAAATGAATGGAGCCGCTGATCTTCTCATCAAACAGCGTATCCTTCATGGGATCCAGTACATAGGGATTCACGCCCAGGGCAAATTCTCCCACATACCGGGCGCCTTCATCGGTGTTGAACACCTCGTTGATCCGCTCCGTATCGTTGGCCGTGGCCTTCACAATCTGTCCGTTTTCAAACTCCAGCCGGATCTGCTCATAGGTAAATCCGTTATAGGAGGACGGCGTATTGTAGGTGATCACGCCATTTACCGATTCCTTCACCGGCGCCGTGTACACCTCTCCGTCGGGGATATTGGCATGGCCGGCGCAGGGGATGGCAGGAATTCCCTTGATGGAGAAAGTCAGATCCGTTCCCGGTCCCACGATCCGCACCCGGTCGGTCCGGCTCATGTACTCCACCAGGTGTTCCATGGCCTTGCCCATCTTCGCGTAATCCAGCGTGCACACATCGAAATAGAAATCCTCAAAAGCCTCCCGGCTGGTTCCGCACAGCTGCGCCATGGCGGAATTGGGGTACCGGAGAATCACCCAGCGGGTGTGAGCCACCCGGCGCTCCATATGCACCGGCGTATTGTAATACTTGTTGTACATGGCCATGTTCTCCGCCGGCACATCCGACAGCTCCGAAGCGTTGTCCGATCCGCGGATGCCGATATAGCAGTCCATCTGGTCCATCTCCGCAGAATCGATCTGCGCCATCAGCTCCAGCTGCTCTTTGGTGGCGTGCAGCAGCACCTCTCTCTGAAGCCGGGGTTCCGCATAATGCACAAAGGGAATACCTCCCGCCTCATAAACCTCTTTTACCAAAAGCCGGGCCAGGTCCTCCGTGGACTGTCCGATATAGTGAATATACACCTTGTCATCCTTTCCTACGCTCACAGAGTAGCGCACCAGATTTCTGGCCAGCTTTTTCAGTCTTTCATCCATGATGTTACTCTCCTTTACTGGGTTCTCCCATATTTTCCATATAGGTGATAAATACATTTCCGGCGGCTTCAAACAGATTTGTGCTGTCATTCATTCCGTAATATCCCTGCTCGCCGGTGGACGGATAATACAGAATCGTATTCAGGCTGTTGTAGCCGATAATCACCACCGTCTCCGAACTGGAGGTCCTGGCAATTACCGGATATCCCTTACCCACCATGTAGAGTACGCTCTCCAGCGGGCATCCGGTGAGGTTCAGCACCGTATAGCCGTCTCCCAGCTCCGCGGCCAGTGCCTCCTGATCCAGCGATCCGGCAAGCACAGAGGCCGGAAGCGTCTCCGTATCCAGCTGCTGCAGATCCGGCTGATTACCCCGCTCCCACACGTACTGCTGCTGACGGTTCAGCACCACACCCATCTGCTCATAGGCACGGGTCACCGCTTCGTTCACATTCAGCCATGTGCTGTCAAGGCTTCCCTTGGCATATACATAATAAATCTCCTCTTCCTGCCTGGTCACCTCCAGCCCCAGCTGTGTTGATTCCTCGTTTTCCAGAATCGAGGATGCCAGATACAGCACGTTGCTGCTGCTGACCGACCGGTCAAAATCCAGACCGATCTGTGTCGCCTTCCTGTCTGTGGTGATCAGCCTTATACTGACAGTTTCCTCACTGGTCTGCAGATTATTCATGATATGGTCACTGTTTATGGACACATACGCGTCATCCTCCCACTGTACACGCAGAAGCTCCACAGATCCCTCCAGAATATTCACTCCGGAAATCCATACATTGTCCTCGTGATATTCTTTTACCACTTCCCCACTGAAGTTCTGAATCCGTACCGTATTCATGGCAAATACCGTAGTCCCCGTGTCGTCCGTAACAATATCCGCATCATTGGCGATACCATAAATAAAGTCCTCATTAATAAATCCCAGCGCTTTGACTTTCTGCCCCTCCTGCGCCTGCACAGTATACTGTTCTCCGCTCTCCAGACTCAGCACCGTTATGCTGGTGGACGCGTTCTGAGACATCTGATCCATCCATGCAATGCTGGCCTGGGAACTGGAAATAACACAGCAATCCTGCTGAATATTTTCCTGAATAATCTCATACGTTTTCCTGGCAATATCAATCTTATAAAGATCATCCTCCAGCAAAAGGTAAAGCATATCTTCCCTGGAAACATAGGACAGACGTTCCATATCGCTCTTAAGGTACTCATAGGAAGTATTCATGGGAATGAACAGTTCCTCGGAAATCAGGTTCTGCTCCGCGCCGTAATGGTATACAGCAATCCCCACCTCTCCCTCATGGGCATCTTTATTCATATACCCGTAAACCACGAAGTCAATGTCGCCGGATTCCTCTACCCGGACGATCTTGATCCCGTGTTCCTGCAGAAGCTCCCTGGCATCCAGATCACCGTTGCGGAAGCTGAATACCCGGGTGGTTTTGTTGGCACTGCGGTTATAGGACCACAGCTCTCCCTGCTGCACAAAAGCCACAATGTCCGCATTCTGATTGGACTGGTACTGGATCGTCCGGTCCGTGATACCCAGGTTAATCCCGTTGCTGGTAAGATCCGTGTTCTCTCCGTCAAACAGTTCCTCGGCATTTCTCTCAAAATCCAGCAGACGCATTCTGGACTGATCGTAGCGCATCCGGTAAAAATCCGTCACCTGCAGAAGGTCAGAAGGATTGTCTTCTTCCGTAGAAGAAAGTACATACTCCATAACAATACTGCAGGTAGTCTCGTTCATGTCCTTGATAACCGGCACTGCCTCCTGTACAATCTCAGGGTTCAGTTCTCCCCAGGTAATCATGTCGAAACTGGAATGAATGTTGACACTGGTGTATGTGCTGTTGCTCTGCGTATCATCCGGCTCCAGATAAGCCGACAGATCGGAGGCCGTCTCCGGTGTGGTGCAGGACTCGTAAAAATCCTTTGCGAACGTCAGATACTCCTGAATATTCAGTCCCGCCCGCTGCAAAAGCCTGGTATAATAAAAATAATTCTCACCATTTTCCAGCTGAATCTCAAACCGCAGCGTATATTCCTGATTCATCAGGATAGGATTTTCAACCTGAAACTCCGCCCGCAGATTCTCCCCGTCATCCTGAAGGCTTTTAATCTTGCCTTCTTCCACTACCGTTGTTCCGTCCGCGGTGGAAACCCGGTAATTAACCGCCTCCACCTTACTTCCCATAGGCTCCACGATCATCGTCAGCGCTCTTCCCGTAGACAGCGGTGTCAGGCTGTCGCGAATATACTGTTCCTCCATTTCATCCGCATAGCCGTACATGGGATTCACCAGAGTGCCCTCCACCTCCATGTAAAGCACCGGAAGGGTGGGTTCTTCCATTTCCCGGGTCTCCTGGGTAGTTCCCCGGTTGATATACCATAATGTTCCTGCGGCTGTCCCCACAAACAGCAGCAGAAGTACTCCCGCTTTTATTAACCCCTTTTTCATTTTTCCGCGCCTCCCTGAAACAGCAGGCTCTCCAGTGTGGGATGCAGATGAAACGCATCCAGACACGCCCGGAGTTCTTTCTCATTGTCCTTCTTCTTTCCCGTGTAGACCGCACGGATCAGCAGATTCTTCGGCGTATGCTCCATATCGATGAACTCCAGAATCTGCGTCTCATAGCCGGCCCTCTCCAGCATCTGCGCCCGCAGTCCGTCCGTCATCAGCGCCGCGATCCGTTCCTTCAGCACCCCGTAAGAAAATACCGGCTTCATCACCTCATTGGAAATCTGTCTGTTCAGCTCATGCTGACAGCAGGGTACCGACAGAATCACGGAGGCTCCCCAGCCCACCGCTTTTGCCAGCGCGAAATCCGTAGCCGTATCGCAGGCGTGAAGGGTCACCACCATATCCACCCGGTCAACACCCCGGTAGGAGGCAATATCCCCCTGACAGAACTGCAGCTTGTCATAGCCGTACTTTTCAGCCAGCGCCTGGCACCGGGCGATCACATCCTCCTTCAGATCCAGCCCCACAATCTTCACATCATACCCTTTCAGTTTCCTGAGATAATAGTACATGGCAAAGGTCAGATAGGATTTGCCGCAGCCGAAATCCAGTATGGTCAGTTCCCTGTCCCGGTCAAGCCTGGGCAGGATATCCTCGATAAATTCCAGAAAACGGTTGATCTGCCGGAACTTGTCATACCGGGCATGCACCACCTTGCCTTCCCCGGTCATCACACCCAGATCCACCAGAAAATCCACCGGTTTTCCCTCTTCCAGAATATACCGCTTCTTACGGTTATGAGAAAGCTGGCGCTTTCTCTCCTCCACAGCCTCCGGGCTGCCGCAGTCACATTCTTTCCTGCTTTTTTCCTTAACCGTCACCTTTCCCTTCTTGCTGACCAGCACGGTCACACTGCCGGCCTCGCTGTCGATCTGAAGCTGCCGGAAATCCCTGAAGATCCACTCCTCCATCCGCAAAACCGCCGCGTCCCGCTCCAGATTCTCATGAAATTCCTTCGTTCCCACCGTGCTGGCACACTGAAACACCAGCTTATCCCGCAGCATCACGGGTCTCACTTTGATCCGGGACGCCCCTTCACTGCTTCTCGCCCCGCTGAACACCATCAGTCGCAGCTGAAGGTTCAGATATCTATATAAAATTTCCTGTATATTTGTCATTTATTTCTCCCATGCGGCCTGGCCGCAAAAAATATCATAATACCCCTATCATATTTTTTAATAACAATACTTATTCTAATAGTTTTCCCTTTAAACCACAACCTTTATTTTATTAAATATTATTAAGCAAATTTTATAATTTGTTTCTTGACCGACATATTTATCAGGCGCCGGGTTTCGATGTATACCGCTCCGGCACCGTCTTCCTGGCCACGGCGCAATCCTCGCGGCGCGCTTTCCATTTCATGAGAATATTCTTTCCCTGAAACAGCAAAAGAGGATGACATGGAATCAGGCATTCCTGATCCCGCATCATCCTCAACGCTGCATTTTTATTACGCATTCTGTACGTTCTTTTTACCCATACCGCAGATTACCGGCGCCATGCAGAACTAGAACGCAAACACCGCAACCCCATAAGGCGGCAGCGGATACTCCAGATGGAACGGTTTCCCGTCGCACTCACCCTTCACTGCCCGGAATACCGTATCCTCCACCGGATGGCTTCCACCGTACTTCGGATCCGCGCTGTTCAAAATCAGCCGGTACTGTTTCTTTTTGGGAACGCCCACCATATAATCGCCGCGCTCCATGGGCGTGAAATTGCAGACAAACAGCAGGTTGTTCCGCTTCGTGGGCGACCAGCGTACAAAGCTGAAAATACTCCGGTCCCCGTCGTTGGCATTGATCCACTCAAAGCCCTCGTATCCATTGTCATTGGCGTAAAGGGCCGGATATTTCCGGTACATTGCCAGCAGATCCTTCACATACTCCTGCAGCTGCTGATGTCTTGCTTCCTTCAGCAGATACCAGTCCAGCTCCCTGGCCTCGCTCCACTCCTGGAACTGGCCGAAATCCTGCCCCATGAACAGCAGCTTCTTGCCCGGATGGCCGAACATGAAGGAGTAGCCCGCTTTCAGATTCTCAAACTTGTCGTCGTAAAGCCCCGGCATCTTGTTGATCATGGAACACTTCAGATGCACCACCTCATCGTGGGAAAGCACCAGGATATAATTCTCACTGAAGGCGTAGGTCATGGCGAAGGTCATCTTGTTGTGATTGTATTTGCGGAAATACGGATCCAGCTTCATGTATTCCAGGAAATCGTGCATCCATCCCATATTCCACTTGAAGGAGAATCCCAGCCCCCCTTCTTTCTCCACATCTCCGGTCACCTTGGGCCATGCGGTGGACTCCTCGGCGATCATCATCACACCCTGGTTTCTTCCCCGGATCAGCGTATTCAGATGTTTGAAAAATTCGATGGCCTCCAGGTTCTGGTTTCCTCCGTACTTGTTGGCCACCCACTGGCCGTCCTGCTTTCCGTAATCCAGATACAGCATGGAAGCCACCGCGTCCACCCGCAGGCCGTCCACATGGAACTCTTCTACCCAGAACAGGGCGTTGGCAATCAGGAAATTTTTCACCTCATTGCGGCCGTAGTTGAAAATCTTTGTTCCCCAGTCCGGATGTTCACCCTGCCGGGGATCCGCATGCTCATACAGGCAGGTGCCGTCGAACTCCGCCAGGCCATGGGCGTCCTTGGGAAAATGCGCCGGTACCCAGTCCAGAATGACGCCGATCTTATTCTTGTGCAGATAGTTCACCAGATACTTGAAATCCTCCGGCGTTCCGTACCGGGATGTGGGCGCATAATACCCTGTCACCTGATATCCCCAGGAGGCGTCCAGCGGATGCTCCGCAATGCCCATCAGTTCCACATGGGTGTAGCCCATCCGCTTCACATACTCCGCCAGGGCATGGGCAAACTCCCGGTACCCGTAAAATCCGTCGGGATCCGCCTCCGAAGCCGGATGCTTTCTCCAGGAGCCGGGATGCACCTCATAGATGGCCAGCGCCTGCTGTTTGGGATCCGTCTGTTTTCTCTTTTCCATCCAGTTGGCGTCGCTCCAGACAAATTTCGTGATATCCGCCACCCGGGAGGCAGTTCCCGGTCTCATCTCCGACCAGTTGGCATATGGATCCGCCTTGTAGATCTCCCGCCCATCCATAGTGCGGATACAGAACTTGTACAAGTCCCCCAGCTTTGCTCCGGGCACAAAAACCTCCCAGACACCAATGGGGCCCACTTTCTCCATAAGGTCCGCGCTGTCCTCCCATTCGTTGAAATCCCCCACCACAGAAACCGCCTGAGCGTTTGGGGCCCATACGGCAAAATAGACTCCCTTCTTTCTGTTCCGGGTAGTCAGATGCGCCCCCAGCTTTTTATAAATATCGTAATGGGTCGCCTGGCCAAACAGATACTGATCCAGCTCTCCAAAATGCATCATTCCCTTCATAAGTCCTTCTCCTTTCTATTATCGGCCGTATGGCCTTAAAGGTATCCTTCAGGAATTGTAACTTACTCTCCCTGCCGCGCCTGCACCAGTATCCGGCATCCGGACGGCGGCAGCAGAAACGTAATCCTCCCATTTTCCACATCAAACTTTTCCCCGGTCACCGCGTCCTGATACGCGCTCTCCGGATGAGGCGCCGGAAAACTGATTAGTCCGTCCTGCTGTTCATCATTATTGACAGCCACAACCAGAGACCGGTCTTCCAAAACTCTCGCAAAGGCATACTGCCGGTTAGTGAGCATCAGCTCCCTGTACGTTCCGTTTACACTCTCCGGATGCTCCCCGCGAATGGATGCAAGCGTGGAAATCCAGCCGGAAAGTTCCTGTCCGAAACTGTTTGTTTCCATCTGATCCAGCTCCAGCGCCGGCCGCAGAGGATCATCATTTCCACCTTCCTTTCGTCCCTCAATCCCCCATTCTGATCCGTAATATATGGAGGGAATACCCGGAAGGAAATACAGAAGCGCATAGACCAGCGGCAGATGGCTCTTCTGGCGAAGCTTGCTGGCCAGCCGGTCCACATCGTGATTATCCACGAAAGAATACAGCCGCAGCCCCCGGTAAATCCCGCCGTTCTGATCAAACTGGCGCCGGATGGTATGGGCGATTTCAAAGTAATTATGATCGTTGTGTCCGGAATAAAGCCCCTTATGCAGCTCATAGTTGGTAACACTGTGCAGCAGCCGCTGTCCATCCTGTATATAGCGGGAATAATCTCCGTGAATCACCTCGCCCATCAGCCAGAAGTCTTCCTTCCACTGTCCGGTTCTGCTGCGAAGTTCCTCCATAAAACCGAAATCCAGACAGTCCGCGCAGTCCAGACGGATGCCGTCGATATCAAACTCGGTGATCCAGAAATGTACCGTCTCCAGGAGATATTCACGTACTTCCGGGTTCTGCAGGTTCAGGTTTACCAGTTCAAAGCAGTTTCTCCATGCCTCATAGGAAAAACCATCGTTATACCAGGTATTTCCTCCAAACCAGATTCCTTTGTACCACCCGCAGTACCGGGATCCCTCCCGATTTCTCTGAATATCCTGAAACGCAAAAAACTCTCTTCCCGTGTGATTGAAAACTCCGTCCACTACCACCCGGATCCCCAGGCTGTGGGCCTTCTTCACAAATCGGGTAAAATCTTCATTATCCCCCAGCCGCCGGTCCACTACCCGGTAATCTCTGGTATCATAACCATGGGTGGAAGACTCGAACAACGGTCCGATATATATCGCGTCACATCCCAGTTTCTGAATATGCGGAAGCCATTCCTCCGTCAGCCGGTCAAACCGGTGGGTAACCTCCGTCTGTCTGTTCTCTCTGGGCGCTCCCGCAAGTCCTATGGGATAAATATGATAAAACACAGCCTCCTCATACCATCTTGCCATGCTGTTATCCTCCTCTCATGAAATCAGGCTCTATGAATAGATGCCATACAAAAACTGTCTTACAATCTCATATGTCTGTTCATCAGAAATCGTCACCGACTTCTCTTCGCTCAGATCACGGAAAGCCAGCATCATATGCGAATCCAGAATACCTATGAAGCTTATGGCAAACTGCTCCTGGCGGCCCCCCATATTTCCCAGCTCCTGAGAGGCATCCGCAAAAATCTGCACCACCAGCTGATAATACTTCCGGATCAGCGGGTACACCGCACGAAATCCCTCCGTCTCCCGGCCTGCGTAAAACTGACTCAGCATAAACATATAAAACTTCCGATGATTCTCCGCGAAATCAAAGTATGCCCTTGCCACCCGGTAGAGAGTTGTGGGAATATCTCCCTTACGGGAAACCGCCTCCCGTAGCTCTTCCTCCAGCTGCCGGCTGTTGGTAATAAGAATCTCCTGCAGCAGCCCTTGCTTACTGCCGAAATAATAGTACAGCGTGGGCTTGGTGATTCCCGCCTGATCCACAATTTCCTGCACACCTGTGGCGTCATAGCCTCTGGCCCAGAACAGATTCAGCGCACTGTTCAGGATCGCCTCTCTGTTGTCCATATTATCTGCTCCCCCTTTCCACGCTTTGCTTATACAGTTTTTCTTCTCTGTATGGTCATTATACCAATCGGTATATAAGCTGTCAAGATAAAGCTTTTCCCTTCTGTAAAAGACTATTGACTTTAATCCGTAATCGGATTATAATGCACTTTGTCCGGTTTCGGATTTAAAAATTCTCCCGCGGCCATCCGGCCCATATTTAACAAAGGAAAGGGGAGCGTATTATGAGTACACAGCTTTCACGGCAAATGATTCTGCTGAATCAGACAGACAAGATGCTGAATGATCTTTATCATACCTATGCAGCTAGCGTCCATCTGTCCGATTCCGTTTTATGGGTTCTGTACATTCTCTGGACGGAAGGGGACGGACTTACTCAGAAGGAGATCTGCGACACCTGGTATTACAGCCGCCAGACCATCAACACCTGTCTGAAGCATCTGGAAAAAGAGGGGTATATCTGCCTGGCACCTCTGGCAGAGAACCGGAAAAGCAAACAAATTCTTTTCACAAAAGAGGGCAGGAATTTCGCCGGGAAAATCATCCCTCCTCTGCTGGAGGCGGAAAACGCGTCTCTGGACCAGATGACCCCCGAAGAGCAGGAATGCCTTATTATGCTGTCCCAAAAGCGGACAGGTTTGCTCCGGACCCAACTTCTTAATATTGAAAAAACTGAAAGACATCCCGATGGCCATCCGCCATTGACTGAAAGGAATAACTATTTATGAATTCAGAAGCATTATTCGCCAAAACACCGCCGCTGAAGCTGTTTTTCATCGCGGCGCTTCCGGGCGCTGTCAGTATGCTGGCTTCCGCTCTGTATCAGACCTTCGACGGCGTTTTTGTCGGGCATTTCCTGGGTTCCACTGCCTTTGCCGCAGTCAACCTGGCCATGCCCTTTGTGATCATCAATTTCTCTCTGGCAGACCTGATCGGTGTGGGATCGGCGGTTCCCATATCCGTCTGCCTGGGGCAGAAAAAAGAAAAAGAAGCCTGTAACATTTTCACCTGTGCCTGCCTGATGATTGTGCTCACGGGCATTCTCATAGGAGGGATTCTCTTTGCCGCCGCACCTTTCCTGATCCGGCTGATGGGCGCTGAGGGAGACTTTGCCGCGCAGGCGGTGGCCTATATGCGCGTATATGCCATCTGCTCTCCCATCACCACCATTGTCTTTGCCATGGATAACTTTCTCAGAATCTGCGGAATTATCCGGGGAAGTATGTTTTTAAATATTCTGATGTCGGTGCTGAGCGCCGTGCTGGAATTTATTTTCCTCGGCGTTCTGGGCTGGGGCATCTGGGCAGCCGCTCTGGCCACCTGTTCCGGTATGCTGGTCTGCGCTCTGATCGCGCTGACGCCGTTTCTGCGCGGGAAAACCCTTCTGCGCTTCTGCCGTCCCCGTTTCCATGGGCGGCTGATCCGGCAGATCGTGGCCTGTGGCAGTCCGAATTTTCTCAACAACATCGCCGGGCGAATCACATCCATCCTGATGAATATGATTCTGGTGCGCCTGGGCGGGGAGACGGCCGTATCTGTCTACGGCGTGCTGATGTACGCGGACGGATTTATTCAGCCGCTGCTCTACGGTATGTGCGATTCCCTGCAGCCTGCGGTGGGCTATAACTGGGGAGCCGGAAAACGCTCCCGGGTACGGGCCATCGAAAAATGCTGCTTCGGCGCCAGCGGCATCGTCTCCCTGGCGGCCGTGATGGTTCTGGCGTTATTTCCGGAACAGATTACCCTGCTGTTTATGGCGGACGCACAGGGAGAAATTCTCCAGATGGCGGCCGGCGCTGTACGGCTGTTCAGCCTGACTTACATTACCCGGTGGTTCTCCTTCGCCACCCAGAGCTACATGCTGGCCGTGGAGAAGCCGCTGCCGGCGTCGCTGATCTCCGTTTCCACCGCGCTGGTTTTCCCGGTGGTCCTGATCGGCGTTTTCTGGCCGCTGGGCCTTACCGGAATCTGGCTGAACTTTGCGGGCACCGCTCTGCTGGCAGGTATCCTGTCCCTGATCATTCTCGCGAAGCTGCGGAAGGAGCTGAATCAGGAGGATTCCCCTGCGGTATCATAGAACAGCCGCCCAATGGAACCGGCGCCACCGGATTCATCCGGCGCCGGATATTCTCATGGATATCTCCGCTTCAGGCGGAAAACACAGGAAAAGCCGTGATAAGGAACGAAACTATGCGCTCCTTATCACGGCTTTCTTTCTGTTTATCTGTTCCGGCAGATTGTACCGGAATTGTCTTCGCGCAGGTATCAATACACCTTGATTTCCCTCAGGAACACAGTGTCACGGGCTCCGGTGATCCGGACATGGATCCGGCGGGCCTGTTCCGCGGCAGTCCCGATCAGAGGATTCTGTTCGGCAAAAGGATCCTGCAGCTGGCAGATTTTCTTATGGCCGATACAGGTTCCCTGATACAGGGGATAGTTTTCTCCTCCGGGAAAGTCCCCGGTGATCTTAAAGCTTTCCACCCGCTGCCCCTGGGCGATATCTTCCTGCAGTACCACATACTTTACTTCCGCCAGAGGCACATCCAGATCAATGGTGTAAACCGGCTGGGTCTCCGGGCATCCCGGCTCCCGGCTTACAACAGCCGGAAGTTCTTTCCCGAAGGATTCCCGCAGAAGCTTTCCCAGCTGCGCAAGCCGCCGCACATCCCGCTCATCCAGAAGTCCGTCTCTGTCAGGCGGCACATTCAGGTTCAGGCAGGCGTTGGCTCCCACGCTGGTCAGATAGGTGTCAAACAGCCGTCTCAGGGAATGGGGTTCCTCTTCCTTATGCCAGAACCATCCCGGCCGGATGGACATATCAAATTCCGACGGCGCGAAAACCAGCCCCCGGGAATACAGAATATTTGGCAGCGTTCCCAGCTCCTGATCCGTATTGTACATATGGACAAGACTTCCCCGGTCCGCCATAGGCCCCGGCCCGGTCTGCACCTGTCCCAGATGGCACAGCTCCGACGGCACCACCGCCCACTCGGAATGGCGGGGTGTTCCCGCCTCATTGCCACACCAGCGGATATCCGGACCGAAATCATTGAAAATCACCGCCTGGGGCTGATACCGGCGGATCAGTTCGATATACCGGGGAAAATCGTATTCCTGCCGTTTGCCCTGCGGCCCCTCGCCGCAGGCGTTGTCAAACCACACATAAAAAATCTCCCCGTATTCTGTCAGCAGCTCCGTCAGCTGATTGCAGAAATAGTCGTTGTACGCCGGTGTCCCGTAATATTCGCTGTTCCTGTCCCAGGGAGACAGATAAAAACCGAATTTGATGCCGCCCCGGCGGCAGGCATCCGCGGCTTCCCGCACCACGTCCCTTTTGCATGGGCTGTTTTTCACGGAATGTTCCGTGTATTTTGAAGGCCAGAGGCAGAAGCCGTCGTGATGCTTCGCGGTCAGCACCAGTCCCTTCATTCCGGCCGCCTTGACAGCCTCCACCCACTGGTCGCAGTCCAGCTTTTGGGGATTGAATATCTTCTCATCCTCCGTCCCGTCTCCCCATTCCCGGTCTGTAAACGTATTCGGTCCAAAATGGACAAAGGCATAAAATTCCATATCGAACCAGTTTTTCTGATTCTCCGACGGCCTTACCCGGGCCGCTTCCTTTAAAAAATCCATTTCCCTGTTCCTCCGTCTGCCTCAGAAGACGCTCCGAAAATCCCCCGTTCCTCCCGGAAAGAATCCGAAAACGGGAAATCCTTCCGTCTTTTTCAAATTCCAAATAATTTTCTTGCATTCTCCTCAGTCACCCTCACCACGGTTTCCGTATCCACCTGTTTGATCCGGGCAATCTCCTCTGCCACATACGGCAGGTTCAGGGAAGAATTCCGTTTTCCCCGGTTGGGCACCGGCGCCAGGTACGGGCTGTCCGTTTCCAGAAGCAGCCGCTCCAGAGGAGCGTATTCCACCACTTCTTTCAGCTTTTTCCCATTTTTAAATGTCACCACGCCGCCGATTCCCAGATAGAATCCCATATCCAGGTATTCCCTGGCCATCTCCTTTCCATAGGAGAAGCAATGCAGCACGCCGCCGATTTCCCCGGCCCGCTTCCGCTTCATGGTCTCCAGCGTATCCCGGGCAGCATCCCGGCTGTGGATAATCACGGGAAGTTTCTCCTCCCTGGCCACGTCCAGCTGGCGTTCCAGCCAGTAAATCTGGGTTTCATGGTTTTCCTTGTCCCAATAGTAATCCAGACCGATCTCTCCCACCGCCAGAATCTTCTCCCGCCGGCACAGATCCCGCATCCGCTCCATGGCCTCCTCGTTCAGGGAACCCACATCGTCGGGATGAACACCCACCGCGCCGTATACAAAAGGATATTTTTCCGTAAGCGCCACAGTCCGGTCCCAGCCGGACACCTCCGCGCATACATTGATGACCGTTCCGATACCTGCGTCTCGCAGAGAATTCAGCAGTTCCTCCCGATCCTGATCAAAGGCCTCGTCGTCATAATGCGCATGCGTCTCAAAAATCATGATCTCCTCACTTTCCGGCTTTCAATCCTTCCGAATGTGTCAGCAGATCTCCGCGCCGGAGGGCATCTCCTTCTCCGGGGTCATCAGGGAAAGATTTCCCTCCGCGTCCTCCGCGCACAGCAGCATGCCTTCCGACAGCACGCCGGCCAGCTTCGCGGGCTTTAAGTTCACCAGAACCATCACCTTTTTGCCTACCATCTCTTCGGCGGTGTAATGGCCTTTGATGCCGGATACAATCTGTTTCACCTGGCTTCCGATCTTCACCTGGGAACACAGCAGCTTTCTGGATTTTTTCACTTCCTCGCAGGCGATGATTTCACCCACCTGGAACTGCATTTTTCCGAAATCATCAAAGGTGATTTCTTCCTTGGGCTCCAGATCGATCACCGGCTCCTCTTTGGCTTCCGGCTCCTGCTCCTTTGCGGTCTCGGCTTTCTTTGCCTCTACCTTCTCCAAAACTTCCTTCACGTCCAGACGCTGGAAGAGAATCTCCGGCTTGTCCGTCACTTTATTTCCGGAGGGATACAGGCCGAACTGATCCAGTACCTCGTACTCCCGTTTTTCCGTGTTCAGCTGTGCCAGGATCTTTCCGGTGGTTTCCGGCATATAGGATTCCAGCAGGCAGGCGCCCACGGTGATTCCTTCCACCAGATTGTACAGTACCTCCGCCAGACGGTCCTTCTTCGCCTCGTCCTTAGCCAGCGCCCAGGGCATGGTCTCGTCAATATATTTGTTGCAGCGTTTGAACAGGGTAAAGATCTCGGTGATGGCGTCGGCCACCCGCAGGCTCTCCATTTTTTCTGCCACCCGGTCCCGGGTCTGGCAAACCACTGCCTTCAGATCCGCGTCCACATCTTCTTCCGCGCCGGTCTTTGTCACCACGCCGCCGAAATATTTGTTGGACATGGAAATGGTACGGTTCACCAGATTACCCAGGGTATTGGCCAGATCGGAGTTCAGCCGCTCCGTCATCAGCTCCCAGGTGATCACGCCGTCATTTTCAAAGGGCATTTCATGAAGCACAAAATACCGCACAGCGTCCACGCCGAACAGTTCCACCAGGTCGTCCGCGTAGATCACATTTCCCTTGGATTTGCTCATCTTGCCGTCTCCCTGCAGCAGCCAGGGATGACCGAAAATCTGCTTCGGCAGCGGCAGATCCAGCGCCATCAGGAAAATGGGCCAGTAAATGGTATGGAAACGGATAATATCCTTTCCGATCAGATGCAGATCCGCCGGCCAGTCTTTCTTAAACTGCTCCGTGCTGTTTCCGTCGCAGTCGTAGCCGATACCGGTAATATAGTTGGTCAGGGCGTCCAGCCATACATACACCACATGCTTCGGATCAAAATCCACCGGAACTCCCCATTTGAAGGAGGTACGGGACACGCACAGATCCTGCAGGCCCGGCAGCAGGAAATTGTTCATCATCTCATTTTTCCTGGACACCGGCTGGATAAATTCCGGGTGGCTGTTGATATGGTCGATGAGCCGCTGGGCATATTTGCTCATACGGAAGAAATACGCTTCCTCCCTGGCCGGCGTACAGGGCCGTCCGCAGTCGGGACATTTGCCGTCCACCAGCTGAGACTCCGTGAAGAAAGACTCGCAGGGTGTGCAGTACATTCCTTCATAATAGCCTTTGTAAATGTCGCCCTGGTCGTACAGCTTTTTGAAAATCTTCTGCACCTGCTTCTCATGGTAATCGTCTGTGGTACGGATAAATTTGTCATAGGATGTGTTCATCAGATCCCAGATGCTGCGGATCTCAGCGGACACATTATCCACAAACTCTTTGGGCGTAATGCCGGCTTCCTCGGCCTTCAGCTCGATCTTCTGACCGTGCTCATCGGTTCCTGTCTGGAAAAATACGTCGTATCCCTGCTGTCTTTTGAACCGGGCGATACTGTCCGCCAGTACTGCCTCATAAGTGTTTCCGATGTGCGGCTTGCCGGATGTGTAGGCAATCGCCGTGGTAATATAATACTTTTCCTTTGCCATTGTTTTCCTCCTTTTTGGCCGAATAGCCATAATGGTATCCCCGCAGGGGGCTTCCTCCTTTATTCTCCGCCTGAGGCGGGTCGCGCAAGCGACATCTTCCATTCCGCCGCAGTACCCTCGCTTCGCTGGGGCAGATCCTGCGATCCCCGCGGAGCGTTTTTTATTTCACAGGGAAGTACTTTCTGTGAAATAAAAAAGCGCATCCTCCTGTTAAAGAAGACGCGCATACTGCCGTGTTACCACTTCCATTCACTGATTCCTCACGAAATCAGCCTCACCGGGTACCTGCATACCCTCCCGCTGTAACAGGCGGACCTGTCGCAGCCTTACCGTCCCTTTTGTCCGGCTCGGTGCGCCTCTCGGGAGCCATCTTCCGCCTGCCGCCCTGTCTTCCCTCTCAGCATACGGGAATTCTCTGTAGCAGCGCCTGCCGGCGTACTCTCTCCGTCTCAGTGTTTATCATCATATGGCTATGTTAGCACGATGCGGAAGATTTGTAAAGAATGAAATCCGGAAAATCCCCGGCAAAAAGACAGCAGAGACGGAAAAATCAGCCCGAACAAGCCGCTGGTATAACCAGGAAATTCTCTTGCTCTGTCTAAATGTTATTTTCGGATCCCGTACATCTTTTCCGGCTGTTTCAGTCCAGAGGAGGAATGTATAAAATATTATCTTCACTTATAAAAAACGTGATTGACAAAAGCATAGAAAGGCGCTATGCTAATTATAATCTATTAACTCCGATAACTTACGTTGTAAAAAGTGAGGTGCATTACATGTCAGTGTCAAAGGTAATCCAAATAGAATTTACAGATTGCCGTATTCAAGCGGCAGATGCGATTTATGATATTCGTAAAGCAGCAGAATCCGCTTCATTAAATCTATACGCAAGACATCATGTTCAATTGCAGTATCCCATGTTGATTGATAATAACAAAGTTGTAGTTGAATTAAAGATTCCTGAAGAGATTGTGGATACTTTTTCAGTAGGTAATCATCTTCGGGGCATTTCAACCTATTTATTAAAACGATGTGGCGGCAGATATAATAAATATCTTGTAGGGAAGCGCCTCTTAAATTATATTGAAATACCCTCTCCGGAAGTGAAGACGGATAAATTACCGACGGTTGATCGTTTGGAAGCAATTGTTTCGTTTGCTAAGCTTTTGGAACGTTCCGATTCTGAGGCTTTGGATTATATTAACCGTATTTTGACTATATTAAAGGAGGCCGGGAAATCATGATTTTAAGCGTGTTTACAAGCATTGGCGTTCAGCTTTCAGTAGCTGACGCGTACCGGCAATTAATTGATTTGAATCCTGACAATCAGTATGCCAAAAATAAAGCGGCAGGGTCGCTGGGTGGTGCGGTAAATGCCGGAACTATAATCCTTCATGAAAATGGATACTATGAAAGAATACGGTAAGAGACAGAAGAAAAACTCGCATTTTCAGGAAAATGAGAACGTGGCATACAGAAATTATATATTTTCCGTATGCCACGTTCTCAGCTCTTCTCATTTCACGCCATTCTTCTTTTCCTCCGGCGTTTTCTCGTTCAGGCTGGTTCCATCACCTGCTCCGCTTTCTTTTACATACATCCTGGACATTTCTTCTTCCCCGTCGCCCTGGACCATGCACAGGAATTTCCACCCGCAGTGTTCATAAAAGGAAGTGTGATCCGTCAGCAGATACAATGTGGCAATTCCCATGTCACGCAGATCCCGGCAGACAAAGTCCAGCATGGCTTTGGCGATTCCCCGGCGGCGGTATGCCTCCTCCACATAGACGGCGCAGACATTGGGGGCCAGATCCTTCCGGTTGTGGAAATCATTTTCAATCACGCCCAGCCCGGCGATAATATCCCCCGCGTCCACCACAATATACCACTGCGGCACCGGAACCTGTCCGGCAAGGCAAGTGTCCATACTGCTCAGATATTCCTCCCGGGGAATTCCCCACTTGGACGCGAACCATGCGGATGCCTCTTCTTTCCACCGGGGATGATCACGAAGTTTCAGTATTTCACAGTCTTTCATTTTGTGTTCCTTTTGCTGATCAGCTGTTTTATAATTTTATGGTTTCCAGATACTGCAGATCGTTCTTTGCAATGTCAAGGTAAGTATTTTTTATCATTGCATTACCTCCAGAATCCGTTTTTAGATTATATCTGTTTTCCGCCCTTTAGACAACAGGCTGCCGCAAAATTATGCTTCCGGTTCCTCCACATCCATCCGCTCAATCTTGAATATCACCGGCCTTGTGCCGTCATTGCAACAGGCGATCATCATTTTCTCATCATTGGTCCAGCCCTTCATGATGGAACCGCCCTGCAGCGCCGTATACACATACCGGCTGATGGCGTCCCAGGCTTCGGAACAGAATTTTCCGTCCAGCATGTGCCAGAAATCGTCTTTTTCGCTGTTTCTCTCCAGAATAAATTCCTGCCCCACCTCAAACATGGGACATACCCCGGAATTGGGGTCTGCCAGGTATTCCTCCTGCAGATCCCTGTAGCACTCTTTTCTCAAAACCGTAATCTTGCACTTGTGTTCCATAAGTATCCTCCTGTTCTCTTTCATAAAACAACATCCCTGTCCGGAAATAAATGTGATACAATAGTCGTGCGGCGGCCATGCTGCCTGCCAGA
>CBJMC01400__coassemble_765_pt1 | contig 32392 bp, 26 predicted proteins | sample CBJMC01400__metabat2_low_PE_039 | metagenome-assembled genome bin CBJMC01400
CCTCGCGGGACAGTTGAAAGCGGAATTCTGCCTGATCAATAGAGAGGAGACTGAGAGGAGATGGAGAATCTTATTTTCTGCCTGAACGCCACCATGCCGATTTTCATCACCATGGTGCTGGGATGGGTGTTCCGCCAGATTGGTCTGATGGATGACCAGTTCGTGACGAAACTGAATAAATTCGTATTTACGGCGGCTTTGCCCTGTATGCTGTTCGAGGATATGGCGGAGGCGGATTTCACCGGACTGTGGAACGGCAGATTCGTGGCTTTCTGCGTGACGGTTACGTTGCTGGGAGTGTTGGGGGCAGTGGTGATGTCTCTGCTGGTGAAGGACAGGACGATTCGGGGAGAGTTTACTCAGGCAGCCTTCCGGAGCAATACAGCTATTCTGGGGATCGCCTTTATTCAGAATATATATGGAAGTTCAGGAATCGCGCCGCTGATGCTGATCTGTTCCGTCCCTTTTTACAATGTTTTCGCGGTGCTGGTGCTTTCCTTTATGAAACCCAACCGGGAGAAGCTGGGGAAGGATCTGATGGCGCAGACGCTGAAGGGGATCGTCACCAATCCCATCATCCTGGGGGTGGCTGTGGGACTGGTCTGGTCGTTGCTGTCGCTGCCGCGGCCGGAAATCCTGATGAAAAGTGTTCATAACCTGGGGGTACTGGCAACGCCTCTGGGCCTGATGGCCATGGGAGCCAGTTTCCAGGGCAGTAAAGCGCTGGCCAAGATCCGGCCGGCCCTGGGATGTACGCTGATCCGCCTGGTGGGGATTTCCGCGGCGGCGCTGCCGTTGGCGGCCATGCTGGGCTTCCGGGATCAGCAGCTGGTGGCTATCCTGGTGATGACTGGCTCCTCTTCCGCAGTGAGCTGCTTCATCATGGCGAAAAATATGGGACACGAAGGTGTACTGACCTCCAGCGTGGTGATGATGACTACGCTGGGAAGCGCCTTCACCCTGACCGCCTGGCTGTACGTGCTGCGGATGGCAGGGCTGGTATAAGAGGGAGGCCATGCGGCCAAACAGAGGAAATCCCACAAGGGGATCCCTTTATGGCCATGCGGCCAAACAGAGGAAAGGAGTATAGAATATGGGCAGTGAGGTGGCAGTGCTGTACTGCGATACTTATGAGGAGGAAGCGGTATATCAGAAGCTGCGGCGGGGGCTGGAGCTTCTGGGTGGTCTGGAGCGTTTTGTGTCGCCGCGGGAGAAGATTCTGCTGAAGCCGAATCTGGTCCGGCGGGCGGAAAATGACCGGGCAGTGGTCACCCATCCGGCGGTGGCGGGGGCCATGGCCAGGCTTCTGCGGGAGGCAGGCTGCGGGCAGATCTGGTGCGGGGATTCCTGTGGAATCGGTTCCGCCGTAAAGGCCATGGAAGGCGCCGGTATGGACCGGGTGCTGAAAAACTATGGGGTGGAGCTGAAGGAATTTAACGAGGCCGTGGAGGTTTCCTTTCCGGAGGGAAAGATGGCCGGGGAGTTCCTTCTGGCCCGGCCGGTGACGGAGGCGGATGCCCTGATCAATCTGTGCAAGATGAAGACCCACGCGCTGGAGCGGATCACCGGGGGCGTCAAGAATCTGTACGGATGCGTCAGTGGCCTCAACAAGGCCAAAGGCCATACGAAATACTCCAATGCGGACAGCTTTGCCCGGATGCTGGTGGATCTGAACCGGCTGGTTCAGCCCAGGCTCTGTGTGATGGACGGAATTATGGCCATGGAGGGCAACGGCCCCACCTCCGGGGATCCCATTCCCATGAATCTTCTGCTGATGTCCGCAGATCCGGTGGCATTGGATACGGTGTTCGCCCGGCTGGTACATCTGGATCCCCGGCTGGTGCCCACCATCGTCCACGGCGATGCCATGGGGCTGGGCTGCGGCCGGGAGGAGGAGATCCGGCTGCTGGGCGAGGAAGGCCCGCTTTCCATGGACGAGGTTGTCCGCCGTTGGGGCAATCCGGATTTCCATGTGGACAGAAGCCGCCGCCGCTCCAATATGTGGAGCAGGGTGAATTCCTTCCTGAAATGCTTTCAGAAGAAGCCGTACATTGTGGAAAAAGACTGCAAAAGGTGCGGCGTCTGTGTCAGCAGCTGCCCGGTGGAGGGAAAAGCCCTCCGGTTTCAGGATGGGAAGGAGCATCCGCCGGTGTACGATTACCGGAAATGTATCCGCTGTTTCTGCTGTCAGGAGATGTGTCCCTACGGGGCTATCCGGGTAAAATAGGAGATCTGCGGCGCAGAAAGAGGGAGAAAACGCCGGAAAAGCGGAGAAGCCGGGAGGAACAGCGAAGATTTCTTGCGGGAATGTGGATTAGATGCTATAATAGTCCCATGGCGTCTGCGGGACGCCGATGTCGAAATATGTTGGATAATCTGAAGAAAAGACACAGCGGCAGGGCCGCAAGGCCGGCCGGCTGTCAATAGACGGACGGAGAAAGGAAGAGCGAGATGAAAAAGCTGGAAGATTACGTGAGAAGTATTCCGGATTTCCCGGAACCGGGAATTATTTTCCGGGATGTGACCAGCATCCTGCAGGACGCGGACGGCCTGCGGCTGGCGATAGATTCCATTCAGGAAGAACTGAAGGACGTGGATGTGGATGTGATTGTGGGAACGGAGTCCCGGGGATTTATTTTCGGCGTACCAGTGGCGTATAATCTGCATAAGCCCTTTGTACCTGTACGGAAAAAAGGAAAGCTTCCCTGCAAGACCATTTCCATGGACTATGATCTGGAGTATGGCAGCGCCACCATCGAGATGCACCAGGATTCCATCAGACCGGGACAGAAAGTGGCTATCATCGACGATCTGATCGCCACAGGAGGAACTGTGGAAGCGGCGGCTAAGATGATCGAGAGTCTGGGCGGCCAGGTTGTAAAAATTGTCTTCCTCATGGAGCTGGCAGGCCTGAAGGGCAGGGAACGGCTCAAAAAATATGATGTCTCTTCTGTGATCCGTTACGATGGAAAGTAAATATCTTAATGGGAAACTGATACTGTCAATCTTACGGTGAATGTGAAAGATAAGGCGGGATGGAATGGAACAAGGAAAAGTTATGAACGCAGTAAATGAGCGGCAGCAGGAGGTTGAGGCAGTGGAAGCCAACGTCAAGCGGATGGAGGATTTCACAAGCCCGTCTCTTCTGTATGACGAGCTGATCCGCAGCATCCGGAAATATCACCCGTCAACCGATATTTCCATGGTGGAAAAGGCCTATCGGATTGCATCCAGGGCCCATGAGGGCCAGGTGAGAAAGTCCGGGGAGCCTTATATCATCCACCCCCTGTGTGTGGCAATTATTCTGGCGGATCTGGAGCTGGATAAGGAAACCATAGTGGCAGGTCTCCTTCACGATGTGGTGGAGGATACTGTAATGACCCAGGAAGAGCTGGCCCACGAGTTCGGGGATGAAGTGGCGCTTCTGGTGGACGGGGTTACCAAGCTGGGACAGCTGAATTATTCTGCCGATAAGGTGGAGGTTCAGGCGGAGAATCTGAGAAAGATGTTCCTGGCCATGGCAAAGGATATCCGGGTAATTCTGATCAAACTGGCAGACCGCCTGCACAATATGCGGACTCTTCAGTATATGAAGGAGAGCAAGCAGAAGGAAAAAGCCCGGGAGACCATGGATATCTATGCGCCTATCGCGCAGCGGCTGGGTATTTCAAAGGTGAAAACCGAGCTGGATGATCTGTCCCTGAAATATCTGAAACCGGACGTATATTACGATCTGGTGGAGAAGATCAATCTGAAGAAAAGCGAACGGGAGCAGTTTGTCCAGAGCATTGTGGACCAGGTGAAAAAACATATGGACCAGGCGGGGATTTCGGCGGAAGTCAACGGACGGGTGAAGCATTTCTTCAGCATCTATAAAAAGATGGTGAATCAGGATAAGACACTGGACCAGATCTATGATCTGTTTGCGGTGCGGATCATTGTGGATACGGTGAAGGACTGCTACGCGGCATTGGGGGTCATCCATGAGATGTATACGCCGGTGCCGGGCCGTTTCAAGGACTACATTGCCATGCCCAAGCCCAACATGTACCAGTCTCTGCACACCACGCTGATCGGTCCCAACGGCCAGCCTTTCGAGATTCAGATCCGGACCTTTGAGATGCACCGGACCGCCGAATACGGTATCGCGGCCCATTGGAAATATAAGGAGGCCTCCGACGGCAAGAAGCCTCCGGCTCAGCAGGAGGAGGAGAAGCTCAGCTGGCTGCGCCAGATTCTGGAGTGGCAGCGGGATATGTCTGATAACCGGGAGTTTTTGAGCCTTCTGAAGAGTGATCTGGACCTTTTCAATGAGAATGTATATTGTTTCAGCCCCGCGGGCGATGTAAAGACACTGCCCCAGGGTTCCACCACCGTGGATTTTGCCTACAGCGTCCACAGCGCGGTGGGAAATAAGATGGTGGGAGCCAGAGTCAACGGCAAGCTGGTGCCCATCGAGTACCAGATTCAGAACGGGGACCGGGTGGAGATCATCACCTCCCAGAATTCCCGGGGTCCCAGCAGGGACTGGCTGAAGATTGTAAAGAGTACCCAGGCAAAGAATAAAATCAACCAGTGGTTCAAACAGGAACTGAAGGAAGACAATATTCTCAAGGGCAAGGAGATGCTGAACAACTACGCCAAACTGAAAGGCAAGGTGCTGGGAGAGCTGACCAAACCCCGCTATATCGAGGCAGTGCTGAAGAAATACGGTTTCCGCGACTGGGACAGCGTTCTGGCGGCTCTGGGCCACGGCGGCCTGAAGGAGGGGCAGATCCTCAACAAGCTGGTGGACGCCTACGAGAAGGAGCACAAAAAGGAGATCACCGACGAGAAGGTGCTGGAGGCAGCGGCGGAGGCTAGAGAGAAGCTACCCATCACCAAGGAGAAGGGCGGTATTGTGGTGCGGGGCATCGACGATGTGGCCGTGCGGTTTGCCAAGTGCTGCAGCCCCATACCGGGAGATGAGATTGTGGGATTTGTCACCCGGGGAAGAGGCGTGACCATTCACCGGACCGACTGTATCAACGTGATGAACCTCAGCGAATCGGACCGGGCCCGCCTCATCGACGCGGAGTGGCAAGGCAGCGAGGTGACCAGCGGTCTTTACACCGCGGAGATCAATGTATACGCCAACAACCGGATGGGACTGCTGGTGGATATCTCCAGGATTTTCACGGAGCGCAAGATCGATCTTGCCGGTATCAACAGCCGGACCAGCAAGCAGGGAACTGCCACCATTTCCCTTACTTTCGATGTACACAGTAAAGAAGAACTGGCGAATCTGGTGGAAAAACTGCGTCAGGTAGACAGCGTGCTGGATATTGAGAGAACCACGGGCTGAGAGGTAGAAATATGGCGAATTCGCAGATTGAATGGATGGTGCTGGGGATGGTGTCCACCAACACCTATCTTGTGAAAAATCAGGACACCGGCGAGCTGCTGATCATCGATCCGGCGGACGCGGCCGGAAGAATTCAGGAGAAAATCGGCCAGATGGAGGGCCGTCCGGCGGCGATTCTTCTCACCCACGGTCATTTCGACCATATGCTGGCGGCGGACGCGCTGAGAAGCGCTTACGATATTCCCGTGTATGCCTGTATACAGGAGAAGGATCTGCTGAAAAATGCACGGTATAATCTGTCTGCCTCCTGGGCCAGCCCCCATGTGATGGAGGCGGACCGGTATCTGGCGGATGGGGAGACCTTCCGGGAGGCGGGATTTGAGATCCGCCTGCTGCACACCCCCGGCCATACGGAGGGCAGCTGCTGCTATTACCTGCCCGAAGAGGCGGTGCTGTTTTCAGGGGATACCCTGTTTGCCGGTTCCGTGGGGAGAACGGATTTTCCCACCTCCAGCGGAGCGGACATGAGAAAGAGCCTTCAGCGGCTCCTTTCTGAACTTCCCGCGGATACGAGAGTCTGTCCCGGACACGGGGAGGAGACCACCATCGCATACGAAAAGAGGTACAATCCCTTTGCATAAAACTGGAATCCGATTTAACAGAAAAGATTTTGAATATGATGTGTATTCCCTGGTACGGGCCTTTTATCCTCACAGTGATACCGAGATGTACTATGAGGGGGAGGAACCTGCCGGGGAATATGAGCTTTTGCTGCTGGTTACCTACCGGAAGGACGGGATCGGCCTTGAGATTCTCCGGGACGGGGAGACGGTGCTTCAAAGAGAAGCGCCGGTGGATTATGACCGGGACCGCCAGGAGACGAAAAATGTGCTGAAGCGGCTGGTGTACGGTTCCCTGAAGGAACTGACGGGAATTTCCCTTCCCTGGGGAGATCTGACGGGCATCCGCCCCACGAAGATTCCCATGAAGCTTCTGGAGGAGGGCTGGAAGAATACGCAGATCGCCGATTATATGCGGCAGACCTACCAGGTCAGCGACGCCAAATGCGCCCTGGCCATCACCATCGCCAACCGGGAGCGGGCCATTCTTCAGCAGTTCGACTATGAGAAGGGCTGGAGCCTGTACGTGGGGATCCCCTTCTGCCCTTCCATCTGTCTGTACTGTTCCTTCGGCTCCCATCCTCTGGACCGGTGGAAGAAGCGGGTGGACGAATATCTGGACGCGCTGATCCGGGAACTGGCCTTTATCCGGGACCAGATGGCCGGACGGCCCCTCCATTCCGTCTATATCGGAGGAGGAACGCCCACCACCCTGACCCCGGAGCAGTCCCGGCGGCTTCTGGGCGCCATCCAGGAACTGTTTGACCTTTCCCAGGTGAGGGAGTATACTGTGGAGGCCGGAAGGCCGGACACCATCACCAGGGAAAAGCTGCAGGTGCTGCGGCAGTTTCCGGTATCGCGGATTTCCATCAATCCCCAGACCATGAACCAGAAAACCCTGGATCTGATCGGGAGAAAGCATACGGTGGAGGACGTGACTGAGATTTTCCATATGGCCAGGGAGCTGGGATTTGACAACATCAACATGGATCTGATTGTGGGGCTTCCCGGGGAGGGAGAAGCGGAGGTGGCCAACACGCTTTCCCAGGTGGAACAGCTGGGGCCGGACAGCCTGACGGTACATTCCCTGGCGCTGAAGCGGGCCACGAGACTGAACCTGTTTAAGGATCAGTACGAGGAGATTTCCTTTGAAAACAGCGCCGCCATCATGGACAAGACCCAGGAGTGTGCCCGCCGGATGGGAATGGGGCCTTATTATCTGTACCGGCAGAAAAATATCGCGGGAAATTTTGAAAATGTGGGTTATGCCAGACCGGGCTGTGAGGGGCTTTACAATATCCTGATTATGGAGGAGAAACAGTCCATCATCGCGGCGGGGGCCGGCGCATCCACAAAATTCGTCTTTGACGGCGGACGCAGGATAGAACGGGCGGAAAACGTGAAGTCCGTGGAACAGTATATCAGCCGGCTGGACGAGATGATGGAGCGGAAGCGTGCCGGTATTGAGGCATATATCAAATGAACGGGAGAGAAGAACTTTGGATAAGTCACAGGAGCATATGGCACGGGGACATTATCTGCAGTATACTTTGAAAGAACAGCTGGTCCACGGGATGCAGGTGAGCAATCTGGCCTGGAGTGTGGCCCGCCGGATGGGGCTTTCCGATGATTTCTGCCATCAGGTAGCGGTGGCCGGGATGCTCCACGACATCGGCAAGGAGGAGATTTCCGGCCAGATCGACGAAAACCAGGAGCGTCTGGTGGTGGAGGAAATGCACTATGTGCGGCTTCACGCCGCCGCCGGATATGAGATCCTGAAGCGGGAGGGCTATCCTGAGGAAATACAGAAGATGGTGCTGCATCACCATGAGAATATGGACGGCAGCGGCTATCCGGATAACCTGTCCGGGGAGAAGATTCCCCTGGGCGCCAGGATCATCCGCGTCTGCGACGTCTACGCGGCGTTGCTGTCGGACCGCCCTTACCGGAAGGGCTTCGACCAGGATACGGCCATACAGCTGATGATTGAGGAGATTAAGAATTTTGACATGAAGATCTTTCTGACGTTCCAGCGAGTGATTCATGAGGAAAATAATATGGAAATTATCCTGCCTCCGATAGAAATCTGAGGAGGGGGAGGAAAAGGAGACAGATTTTATGGCACTGAAAAAGAAACCGGTAACCGGAATGAAGGATATTCTGCCGGCGGAGATGGAGATCCGGGATTATGTGATCCGGCTGATCAAGGAGACCTACAGCGGCTTCGGATTTTCCTCCATCGAGACGCCCTGTGTGGAGCATATCGAGAACCTGTCCAGCAAGCAGGGCGGGGAGAATGAGAAGCTGATTTTCAAGATCCTGAAAAGAGGGGAGAAGCTGAAGCTGGAGAGCGCCGAAAGTGAGGCGGATCTGGTGGACGGCGGACTGCGCTACGACCTGACGGTTCCCCTGTCCAGATATTACGCCAACCATGCCAACGAGCTGCCCAGCCCCTTTAAGGCGCTGCAGATGGGAAATGTATGGCGGGCCGACCGGCCCCAGAGAGGCCGTTACCGCCAGTTTATGCAGTGTGATATCGATATTCTGGGAGAGCCCTCCAACCTGGCGGAGATCGAGCTGATCCTGGCCACCACCACTCTGCTTGGCCGGCTGGATTTCAAAAACTTCACCATCCGGATCAATGACCGGCGGATTCTGAAGGCCATGGCGGCTTACAGCGGATTTGAGGAGGAAAGCTTCGATACGGTGTTCATTATCCTGGATAAGATGGACAAGATCGGCATGGACGGCGTGCGCCAGGAGCTGGAGAAAGAAGGCTTTGCCAAAGAGAGCATCGACAAGTATCTGGATCTGTTTGAGAAAACCACCCGGGACGCGGCAGGTGTCCGCTGGCTGAAGGAGGCGCTGGCCGGTTATCTGGATCCCGCCTACGCGGACGGTCTGGAGCTGATCATGGACAGTGTGGACGCAGTGAAGACGGCAGATTTCCGTATTGCCTTTGACCCCACGCTGGTGCGGGGCATGTCCTATTATACGGGACCGATTTTTGAGATTTCCATGGATGAGTACGGCGGAAGCGTGGGCGGCGGCGGACGCTACGACGAGATGATCGGAAAGTTCACCGGAAACAACGTGTGCGCCTGCGGTTTTTCCATCGGTTTTGAGAGGATCATTATGCTGCTTATGGAGCGGGGCTTCAAGGTTCCGGGAGCAGAGCGGAAAAAGGCGCTGCTGATCGAGAAAAATATGCCGGCGGATGGCATGAAAAAGGTGCTGGCCATCGCCAGGGATGAACGGGCAAAGGGCGCCCAGGTGACCATTGCCGTGATGAAGAAGAATAAAAAATTCCAGAAGGATCAGCTGAAGGCTGAGGGATATGAGGAAATTCAGGAATTTTTCGCAGACAGAATGTAAGAGGGAGGATGAGCCATGGGCGAGTCAATGAAAGGGCTGAAGAGAACCTGCCGCTGCGCGGAGGTTACCACAGCCGACATCGGAAAAACAGTCACCCTGATGGGATGGGTGCAGAAGGCCAGAAATAAGGGAGGCATCATTTTCGTGGATCTGCGGGACAGATCCGGGATTATGCAGCTGATTTTTGAAAATGGAAGCATCGACGAGGAAGGATTCGAGAAGGCCGCCAGACTGCGCAGCGAGTTTGTCATCGCCGTCACCGGCGTGGTGGAGAAGCGTTCCGGCGCGGTGAACCCCAACCTGAAAACCGGCGAGATGGAGGTGCGGGCAAATTCCCTGCGGATTCTGTCCGAGGCGGAGACGCCGCCCTTCCCGGTGGAGGAGAACAGCAAGACCAGAGAGGAAGTGCGCCTGAAATACCGGTATCTGGATCTGAGAAGACCGGATCTGCAGAGAAATCTCATGATGCGCTCGCAGATCGCCACCCTGACCCGCCAGTTTATGGCAGGGGAAGGATTTCTGGAGATCGAGACACCCACACTGGTGAAGAGTACGCCGGAGGGAGCCAGGGATTATCTGGTGCCCAGCCGTGTGCATCCGGGCAATTTCTACGCGCTGCCCCAGTCTCCCCAGCTATTCAAGCAGCTGCTGATGTGCTCCGGCTATGACCGGTATATCCAGCTGGCCCGCTGCTACCGGGACGAGGATCTGCGGGCGGACCGCCAGCCGGAGTTCACCCAGATCGACATGGAGCTGTCCTTTGTGGATGAGGACGATGTGATGGAGGTCAACGAGCGGCTGCTGGCTTACCTGTTTAAAGAGGTGCTGGACGTGGAGGTACCCCTTCCCATTCAGCGGATGAGCTGGCAGGAGGCCATGGACCGGTTCGGCTCCGACAAGCCGGATCTGCGGTTCGGCATGGAGCTTACAGATGTGTCGGAAACCGTGAAGGACTGTGAATTCGCGGTATTCAAAGGAGCGCTGGAAGCCGGCGGCTCCGTCCGGGGCATCAACGTGAAGGGCCAGGGTGCCATGCCCAGAAAGAAGATTGACAAGCTGGTGTCCTTTGCCAAGGATTACGGCGCCAAGGGACTGGCCTACGTGGCCATCCAGGAGGACGGAACCGTAAAATCTTCCTTTGCCAAATTTATGAAGGATGAGGAGATGGCGGCGCTGACGGCGGCCATGAAGGGTGAGCCTGGAGACCTGCTTCTGTTCGCTGCCGATGAAAATGATGTGGTGTGGGCAGTGCTGGGCGCTCTGCGTGTGGAGCTGGCCCGCCAGATGGATCTGCTGGATCCGGCGGACTACCGGTTTGTGTGGATCACGGATTTCCCGCTGCTGGAGTGGTCCAAGGAGGAAGGCCGTTACAAGGCCATGCATCATCCTTTCACCATGCCCAAGGAGGAGGATCTTCCGTACATCGACACGGATCCGGGCAGAGTGCGGGCAAAGGCTTATGATATCGTGCTGAACGGCACGGAGATCGGCGGCGGCAGTGTCCGTATCCATCAGAATGATATTCAGGAGAAGATGTTTGAGGTGCTGGGCTTTACAAAAGAGCAGGCCCAGGAGCAGTTCGGATTCCTGCTGACCGCCTTCAAATACGGCGTTCCGCCTCATGCGGGACTGGCCTACGGTCTGGACCGTCTGGTGATGCTGATGGCAAAACAGGAAAGCATCCGGGACGTGATCGCGTTCCCCAAGGTGAAGGATGCCTCCTGCCTGATGACCGAGGCGCCGGGACTGGTGGACGAAAAACAGCTGGAAGAGCTGGGCCTGGCCATCCGTCCGGTGAAAGAAGAAGAGCCGGAGACGGCAGAATAGCAGAAAAACAGAAGAAAGAAATGCCGGCAGGCAGAGCGTGTGCTCTGTCTGCCGCAACTGAAAATACGCGGCGGATACATTCGGTTTCCGCCGCGTATTTAATATTGATGACAAGGGAAAACTTCCCTTGTTTTACGAAATCTGCTGCAGTACCTCATCCATGGCCTCGCTGATGTTGCCCAGCAGGGCTTCGGAAAAGGTGTTGTCTGATTTCAGGTTCCAGCCGGAGCCGTCGTTTTCCAGGTTTGCCTCCAGGGTGGTGGTGGCGGACTCCGTGTTGTTCTGGATACAGGAAATCAGAATATCGTTGGCCTTGTTGAGGCGGCCGCTGATGCCGTCCTGGAGGGCCTGGGAGGTCTGGGCATAGGAGAGCACCTGTTCCTGGTAATTTTCCATGATGGAATAGCAGTCGCAGCTGGTCAGCTCCATGGATACCGTGGCGGTGGTTTTGTCCTCCGAAATGGATTCCTCCAGAATCTGATAATCCAGATAGGTCAGCAGCTGCTGAGACAGTGCCTGGGAGATGGATCGCTTATATTCCGCGTCGCCGGAAAACAGGCTGTCCAGGGAAAAGTACCGGGTCAGCTGCTCCATGTCAAAGCTTTTCAGAGTATCCAGATATACCTGCGCGGTTTCTGAGGGGGTCAGCAGGTAGGGATCGGAAACGCTGGCGGCAAAATGATTGGTGACCGCGTCCGTAAGCTGGGAGGAAGAAGAAATCTCCCAGATGCCGTCCCGGCGGTGAAGGGAAATCTCACATTCAGAGGTGACGGTGTCGAAGGTGTTCTCCTTCAGCACGGTTCCCAGAAGCAGATAGCAGTCCTCCAGGGAAAATTCCACGGCCGTGGGGGAGGCGGTATTCTGGATCTGGCTGGAAAGGGCAGCTCTGGTATATTCCGCGGCCACCGCCTCCCCGTCCAGGGTGGTGAGCCGTACGGTAACCACTGCCTCATCCCCGCTTTTTTCCGTGTTCAGTATCTTGTAGCCAAAGGGCTTGAAAAAATCCACAAACAGCTCCCGGATAGACTGAGGAATGGCTTTGTCGCTGTCTTCGCTGGGAAAAAGATCCTGATAGGAAACAATCTGGTCCACATCGCCGCTGTCCAGAGACGTAAGGGAAGACAGCTCGTGGCGGACAAGCCGGACCGGATCCCGGTTATAGGGAACGGCGGTCTGGTACCAGTAAAAAAGTCCTGCCGCGCAGGCGGCCTCCAGAAGTAGAATCAGGGGAATTCCGATGGTGAATTTTCTGTGTTTTGTCTTATGGCGGAACAGATACATGCCGGCCAGGCATCCGATGGAACCGCCCAGAAGAGCCGCCGCCATAAGCCAGGATTCCCGGATCCTCCACCGGTTCTGTACGGCCCGGCGCTTGTCGGAGAAAAACAGAAGAAATCCGGCGGCATTTATGACCAGCAGGTAAAGCAATAACCATTTCATAAGAGTATCCTCCGTAAAAATCACTTCTTTTTAGTTTAACAGAATAGGGGGAAAAGTCAACTATATCAGATTGTAGAAAAATAGTAAGGGAAAAGTAAGGAAGTCCATATACGGGCAGTGCTATAATGTCTGTAACTATTATGGAATTTATGTCCAGAGAATATGAAACCCCTGCGGGGATACTTATATGGCTACACGGCCGGAAAGAGAGGAACCCCCCTTCGGGGATACCTTTATGGCCATATGGCCGGAAAGAGAGGAAACATGAACAGAAAAAAAGTGATTATTACAGGAGCGGCGGCCTGCGCGGGAGTAGTGCTGATCGGCACCGGACTCTGGTTCTGGCTGGGAAGGGACAAAGGCGCCGGCAGTGAAAATGTAGTCTATGTCAACTCCGTGGACAGCCTGATGAACCCGGGAAATACTAGCGGCATCCTCAACCGTTTCGCCGGCGTGGTGGAAACCCAGGAATCGCTGGAGATTCCCGCCAGTCAGGATCAGACGGTAAAAGAGATCTACGTGGAGGAAGGCCAGGAGGTGCAGGTGGGAACACCGCTGTTTATTTACGATACGGAGAAAACCAGCGAGGAACTGGAGAAGGCCCAGCTGGAGCTGGAGCGGATCAGCAATGAAATCGGCAACAAGTACAACGAGCTGGCAGCCTTGGAAAAAGAAAAGAAAACCGCGGATAAATCCGCCCAGCTGGATTATACCATACAGATTCAGGAAGCCCAGCTGGAGGTGAAGCGCAGCGAATATGAGAAGGAGAGCAAGCAGGCGGAGATCCGTAAGCTGAAGGATACCATTGAGAACGCCACTGTCACCAGTAAACTGGCAGGCGTGGTAAAATCCATCAACGACGGAAGCAGCCAGGCAGCAAACTACGGGGAGAGCCAGGCGTTTATGACTATCATCGCCATGGGGGATTTCCGGGTGAAGGGAATGGTCAACGAGCAGAATATGGGTTCCATCATGGAAGGACAGCCGGTGCTGATTCACTCCAGGGTGGATGAGGATGTGGTATGGAAAGGGACCATGGGTAAAGTGGATACTGAAAATCCGGGAAATGATAACAGCAACGGTTATTATGTATCCACCGGAGATTCCACCACCCAGTCAAATTCCTATCCGTTCTATGTGCAGCTGGACTCCTCCGAGGGCCTGATGCTGGGGCAGCATGTTTATATTGAGGCGGATTACGGCCAGGAGGAAGAGAGACCCGGCATCTGGCTGGATGATTATTTCCTGGTGACAGATGAGGATGGAAGCTCTTATGTATGGGCAGACGACGGAAAGGGACGCCTGGAAAAGAAAGAGATTATCACAGGTCAGCATGATGACGATCTGATGAAAACGGAGATTGCCGACGGACTGAAGGAAGAGGATCTGATTACCTGGCCGGAGGAAGGACTGGAAGAGGGAATGTCCACGGCAAGAGGCGATGCGGGACAGATGGGTCAGAGCAATCCGGAACCCATGGAGGAAACAGATATGCTTACAGAGGACGGCGCGGTGCCGGATACCGGCGAGGTGTTTACGGAGGACGGTACGGCATCGGATGGAGAGATTGTGACGGATGAAGGAACGGAGGGCACCGGGGACGCCGGCGCCGCGGAAGACGGGGATGTCCAGATGGAGGTAGAACAGTGATTTTAGAACTGCGGAATATCTGCAAAGATTACATACAGGAGAAAATGGTGATTCCTGTTCTGAAGAATGTCTCCTTTTCCATGGAAGAGGGAGAATATGTGGCTGTTATGGGACCCTCCGGTTCAGGAAAGACCACGCTGATGAATATAGTGGGCTGTCTGGACCAGGCAACTTCGGGGACCTTCTGGCTGGACGGCCAGGATATGAGTACCTGTTCGGAGAATGAACTGTCGGATATCCGTCTTAAAAAAATCGGATTTGTATTTCAGAACTTCCAGCTTCTGCCCCGTCAGACGGCGCTGGAGAATGTGGAGCTGCCGCTGACCTACGCGGGGGTTTCCAGAAAAGAACGCAGGGAAAGGGCTGCTCAGGCTCTGGCCCGTGTGGGACTGGAGGACAGGATGCAGTTTCGGCCCAGTCAGCTTTCCGGAGGACAGAAGCAGCGGGTGGCCATCGCCAGAGCCATGGTGAACCACCCCAAAATCCTTCTGGCGGATGAACCAACCGGCGCTCTGGACAGTACATCCGGACAGCAGGTGATGGATCTGTTTCAGAGCCTTAACGAGGAAGGCGTTTCGATTCTGATGATTACCCATGACCGGGAAATCGCCGGATATGCCGGACGGATGGTAAGTATCCGCGACGGTATTTTGAGATTGGAGGAGCAGCCATGAAGAAAAAAGTCATCACAATCACGGCTGCCGCTGCGGCGGGAACCGCCCTGCTGTGCGGCACTGTGGTGTTTGCGGTAAATACGGCGGGCCGGAAGACTGTGACTGTGATCCCGGTCAGTGACTTGTCCGGGTATTACGGAAGCAGCGGAATGAACAGTACTTCGGGAATGATTACTTCAGATGTTTCCCAGAATATCTATCCGGCCGAAAACCAGACGGTGAAAGAGGTTTTTGTGCAGGAGGGCGATATCGTAAAAGAAGGGGATCCGCTGGTCTCTTTTGATATGACCATGACCAGTCTGGAACTGGAAATGAAAAGACTGGACCGCCAGGGTATTGAGCTGAATATAGAAAAAGCCAGGGAGGATATCAAGCGGCTGAAAAACATGAAGCCGGCTTCCAACGCGGGAACAGAGGATTTTCCTGATATCGGCGGCGATTTTTTTGATCCCGGGATGATGGAGGAACCGGATTTTCCGGAGGAAGAGGAACCTCAGGAAAATGAAGAACCCCAGGCGGCGCTGGCCGTACTGGACAGCGGGGCCCTGCCTTATATGGGGTCCGGTACCCTGGAGGATCCCTATCATTTTCTGCTGGCAAGCGGAGGTATGATCCAGGGAAACTTTCTCAATGCCATGGCGCAGCAGGGATGCTTTTTTGTGATCGAGGTACGCCAGGGAGACCTGAGCAACGGGGAGCTGGTGAAAATCTGGGGACAGCAGCTGACAGCCGATCAGGGGACTTTTGATCCGGAGGCCCGGTATGTGCTGGATCTGGGGATTGCCGCGGATCCGGAAGAAATCCGCAATCCCAACGCGGTATCCCATCTTACTGGGGACAGCGTGACAGGGGAAAAATGGTGTACCGGTGAGGGAACGGCTGACAGTCCGTACATTTTCCTGGTGACACCGGACGGAACCGTTGCCGGAAGTTTCTTTAACCGGATGCGGGAGAAAGGAGGATATTTCCGTATAGAAGTGAGGGAAGGCAATACCTATAAGGGAGCCTTGATGAAAGCCTGGGAACAGGGGGCAGGGGATCTTCGTGAGCTGGAGGATGAAGCCGTTTACCAGGTAGGGCTGGCGGTGGGAGAGGCACTGCCGGAGGAGCCGGAAGAGACACCTACGCCGCCCCCCACAGAGACGCCCACACCTACGCCGTCTCCCACGGGGGAACCCACGCCGGCACCCACAGAGACTCCGACGCCGTCGCCCACAGAAGAACCCACAGAGACGCCCACGCCTACGCCGTCTCCCACGGAGGAGCCCACGCCGACACCCACAGAAACTCCGACACCCGCGCCCACGCAGGAGCCCACACCGTCTCCCACGCAGCCTCCCGCCGCGACAGGGGAGCCAGAGGCGCAGACTGAGGAGGCAGCGGCAGATGGAGCATATGTATCTGCCATGAAGATGGTGTATCAGAATTCCACGGTGTCCAGTCTGAGAAGAACAGACACCAGAGAAGATGATACAAAGTCCGGCACGGTTGGATCCATGATGGACTCTGTCGGCCTGGGAGCTGACGGAACCATGACCAGGGAAGAGATTCAGAAGCAGATTCAGGAACGGGAGAAAGCGATCCGCGGTTATCAGCTGGATCTGAAGGAGGCGGATCTTAACATCCGTTCCATTGAAAAAACCTTGGAAAACCAGACGGTGAAAAGCACTTTAAACGGTGTGGTAAAAATGGTGTCCGATCCGGAAAATACCTCCGGCCAGGATCCGCTGGTGCAGGTGGTCAGCAGCGAGGGACTGTATATTCAGGGAACGCTGCCTGAAAATCAGCTGGAGCAGATGCAGACAGGCCAGATTCTGAGCGGCTACTGCTATGATAACGGCGTCAGCTTCACCGCCCAGGTGAAAGAAATTTCTCCGTATCCTCAGGATGGCGGAGGAGATCCGCGAAATTCACAGTATCCCTTTACCGCTTATATCGAAGATGCCCAGGGGCTTTCCAACAATTCCTATGCGGAGCTGACTTTTGAGAATATGGGTACGGAAAGCGGAGCCATCACGCTGGAGAAGGCGTTCGTCAGATCAGAGGAAGGCCAGTATTATGTGATGAAGGAAGATGAAAAAGGGAAGCTGACAAAACAGCCGGTGCAGATTGCCCGTATAGTGAACGGCGCCTATGAGCTGGCTGGCGGCCTGACTTATGAGGATAAAATCGCGTTCCCCTACGGAAGACAGGTGACGGAGGGCGCAAACTGCCAGGATGGAACCATGGAAGATCTTTACAGATAGGAGGAGCGTAGTATGCTGGAAAATATAAGATTGTCTTTTGCGGGCATCTGGTCCCACAAGATGCGGTCATTTCTGACCATGCTGGGTATTATTATCGGAATCGCCTCCATTATTTCCATTGTGTCCACCATTCAGGGAACCAACGAGCAGATCAAGCAGAACCTGGTGGGAGCCGGAAACAACAACGTGGATGTGCGTCTTTACCAGGGAGAGAGCGAATTTGATCTTTCCTGGGAGCAGCCTAAGAATGTATCGGTGCTTTCCGAAGAACAGAAAGAAAAGATCCGGGATATCGAAGGCGTGGTGAGCGCTACCTTTTATAACCGGAGAAGCTGGGTGGACGGAATCTACAGCGGCAATCTGGCTCTGGGAAGCGGCAGTATGTACGGCGTGGATCTGGATTTTCTGAAAACGAAGGGGTATGTGATTCAGAACGGAAGAAATTTCGTGGAAGAGGATTATACCGGTTTCCGGAAGGTGGCGCTGCTGGACGATACAGCGGTGCAGACCCTTTTCCCCGGCGAAAACCCGGTGGGAAAGACTCTGGAAATCCAGGGAGAACCCTTTACGGTGGTGGGAAGTATCCAGAAGGCAGAGAGCTTTGAGCCGGTGATTAACAACCTGGAAGAATACCATACGTATAACCAGGGATCCAATGGCATGGTCCTGATTCCGCAGGCGGACTGGCCGATCCTCTTTAATTACGACGAGCCGGTGGAAGCCAGCGCCATGGCGGAGAATACAGATATGATGACCTCTATCGGAAAGAATATGGAGGATATCATGAATCAGTGTGTGACCGCCACAGGACAGAGCGAGGAAGAGTCAGAGAGCAGTATTTCCTATAAGGCCGCGGATCTTCTGAAAACAGTGCGGAATCTGCAGCAGGTCAGCGAGAATACCAACAAGCAGCTGATCTGGATCGCGGGAATTTCCCTTCTGGTGGGAGGTATCGGCGTGATGAATATTATGCTGGTCTCCGTGACGGAGCGTACCAGCGAGATTGGTCTGAAAAAGGCTATCGGAGCCAGAAAAAGGAAGATTTTGTGGCAGTTTCTGACGGAGGCTGCGGTGCTTACCAGCCTGGGAGGAATCCTGGGAGTGATCTTCGGCCTGATTCTGTCACAGGTAATTTCCCAGATGTCCAAAACGCCTACGGCCATCAGTTTTCCGTCCATTATTCTGTCGGTGGCATTTTCCATGGTAATCGGAATTGTCTTCGGACTGCTGCCCTCAGTGAAGGCGGCCAATCTGAATCCCATAGATGCGCTGCGCCATGAATAAATAAAAAGTGAGCCGCGTCATGAATAGACGGAAAGAAAGCCGCGCCATATGCGGCGAAAGCTTTCCTGCGCGCGGCTGAGAATAAAAAGGCTGCCATATTCATCATTATCGGAAAGATGGATATGGCAGCTTTTTTCAGGACAATAGAAAGTCCGGGGCGCATGCTTTCCACTATACAGATATCAGAATCCCAGGTCTTCTCCGATCAGAACCACGGTGATCCTGCCGGGATGGCGGGATTTTCTGGTAATGACGGTCTGACAGCAGATGCAGTCAGGAGAAAGACAGTCGGAACAGACTCCGGTTTTGGCACAGGGGGTGGACGCCTTTACCCGTACGGCATTGGGCGGGCAGGCCATGGTATGAATTCGCCGGATGGCATCTTCTACATTGGCACAGACCTTGTTCATGCCCACTGCCACGATGACGTGCTGAGGCCCGAAGATCAGACAGGCCACCCGGTTTCCGTTGCCATCGATATTGACCAGCTCTCCGTCCACGGTGATGGCATTGGTGCCGGTGAGAAAATAATCGGCACAGAAAATTTCTCCGTACAGGCTGCGGGATTCCTCAGGGGTTTTTGCAGATTTTCTGTCCAGCAGTTTTACATCCATGGAACGGACGCGGTCCATGATTCCGGACTCCTCAAGCGTTTCGGAACCGCCCCAGGTGACGGTGGATCCCGCCGGAATCATTTTGGCCACCGCCTCCGCGGCTTCCTGGCAGGTTGCGCAGTAGATGCCATTCATCCCCCGTTTTTCCAGCTGTCTGATCAGACAGGCAGCTGTATGCTGATAGCTTTCTGATTTGTATGACATATGAAAACTCCTCCTTTTCATTTTTGCGGGTATTGTTTTGTGTTTCGTTTTTTGACCGGACATGGGAGTTTACCGATATTTGGTTACTCTTTTATAATAAAACACGGAAAAGAAGAAATCCATCCTTTTTCTAAATTTTCGGTAAATGCAGTATAGAAAAATATAAGAATTTATTCACAAACTTTTCACCACTGAAAGGGCCGGATGATGTATAATATACAAAGCGAAAGTAATGGGGGTATTATATGAATATTTTATTTTTTCTGACACCGAAGAGCGAGGTTTCTCTGGTATACAATGATCAGTCCCTGTCTCAGGTTCTGGAGATTATGGAGAACTGCAGGTATACGGCAGTTCCCATGCTGAACCGGAACGGAAGATATGTGGGAACGGTAACGGAAGGAGATCTGTTGCGGTTTGTGAAGCAGAAGTATTCTTTGAATTTGAAGAATGCGGAGGATTACCAGATCAGCAGAGTTCCTCTAAGGTGGAAGTACAAGACCGTCAGCATCGACTGCGATATGGAGGATCTGATGGATGTGGCCATGAACCAGAATTTCGTTCCGGTGGAAGATGATTCTGACAATTTTATCGGCATTATCCGCAGAAAGGATATTCTGGAGTACTGCTATAAAAAGAGCAGGGCAGGCCAGACGCTGATGAATAAAGAGGGAAAGGGTGCCTGACGGGCATCCTTTTTCAGGCTTCGGGGTCTTTTTCCGTTTGCCGGGTTTTCAGAATGGATATTCGATGATATAATAGATAGGATAAGGCGGCAGAAGTGCCGTTAAAAAGGATTAGTCTGGAGGATACTATGAAGAAGATAATTGATTTGATCGACCAGGAGATGACTGCTGCGTTTGAAAAAGCAGGCTATGAGGCGTCCTATGGAAAGGTGACGCTGTCCAACAGACCGGATTTGTGTGAATATCAGTGTAACGGCGCCATGGCGGCGGCGAAGACATACCGGAAGGCTCCCATTATGATTGCGAAGGATGTGACGGCACAGCTTGCCAGCTGCCCCCTGTTCGCGTCCGTGGAGGCGGTAAATCCTGGATTTATCAACATCCGTCTGGCCGGAGAGTTTCTGGCGGAATATATGAATCAGATGGCCGGCAGCCAGCGGATGGGCGTGGAAAAGACGGACAGCCCCAAGAAAATCATTCTGGATTACGGCGGACCCAACGTGGCCAAGCCGCTTCACGTGGGACATCTGCGCTCCGCCATCATCGGCGAGAGCCTGAAGCGGATGGGCCGCTATATGGGACATGAGGTGATCGGCGACGTACATCTGGGAGACTGGGGACTTCAGATGGGACTGATTATCACGGAGCTTCAGGAAAGAAAACCGGAGCTGGTGTATTTTCAGGAGGATTATGAGGGAGAATATCCCGAAGAGGCGCCCTTTACCATCGGTGAGCTGGAAGAGATTTATCCGGCTGCCAGCGCCCGCTCCAAGGAAGATGAGGAATACAGAAACCGGGCTCTGGAGGCCACGCATCAGCTGCAGATGGGCAGACGGGGATACCGGGCTTTGTGGAACCATATCCTTCAGGTTTCTGTGACGGATCTGAAGAAAAATTATGCCCGGCTCAATGTGGAGTTTGACCTGTGGAAAGGGGAGTCCGACGTTCAGGAATATATTCCCGGTATGGTGAAGGAGCTGACGGACAGCGGACTGGCCTACGAGGATCAGGGAGCCATTGTGGTGGATGTGAAGGAAGAGACGGATACCAAGGAAGTTCCGCCCTGCATGATTTTGAAGTCAGACGGCGCGGCCCTGTACACCACCACGGATCTGGCCACTATTGTGGAGCGTATGAAGCTGTATCATCCGGATGAGATTCTGTACGTGGTGGACAAACGGCAGGAGATGCATTTTGTGCAGGTGTTCCGCTGTGCCAGAAAGGCCGGCATGGTGGAGGAAGACACAAAGCTGTCTTTCCTGGGATTCGGAACCATGAATGGAAAAGACGGAAAGCCCTTTAAGACCAGAGAGGGCGGGGTGATGCGTCTGGAGAATCTGATCCGGGAAATCAATGAGGAAATGTACAGGAAAATTGTGGATAACCGCAGCATCAAGGAGAAGGATGCCCGTGCCACCGCGGAAACTGTGGGACTTTCTGCCATTAAATACGGGGATCTTTCCAACCAGGCTTCCAAAGACTATGTGTTTGATATGGACCGCTTTACATCCTTTGAAGGAAATACAGGACCCTATATTCTGTATACTACGGTGCGTATCAAATCGATTCTCGCAAAATACCGGGAGGAAGGAAACAGCCTGGAAGATCTGAAGATTCTGCCTTTCGCGCAGGACAGCGAGAAAGCGCTGATGCTGGAAACAGCAAAATTCAACGGGGTGATCGCAAACGCTTTTGAGGACAAAGCGCCCCATAAGATATGCTCTTATATTTATGAACTGGCTAATGCTTTCAACAGATTTTATCACGAAACCAGGATTCTCGGCGAGGAGAATCAGGACAGAAAACGTTCGCTGATCGCTCTTCTGATCCTTGTGCGTGACGTGCTGGAAACCTGCATCGATGTGCTGGGATTTTCCGCACCGGAGAAAATGTAAGGACAGAGAACCGGCGGCGTAAGCCGCCCCTGTCCGGAAAACGGGAGGACCTATGAAAAAAACATCAAAGACAGGGATCAATATATTGATTTTTATTATTCTGATCCTTGTACTTGCGCTGGGGATTCTTGCCATCGTGCAGTATGGAAGATTCCGCGACCAGATGGAAGAGAAAGCACGGCAGGAGGCGCAGGCAGAGGCGGAGGCAACCGTGACGCCCACCCAGACACCTACACCGGAGCCCACACCGGATCCTTCGGATCCGGAGGTGATCCGGGAACAGCTGATCGGAAGTATTCAGACCGCCATTGAGGAAAATAATGTGAATACCATGGCGAATATTCTTCGTTATACGGCTTCCGATGGAAGTATAACTGCCTACCCTGCCGAAGACGTGGCGGAGGTGCTGCTGCATCTGAAACGGGATTCCGCGGATTACTGGAATTTTTTCACCGCCCTTCGGAGTGAGAGTACGTCGGTGAACGCGGATGGGGAAAGTCAGGTACTGGTGCTGAGTACTCAGGATTTAAGAAAAATGACCAACACGGCTCCGAAAGAAGGGGAAAGTATTCAGCCGGAGACGCCGGTGGGAGAGGGAAAGATGGTAGCCATCGACGCGGGCCATCAGGCGCAGGGGGACAGCAACCAGGAACCCATAGGCCCCGGAGCTTCCCAGACCAAAGCCAGAGTGGCTTCCGGAACCAGCGGATGTGTCAGCGGGGTTCCGGAATATGAACTCAATCTTACGGTGGCCCTGAAGCTGCGGGATGAGCTGGAAAGAAGGGGATATTCCACTTATATGATCCGTGAGGATAATGAGGTGAATGTCAGCAATGCCGAGCGGGCGCAGCTGGCTTCCCAGTCCGGGGCAGATATACTTGTGCGGATTCATGCCAACGGTTCCGAGAATTCCTCGGTGGCAGGAGCGCTGACTATGGCTCCCAGCACCTCCAATCCTTATGTGGACGGACAGATAGTGCAGGAATGTCAGAGACTGTCACAGCTGGTAATCGATTCCTTCTGCGCCGTCACAGGCGCCCAGAATCAGGGGGTGTATCAGACGGATGAGATGAGCGGGCTGAACTGGTGCGCTATTCCTGCCACCCTGGTGGAGATGGGCTATATGACCAATCCGGAGGAGGATGCCCGGATGCAGACGGAGGAATATCAGGCTCTGATGGTACAGGGAATCGCGGATGGTATTGACAGTTATTTCACTTCGTAGAACGGATGGAGGGTCATGCCCTCCCCAGACAGAAGAAGCAGTTTCATCCCTCTGCTTTGGCGGAGGGAAAACTGCTGTGGAAAGAGAGTTGGGAAATGTCTCAGATTATATTATTTGACCTTGACGGGACGCTGACAGAATCCGGCGAGGGTATTACAAAATGTGTACAATACGCGCTTTCACGCTTCGGAATTCAGGAGCCGGATCTTGAAAAGCTGCGCTGCTTTGTGGGACCGCCGCTTCTGGAGTCCTTTATGGAGTATGCCGGACTTTCCCGGGAGGATGCCGAAAAGGCGGTGGAATATTACCGGGAGAGGTACAATACCACCGGAATTTATGAAAACCGGCTTTATCCCAAGATCCGGGAGCTTTTGGAGCTTCTGAAAGTAAACGACAAGATTCTGGGAGTGGCGTCATCCAAACCGGAAGTGTACGTCCGGAAGATTCTGGAGTATTTTAAGGTGGATGGATATTTCCAGGTGATCGTGGGAAGTGAACTGGACGGACGGCGTACCGGGAAGGCCGAGGTCATCGAAGAAGCTCTCCGGCGTCTGGATCTGAACTGGCAGAGAGACAGCGTGCTGATGGTGGGTGACCGCGAGCATGACGTGAAAGGAGCCAGAGAATGTGGGCTTCAGTGCATTGGTGTCACCTACGGCTATGGAACCAGGGAAGAACTGGAGACGGCCGGAGCCGTCTATGTGGCGGAATCGGTGGAGGATCTGGGTATCCTGGCAAGCCCCAATGATGAGGAAACCACAGAGCATGTGGAGTCGGTGCGGGCATCCGGAAAAAAGCGCCACGTAAGAAGGCATCGCCGCAGGCATGGCGTAGATTCCGGTACAGAAAATGGAGACAGGGGCGCGGCCGGAACGGATGAGCAGAAGGAAAAGGCCACGTTGGTCAAGGACGGGCAGCCTGTTGGGGCGAAGAAGGAGGAGGCATTGACGGAAAATCCTCCGGAGAATGGCGGGGCAAAAGACGGAAGAGCAGCGGAGAAAAACAGAGAAACCGCCGAAGGAGCCCGGATGGCCGCGGCACATCCGGTATTTCGGATCTGGCGGGCGATATATCCGGTACTGCTGCACTATGTAATCAGCATCCTGGTGGTCTGCGGCATGGTGGCCTTTTTCCTCCTGGCGGACAAAATGGCCGCGAGACCGGAGGATCCCCAGGGAACTGCCCGTCTGGTGCAGGAAAACAATTTGTATCAGATCCTGATCACTTCTGTGATCGGCGGAGTGGTGATGTTCCTGCTCTACCGGAAGGATCAGCTTGCCAGAAAGGCCGGATTTTTGGGAAGACGGGGACCGGACCGGATCTGGGCGCCTCCGGTGATGTGGATTTCCGTGATTGTGCTGGGAATTGCCGGAAGCCAGTTTTTTAACGATGTGATCTGGCTGACACGGCTGCGGGAAATTTTCCCGGGCTATGACCAGGCGGCCGCTTCTGCCATGGAAGGGCAGCCTGTCTGGCTGCTGATGGCATCGGTGGGGATTCTGGCGCCCATTGCGGAGGAGCTGGTCTTCCGGGGACTGGTGTACCGGAGGCTGCAGGACTGGATGGCACCCTGGATGGCGATTCTTCTTTCTTCTCTGATATTCGGGCTGTATCACGGAAATGTGGTTCAGTTTGTCTACGCGGCGCTGACGGGAAGCCTGTTCGCGCTGATGTACTACCGAACCGGGACGCTGGGAGCGGCCATGGCCGGCCACGCGGCGGCAAATCTGTGGAGCCTGTTCGGAAGCGGTTGGATGCAGGGAATTCTGGAAAATCATCCTCGTCTGGTACCGGTAAAGCTGCTGGCGGAGATCCTTCTGGCAGTAATCCCGGCTTACTGGATCTTTGCCAGCCGTCGAAAAAAGTCGGAAAAACAGTAAATCATTAAAGAAAAATAAAGAGGCAGGTTTTTGGTTGACAAAGACCTGCCTTCTGTTATATGATGAACCTATCAAATTTCTATTTCAAAATCTCAGGGGAATTCTCCCCGGTATTTTCCAACAAATTTAACTGAACAGAGGCCAAAAGGTGTTTTTGTTGTGCCCGAAAAGCAGCCTGTCCCCGGAAGCTTGCCCGAAGGAGGCAGGAAGGCAGAGGGGAAAGTGCGCGCGTTTCCGGAAAATCTGCCCGCCATGGGGAAAGTGTAAATTTGATCATAAATCTGTTTAGGAGGAACGATCATGAAAAACAAAAAAATCTGGATGGGAAGCGCGGCTGCGGCTGTGTTGGCTGCAGTGATGACGGCAGGAGGAATCATGGCTTATTTTACCGATACGGAAGAGAAGGTGAACCATTTCACCGTGGGAAGCGTGGAGATTACCCTGGAAGAGCCGAAATGGGACGAAAAGCCGGATGAAGATGAGGACGGCGTTCCGGATGAGGCGGAGGACCTTCTGCCGGTGCAGACAGTGACCAAGGATCCGCAGATCACCAACACGGGAACCAACGACGCATTTGTGTTTGCGGTGGTCCAGGTACCCTGCAGGAACATTGTTACCGCCAACACGGACGGCACGAAGAATCCCCAGGCCATGACGGACCTGTTTTCCTACCGGCCGGGGAATGCCTGGACCAGTCTGGGAATGTACGAGGTAACCGGGGAGGATGGAACGGTCACGGCTCATAAATATCTGTATGCCTACGCTCCGCTGGGGGAAAACTGTACGGTGGTGAAACCCGGGGAAACCACCCAGCCGCTTTTTGAAAGCGTCACCTTTGTCAATGCGGTGGAAGGACAGGGTCTGGAGAATGCAGCCTTTGATCTGGAGATCAGCGCTTACGGCATACAGACTACGGATCTTGACGGCGGCAGGGAGACGCCGGCTCAGGTGTGGGGTATTCTTTCCAATCAGAAGGAGCTTCCGGAGACGTATCAGTAGGCGGGAGGTGATCCGGAGAGATGAAAAGAACAATCAGCGGATGGATCCTGGCTGTGGTTATCCTGCTCTCTGCCTGGTCTGCTGCCGGTGTATTTGCCTATTTCACCGGCGGCGACCGGATCACCAACCGTTTTGGGGTGGGATATAACGATGTGGAGATCCGGGAGGAATTTCCGGATCCCGACCCGGAGGATGAGGAGATTACCAAGAAAGTATCCTTTGTCAATACCGGGCCGGTGGACTGTTTCGCCCGGGCAAAGCTGGTATTTGGCAGCCAGGAGGCGGAGGATGCCGTCAGGATGCAGATGAATGGTGGTCAGTGGAAACAGGAAGCGGACGGATACTATTATTACCAGAAAACGCTGGCGCCGGGAGAGGAAACGGAAGAACTGCTCTTGGCCCTGAACGTGGAAGGGGAGATCAGCCAGGAGGAAAAGGAGTTTGATCTGACAGTTTATGTGGAGACGGTGCAGGCGCTGGCGGGCGAGGATCCGCTTACGGCATTTTCCCGTCTCACAAAGTGACAGGGAGGTGGAAAATCCGTGAAAAAGAGAATGGCGGTTCTGGCAGGAGCGACAGTGTTTCTGGCCGCGGCCACCGCGGCAGCGGCGGTTTCCCGGGTGTCTACGGTGGAAGTGCTGTCCACCGGCAAGGTGGATATCCGGCTGGAGGAACTGGTTCAGGGACCAGAAGGGATTTCTTCCTGGACGGATCAGATCGCGGTGATGCCGGGGATGGAGATTTCAAAGATTCCGAGAATCAGCAATGGGGCAGCGGACTGCTATGTGCGGGCCCTGGTGGAATTTTCGGGAGGGGAGGAAAGCGGACGGACTCTGGATGTGGCGGATCTGTACGGAATTTCCGACGACTGGGTGCGTCAGGGAGATTACTACTATTATAAGAAGATTTTAAAAAGCGGAGAAAGCACGGATCTTTTCCAGGGAATCCGGATTCCGGAGGACTGGGAGCAGACACCGGAAGCGGACGGAGACTGGGAGGTGCGCGTCCGGGTGGACGCGGTGCAGGCGGCTCATATGGAGCCGGATTTTTATGAGGAAGATCCATGGGAAAGCGGAGGGCGCACGGTGACTATTGAAGCGGCCAGGATGGAGGAACCGCTGCTGACAGAGGAGACCATGGAAATACGGACGGTATTGGTGGACGAGACGGCCAGGCAGCTGCTGGCCCGGCCGGAGGATTTTATCGGCGATTTTGGCACGTTCCTTCCGGGAGATACCAGGGAGCGGCTGGTGCAGCTGGAGAACCGCACCGACAAGGCCAGGAGCCTGTATTTCCGGGTAGAGGCCGGGGAAGAGTGGATGGATCAGATGAACCTGACGGTGACCGTGACAGCGGACGGGCAGGAAAGTATCCGATGGGAAGGAAAACTGACAGACTCCCAGTGGAAGGAATACCGGCAGATCTGCAGGCTTTCGCCGGGGGAAAGCGGACAGCTGGCCATCGAACTGTCCCTGCCCGGGGAACTGGGCAACCAGTATTCCGCCAGAAGCGGGGAAGCATTATTTGAGCTGTGCGCGGATGAAGAAACCGCAGAGGCCGCCCGGCCGCCGAAAACCGGGGACGCCACAGGTACGGTATGGGCGCTTCTGGCTGCGGAGGCGGGAGCGGTTGGCATTTTGGCTGCCGGTATTCTGCACAGAGTCCGGCGGCGGAAAGGAGGAACACATGGCAGGAAAAATGGCTGAAATCGGGAAATGGGCGGTTTTCTGTCTTCTGACGGGACTGGCGCTGCTTCTGGCAGGACCGGTCCTTCTGGGACTGCGTCCCCGAATCGTGGTCAGCGGTTCCATGGAGCCGGCGGTGCCGGTGGGAAGTCTGGCTTACATTCGTCCTTCCCGGGACGCAGAAGCCGTCCGGGAGGGGGATATTATCGTCTATCAGACGGGAGATTCCATGACAGTGCTGCACCGGGTGATCTGCGCAGATGCCGGGGATCACAGCTTTGTGACCAGAGGAGATGCCAACGAGACGGAAGATCCGGGGCGTATATCCTTTGAGCAGTATCGGGGGAATCTGGTGTTTGTGATTCCGCTGGCAGGATATCTGGCGGCAGCTCTCCAGCAGCATCGGGCCGCGGCGGCGGGACTGCTGGCAGCAATTCTGGCTGTGTTGGTGATCCGGCATCTGGCCGGTAGGAGAAAGCAGGTGATGACTGGTGAAAATATTTAGAAAAATTCTGTGCGGGCTGCTGGCTCTGGCCGCGGTGCTGGGGTGCGCCGCAGCGGCAAATCCGCAGGCTGTGCGGGCGGAGGGGGAGGAAACTTTCTTCATCAATCCTTCCCAGGGAGGAATTTCAACGTTTTCCCTGGACAACAGCTCCAATTTGAATGTCAATAACGAACGGTACGACAAGTTCTGCTGGGATAAGACGAATCCAGGAGACAGCAGCTGTCCCCAGCTGGGAACCGGACTGAAGTATATTGTAGGAGATGACCTGAATCCGGACGGCAGGGGAAACTGGAGATATGTGTACTGCCTGGAATTTGAGAAAAGCAGCCCCTGGGGACAGTTGATGTCTTTTGTGGGATTTACCAACCGGAAGATTTCCTACGCGCTGTATTACGGGGCTGTCTATTACGGGCAGCCTTGCCGGTACGCGGGATATTCCACGGGGGACTGGCAGATGGATTATTTTGTCACGCAGATGGCCATCCATATTCTCAACGATGAGTTTACGCTGGGAGCCCTCAGGAAATCTCTGGATCATCCGGGAAGCGCTGCCACGGACGGTGAAAAGGAGCTGGCCTATGACCGGATCCGGAAAATGGTGAACGATGCCAATGATCAGGGTAACTACGGCGGCTACACCAGCGACGGCTGGATCGACATGGGCCAGGGAACCTTTTCCGTCACCGGCTATCAGGACAGCTGGTCAAAGTCGGGGGAATCCTATGTTTCCGGAGGCGCGTTTCAGGCCAATTTTCAGAGCTATTACGGCTATGATTACCGGGAACAGATCGCCGATTACCAGATAGAGGTTCCCCAGCAGGTAACGGTCAGCAAAAGTGATGAGAAAACGTATTCCGATTTCCGGCTTCAGATCAGCAGGGAGCAGTTTGAAAACTGGCAGCTGACCGGGAAAACCATTCCGGTGAAGGTTACCATGAAAATTCCCAGGTACTGGGGCGGCGGTATATACCGGCACGGAAACGGGATTCAGGATGTGTGCTTTCTCACCTGGTCCCATTCCGGCGGAGACGCCGTATACAGCGACTCCGCGCAGCTGCATATCCCAAAGGTCACCCGGGATCTGACCATCCGGAAGCAGGACGCCGATGACGGGAAAGCTCTTCCCGGCGCGGTGTTTTCCCTTTGGGCCTACGACGGGAACAGCTATGGGAAAAAACTGAAGAATTTTACGGACAACGGAGACGGTACCTACACCTGCAAAGAAATCGATTATACACAGACTGTGGACGGGTGGTTTCTGGTGAAGGAGGAAAGGGCGCCGGACGGGTATGACAAACGTTATGTGCCGGGAAACAGTACGGATCAGTCGGATTACGAGGCGTACGGAGGCAGACAGCTGCACATGACGGCGGCCGGACTGACTTTTGACGGCGTGCCGGAGGGAACTGTATTCAAGGATGAAAAGCTGGTTCCCCAGGCCCGGCTGGAGGTGAAAAAATACGACGCCGCAGACGACCGGATTCTGGAGAACGCGGAAATCAGTGTATTTGAATGGAGTAAGGCATCGGGAACATATAAGGAGAAGCCGCTGCAGCTGCTGACTTATGACCGGGACAGCCAGAGGTATGTGACGGGAGAGGCGCTGACCAGAACGGAGGAGAATCAGGGGAAATTCCTGATAAAAGAGACCCAAATGCCGGAGGGCTACCGCTGTCCCTTCAGCCGGGAGATCCAGATCAGTAAGCCGGGACTGACAACGGTTTCCGTTGACGCGCCCAATTATCCGGTACGGACCGTTTCCATAACAAAGAGAATCCGGGCCGCGGATGTGAACTGGGCCCATGGAAATCCCACGTTCTTTTTCAAAATCAGCGGGAAGGATGTGAACGGGGAGGAGCATACGTACCGGTGCTTTGTGGAACTGACCGCCCAGGATCAGAGCGGGGAATATCTGGAGAAAACCACGGCGGTGTCCGGGATTCCCGCCGGAAATTACCAGGTGGAGGAGGAAGGAGAGGTGCTGCGCTACATCCTGGCGGATGCCCAGGCTCTGACGGAAAACGCGAAGGTAAAGAAGGAAAATCTGGAAAAGATCAACGGGGTGCAGAAAATTGCCGCGTCCTTTTCCTGTGACTTGACGCTGGCGGACGCCGCCGTCCGTTTTTTCAACGAAAAGGTGATGCATGACCGGTATACAGATAATCAGGTGCTGGCAAACCATATTTCCTTAAAATAGAGGGCGCGAAATGGCGGCGGCCATGAAAGAGGAGCAGAAAAACGGAGTATTATAATTGAGGGCAGAATTTAACGAAAAAGTGCTTGTATCGTCATTTCCTTTATGCTATAATCAGAAGGTCGCAAAAAACACCTGTGCCGATTCCCGGAAGGGTGCCTGGCGATCAGGTCTTCAGGAATATGAAGTACAGGGAAGAGTAAAACCAAAAAGGAGATAAAAAAATGAGCGTACTTTCAATGAAACAGTTACTGGAAGCAGGTGTGCATTTCGGACACCAGACAAGAAGATGGAACCCCAAAATGGCGGAGTACATCTACACCGAGAGAAACGGAATCTACATCATTGACCTGCAGAAATCCGTTGGCATGGTGGACGATGCCTACAAGGCTGTTTCCGATATCGCAGCAGACGGCGGAACCATTCTGTTCGTTGGAACAAAGAAACAGGCGCAGGATGCCATCAAGACAGAGGCTGAGCGCTGCGGCATGTTCTATGTAAACGAGAGATGGCTGGGCGGTATGCTGACAAACTTCAAGACGATCCGCAGCAGAATCGAGAGACTGAAAGAGATCGAGGCTATGGAAGAGGACGGAACCTTTGACGTTCTGCCGAAGAAGGAAGTTATTGCGCTGAGAAAAGAGATGTCCAAGCTGCAGAAGAACCTGGGCGGAATCAAAGAGATGAAGAGACTTCCGGATGCGATCTTCGTAGTAGATCCCAAGAAGGAAAGAATCTGCGTTCAGGAGGCTCACGCGCTGGGTATTCCGCTGATCGGTATCTGTGATACCAACTGCGATCCGGAGGAACTGGATTATGTGATCCCGGGCAACGATGACGCAATCCGTGCCGTAAAACTGATCGTTTCCAAGATGGCTGACGCTGTAGTGGAGGCAAACCAGGGCGCGACCGGCGAAGAGGAATTCGTTGAGGAAGCTGTAGAGGAGACTGCAGAGGAAGAGTAATCTGCGGACAAATTGATCGGAGGAAATGAAGATGGCTATTACAGCAGCAATGGTAAAAGAGTTAAGAGAGATGAGCGGTGCCGGAATGATGGACTGTAAGAAAGCTCTTACAGCTACTGAAGGCGATATGGACAAGGCTATGGAGTTCCTGAGAGAGAAGGGACTGGCCACCGCACAGAAGAAAGCCGGAAGAATCGCAGCAGAAGGTATCGTTATGCTGAAGGTTACCGATGACGGCAAGAAGGCAGTGGCTGTTGAGGTAAACGCCGAGACAGACTTCGTTGCAAAGAACGAGAAATTCCAGGGATATGTGGCACAGGTTGCTGAGCAGGCTCTGGAGACATCTGCCGCTGACGTGGACGCTTTCCTGGCTGAGACCTGGAAGTTCGACACCAGCAAGACCGTGAACGAGGCTCTGGCCGGACAGATCGCGGTAATCGGCGAGAACATGAAGATCCGCCGTTTCCAGCAGGTGGAGGAGTCCAACGGATTCGTTGCTTCCTACACTCATATGGGCGGTAAGATCGGTGTTCTGGTTGACGTGGAGACCGACGTGGTGAACGATGAGATCAAAGAGATGGCAAAGAACGTTGCCATGCAGGTTGCTGCTCTGAAACCGCAGTACACCAGCAGAGATGAGGTAGACGCTGCCTACATCGAGCATGAGAAAGAGATCCTGACCGTTCAGGCCAAGAACGAGAAACCGGATGCCAACGATAAGATCATCAACGGCATGGTAATGGGACGTATCAACAAAGAGCTGAAAGAGATCTGTCTGCTGGATCAGGTATATGTGAAGGCTGAGGATGGAAAACAGTCGGTTGGAAAATATGTGGAAGAGGTTGCCAAAGCCAACGGCGCGAAGGTAACTGTAAAAGGCTTCGTTCGTTTCGAGACCGGAGAGGGTATCGAGAAGAAGGAAGAGGATTTCGCGGCTGAGGTTGCGAAGCAGATGGGAATGTAATGCGGAGTTTGCATTGAATTTCTGATAATAAAACCCTTATAAGCGGTGATTTTATATCGCTTATAAGGGTTTTTATAATATAGGAAATATGCAGTGGAGCATAAAGTTTGGTTGAT
>CBJMC01400__coassemble_777_pt1 | contig 31156 bp, 22 predicted proteins | sample CBJMC01400__metabat2_low_PE_039 | metagenome-assembled genome bin CBJMC01400
CGGAAGTTCCGGAAGAAAGCGCGGACGCTGAGAACGCAGTGGAAGATGTGGCGGCTGACGAAGAAGAGATTCCGCAGAATCCGGAGGATTTTTCTGATATTGAAGCTGCCCTGGCCCAGGCGGCACAGGGATTTATGGAAGAAACTGAACAGGAAGCAGAACCGTCCGCGGCTGAAACTGTGGAAGTTTCCGGAGAAGCTGATGCGGCGGATCTGGATGCCGAGAGAGCCATGGAAGCCTTTGCGGCCAGTCTTGACAGTCTGAGTGATGGAGAAACGGACAAAGCTGCGGAGCAGGCAGAAGAGGGAAGCGTTTCGGAGACAGAGGAACTTCCGGTGAGTGAAGGAGAGGTGCCGGAAGAAACCACAGAGTCTGCGGATGATGCTGAGGAAGCGGCAATGGCGGCTTTCGAGGCGGCACTTAATCTGGACACGGATCTTTCTTACGAGGAGACTTCTGAAGAGGCAGATAATCTCGATGCGGAAGAAGAGCGGGAGATCGCGGACGAAGAATCTTTGGAGGACGAAGAATCCGGCGGTGATCCGTTCCTCTCAGCAGTTTCCGGAAATACCGGTGAGCTGGATATAGAGGCGCAGCTGCGGGCTGTGCTGGGCGGACAGGAAGAAAAGAAGGGCGGAGAAATCCAGGAGGATGATCTTGCCAGAACACTGTTCGGCAGCGAGGAAACGGAGAACGGACAGGAAGAGACGGACTCTCTGGAAGAGGAACTTTCACAGGAGGAAATTCTGGAGGAGGTTCCCGCAGAGGAAGACAGCTCCCAGGAAGAAGAGGCCGGGGAAGCGGAGTATGAGGAAGTCCTCACAGATCTTCCGGAGGAGGAAGATATCTCCGCGGAATCTGCAGAGACCCCGGCAGAACAGGAAGATGCATCCGGGGATGAGGAGATGGATTTCACTCCGGATATTGATCTGGATATCGTTCTTGAGGCCAATAAAGAAAAAGAGGAAGAACAGGAGCAGCTGAATATCGACATGCTTCTGGAAGAAGCGGAGGCGGAGCCGGAGATGCCGGCAACCATTCCGGAAGGAGAGACCCCGGAGGAAAAACGGATCCGGATCATGAATGCCACCCGTCCGGACCGGCTGACGGATCAGCAGAAGAAGCTGTTTTCCTATTTCGCGAAGATTCCCGGAATGGATCAGCAGATTCTGGATGCTCTGAACGGCGCTTACAGTCATTCCGGAGAGCGTACTTCCCATCGGGGAAATATCGCAATCATGGGAAGCCATGGAACCGGAAAAAGCCGTCTTGGCGACGGCCTGGTAAAGGCTCTCTGCAAGGAACTGGGGCTTCCGGCAGCGAAATACGCGCGGCTGGATGCTTCTGATATGAACAGCAAAGATCCCGCCAGGGTGGTAGCCAAGCTGTCAGGAGGATTCCTTCTGATTGAACGGGCAGGCCATATGTCGGCGGATACCATCAGTAAACTTTCCAAAGCGATGGATTTCCGGACGGACAGTCTGATTGTCATTATTGAGGATGATAAAACCAGCATGCGCAGGATGCTGGCTGAGTACCCGGAATTCGCGGAGAAGTTCGCTACTGTGATTTCCATCCCGGTGTTTACCAATGATGAGCTGGTAAGCTTTGCCAGAACCTATGCAAGGGAAAATGGTTACCGGATGGATGAAATGGGTGTTCTTGCGCTTTATACGCTGATTGGAAACAACCAGAGGGAGGACGAGCCTATTACTGTCGGCAAGGTAAAGGAAATGGTGGATGGAGCCATCCGGCGGGCAGGAGGCGGTCTGAAACTGGGAAGAAAGATTTCCAAACGCCATACAGATGAGGAAGGCAGAATTTACCTGTACGAAAAAGATTTTGATCTTTAAGACATGAAAACAGACCGAAAAGGGGCATGGCCAGAGCCGTGCCCTTTTATTCACGGCAATGGAAAGTCCGCGCGGCGCAAATTCCATTGTTCACGAAAATTACTGCTGAATAGTCATTAGCAACGAAAGGAAATTATATGAGCGAAGAGAGAAAGCCGTATCTGGGAAATCCCCAGGAAACCATTGCTGTCCTTCAGAAATATCATTTTACGTTTCAGAAAAAATTCGGACAGAATTTTCTCATAGATCCCCATGTGCTGGAGAAGATTATCCGGGCTGCCCGGATAACCAGGGACGATTTTGTGCTGGAAATCGGCCCCGGCATCGGAACTATGACCCAGTATCTGGCCTGTGCGGCGGGAAAGGTATGCGCGGTGGAGATTGACAGGAATCTGATTCCTATTCTGGAAGATACCCTGAAAGATTTTGATAATGTAACGGTACTCAATGAGGATATTCTTAAGGTTGACATTGGTGCGCTGGCCCGTCAGCAGAATGGAGGGAAGCCCATTAAAGTAGTGGCAAATCTGCCGTATTATATTACCACGCCGATTATCATGGGACTCCTGGAAAGCCGTGCGCCGGTGGCTTCCATGACGGTGATGGTTCAGAAGGAAGTGGCCGCGAGAATGCAGGCGGTTCCGGGAACTAAGGATTATGGAGCGCTCTCGCTGGCGGTCCGGTATTATGCAGAACCATATATTGCCGCCAATGTTCCCCCCAACTGCTTTATGCCGCGGCCCGGGGTGGGAAGCGCTGTGATCCGGCTGACGCTGCATGAGCGTCCGCCGGTGGATGTGGATGACGAGTCCTTGTTGTTTGGCATTATCCGGGCATCATTTAATCAGAGAAGAAAGACGCTGGCAAACGGATTGAAAAATGATCAGGCTCTGGATTTTACCAGAGAAGAGATAGAGGAGGCTGTGGAGGCCTGCGGCTTTCCGCCTTCGGTGAGGGGAGAAACGCTTTCACTGGAACAATTCGCGGCTCTTTCCAATGTCCTGGGGAAAATCCGTAGAAACCGGAAATAAAGATTACAAAAAGAGTGTTGGCCTCGACACCGCACGTCAAGGCCAACACTCTTTTGTTTATTTTTTAAAGGAAGGAGAGTCGATATCTCTATCGACATATGAAAAAGAAAAGTTATAAAATAATGTGATCAATTATTTTATGGTCTTAGTATAACCATAAAATGTGAGAGAAACGTGTTCAAGTTGTAAAGAAAATATGAATGAATATCGAAAGATTTATGAATAAGAGAAAAGGATTTTGGATGGAAAGAACAGAAGGAGAGACACAGGTATCTTAAGAATCCATGAATTTTCCTCCATATCGGGAGACAGGGGAGAGGAGCTGTGCTATAATGAGCGTTAGCAAATGGGGGGATAGAAGGATGGTCAAAAAGAAAGGAGTATGGATATGATGTATAGAGCAAAATGGAAGAGAGGGGCAGCAGTATTTCTTGCGGCGCTTACTTTGACGGCAGGTCCGCTTCTTCCGGAGACGGTACGGGCAGATTCCGCCGATACGCCGTATATCGCGCTGGGTGCGGATCTGACGGCGGAGCAGAGAGCTACGGTTCTGGACCTTCTGGGCGTGACAGAGGCGGATTTGGAGAATTATACGGTGGTGACGGTAACCAATGAGGAGGAGCATCAGTATCTGGATTCGTATCTGGATGCCAGTGTCATTGGAACCAGAGCGCTGTCCTCTGTGGTGGTGGAGAAACAGGCAGAGGGACAGGGTATTCAGGTGAGAACAAGCAATATTACATATTGTACTACCGGTATGTATCAGAATGCTCTGGCTACGGCCGGACTGCAGGACGCCCAGGTGCGGGTGGCCGGGCCCACCAACATATCAGGTACTGCCGCGCTGGTGGGAGCCATGAAGGCATATGAGGCCATGACGGGCGAGGAGGTAACTCCGGAAAATGCGGATGCCGCTACGGACGAACTGGTGACGACCAGCGAACTGGGGGAGACTCTGGGAGATCAGGATAAAGCGGAGGCGCTGATCGGAGCCGTAAAGGACAGCGTGGTGGCTCAGGAGGCAGATACGCCGCAGGAGATCGAAGCGATCATCAACGATACCGCTCAGCAACTGGAAATTCAGCTGTCTGAGGATGATATGGCACAAATTACATCTCTTATGGAAAAAATCGGAGATTTGAATCTGGATGTGGACTCGCTGAAGGAGCAGGCGGCAGATCTGTATGATAAGCTGGAAAGCATGGATATTCATATCAGCGAGGAACAGGTGAGAGGATTTTTCGGAAAACTGGCAGACTGGCTGGGAAATGTCTGGGATGCGATTTCCGGTCTGTTCCAGCAGTGATTTGTGACAGCAGCGGTATTCAGAAGGCGCCTTTCAAATGCGTTTCTGCTGATATGCACATAAAAACAGTTTAAAAAAACGGTGTAAATGAGAAAAAAGACGAAAAAAGGAAATCCGGTGTTCGCAAAAATGAGCATAAATATATAAGAAAAAGGATGCTTGCAGAGAAAACATTGTGAGAATTCACCATAAATTCAATAAAAGTTCATGGTTTGTTCATAATATACTGGTATCCTATAATCAGTTCCGAAAGGAATAAAGAAGTTGTGTATTGTAATGGGTTCATTACACATTAAAATTTTTTCATAATAATCGCCCGCGGCAGCCGATGTCGCGGGCACTCCTCGTTTTTAGGGAAAAACTGTTACGACAGAGACAGGAAGGACAGGAAATTTTGTACCACAGAAGTTTCCTGTCCTTTCCGTTTTATGGGCGGAAAAAAGTTGAAGAATCGAAAGGAAAAGAAGGTGTATACTAAAAGTATATGCGAAAACGGAAGATAACCAGAGGGCAGGAGGGTGGTTATTTTGGTGTGGGGACAAAACTGGGAGCCGGATATTTCCATAGACGCTTTTATGCGGGGAGAGATTTCCTTCTGGAGATTCTCACAGCTTCTGCAGGAGGTGTATCAGGGGAAGGAGCCGCTGGGACGGCGCCTGACGGAAAAACTTTTGGAATACGGACGTCTGAAAATACCGGATGTTCCTTCGTGGGAACAGGAGGAGACCTGTACAGTCAGAGGTGAAACGGAGGATCGGGAGCAGATTGCCCGAAGGGTAAGAAACTGGATGCATGACCGGAATCTGCCAAAGAACCGGGAAGAGCTGTTTAAGATTTGTTTCGCCCTGGAGCTGGATGAAAAGCGTGCGGAGACGGTACTGGGGATGACAGCGGAAAGCGGAATTCATTTCAGAAATCCCCGGGAGCTGATCTACGCTTATTGTCTGAGAAAGAAAATTGAATATCCGGAGGCTGTCCGCATGGTGAAAAAGTACTGGAAGGATCCGGTCCCGTTTGGCGGTATGCAGCACCGGGAATACCTGCGGAAGGATGGAGACAGGGAAGGAACGGCAGACCTTACCGGCTATATCCGCAGCCGCTTTGAAAAAATCAACAGTGAAAAAGAACTGGAGGATTTTTTCAGGCAGAAAGGCGGAAAATTCGGGCTGCATCATAATACCGCCTATCGGAAATTCCGTAAAATGCTCAGCTTTCTGGTGAATCCTGCGGCACCGGGGGATTTCCTTCCGGACGAGCAGATTTACAGTATCCGCAAGGCAGTGGACCAGTATCTCCGCATGGGAGTCCCCTATGATAAAAAATCCGGACGGTATACCTGGATACAGCGGGAAATCAAGCAGCACTGGCCATCGGCGAAGACGATCTATGAGATGTGCGCCAGGAGGAGGGATGTGGACAGGAAAACGCTGCTGCTCCTTTACCTGGCAACGGAGGGAGAAGGGGAGATACGGCAGGAGGAACAGAAAAGTTTTGCGGAACATCACAGAAGAATGGATCTGATGCTGTGCGAATGTGGTATGCCGGTATTAAATATTCACAGCCCCTTTGACTGGCTGGTGATTCAGGCGGTTCGCCAGGAAAATGAAGATGATTTTATTGGTCTGCGGATGGAGCGGATGATTCGGAAAATTTATAATGAGGAGAAGCCGGCGGTATATCTTACCGCAGAGAAGTAGCGGAGGAAAAGGAAATGGACAAACGGATCAGTCTTCCAGAGGGATATCAGCTTTTCCACGGGGGAAAAAGCTATACCATTAAAAAGTATATCAGTGCCGGGGGAAACTCCATGGTCTATCAGGCATGGTATGAAGATACTCTGATGCCGGAGAAAATGCACACGGTTCTGATCAAGGAACTGTATCCCTATGATTCTCTGAACCGCATCCAAAGAAATGAGAATATGAGTTTGGAGGTGCTGGATGGAGCAGAAGAATTATTTGAAAACCACAGAAAAAGTTTTCTTCTTGGCAATCGGGTTCACCTGACGCTGGCCCAGGAGGGAAAGGGAGGAATTGCGGAAAATCTTGATTCTTTTCGGCAGAACGGCACCATCTACACCATCTTGACAGTCAGGAAGGGCAGAGTGCTGAAGGAAATGCTCAATGAAGGAAAGTTTTTTCCGGGCCTGGAAGAGGTGGTGCAGTGTATCCAGAACCTGCTGTATACTCTGGAGCTGTTCCACGAGCATAAACTGCTGCATCTGGATGTAAGCCCGGACAATATTTTTATGCTGGATTCCAGGGAATCCGGAGCGTTTCCCACAGAGCTGCTGCTGCTGGATTTCAACAGCGTGTATTCTGTGGAGGATCCATCCTCCTATCTTGAGGAATATTATCCAGGAAAGCCGGGATATATGGCTCCGGAGGCGGCGCTCAGAAAAAATGAGGAGCTGGGCCCGTGGACAGATCTGTACTCAGCGGCAGCTGTATTTTTCTGTCTGCTTACAGATGGAAAAACGCCGGAGGATGTGGAACTGGCAGGCGGAAGGGAACTGGTGTCCGCTTACTCCCGGCTGTTGCTTCATGAAAAAGAGGCAACAGCCCGGCAGGTAAATGAGATTCTCGGAAAAGGTCTGGCGGCTCTGCCCAAAGTCAGATATCAGAACACCGGAGAAATGCTGAAGGATATTCAAAAACTGAGGGATATCATGAGCGGCGCCATACGGATTCCGGTGGTCTGGGAGCGGGAGGGACAGCAGACCGGCATGGAACCCCCTAAGAAACGATGGGGGATGAGGACAGCTCTGGCGGCAGGCGCGTTGGTTCTGGCGGCGGGAGGATTTCTGGGCGGCAGGGCCAGCCTTCTGAGACAGGAGGCGGTGACAGAGGAAAGTACCAAGCTGGATCTCTACCAGTTTCCTCTGGAAACGGATGATTCGGTGGTGCTGACTCAGCAGGACGTGCGGTATCCCCTTGTGGATAACCGGATGGATGTGCAGGTTCAGACTTCTACAGCAGTGCGGGTTATGCTTAAGGATTACACCCATAAGCGGGATTTGTCGGAGGTGATTTCCACATATTCCCTGTTCTGCTTTTATACGGGAAAGGATGACAAACGGGGCTGGCAGAACGCGGATCTCACCTATGACTTCTTCTACACTGAGGATAATACCATGCATATGGAGCTTCCTTTCCAGGATCCCAATCATTTTGAACTGGATTATGTGGGTGTGATTTTACAGAATTTCAATTACAGTGAAAGCCAGCTGATTCTGGATATCAGCCGGTGTACGCTGGTGGACGGCGAGGGAAATTCCTACGAGATGACGGAGCTTCTGGGCAGTCATTTGCTGTTTTTTGACGAGGAACGGTGGCAGCAGAATATGATTACCACCGAGAATCAGAAATATGTGGAGACCTTCGATGATATCAGAGGCGGAAAGCTGATTGTGGACGCCGCGGTGGGTTTTCTGGATCCTTTGCTGGAGGTGAGTTGGAGCAGCGACAATCCGGATATCGCCACGGTGGATGAACGGGGCAGAGTAAAGGGGCTGCGGCAGGGAACCGCCACGCTTACCGTTACCATCCGGGATAAGGAAACGGGGGAAGAGAGAAGTACCCAGATGCTGGTGAATGTAATCTCCAAACTGTAGCATTTGAAAGTGGACAACAGAACGGAAAGAAGTTGCAAAGAAGAAAAACGGGATATGGTAAAATAGCAGTCAAGCTATCCTGCCATATCCCGTTTTCCATGAATCATGAAGCTGTGGATTTTCATCGGCAGAGAACGGAAAGCGGGTTTGTCAGGGCGGCAAAGGAGCGGCAGGAAATTCAATGGATTCCGTCGCCGGTAACAGAGTGTGTAGGTGAGAAAGGCAGAGAGGAGATTATGAGGAACAGGAAAGTAAAAATGACAGCCATCCTGCTGGCGGCTGCGCTGATGACTGCACAGACAGCTTTTGCCGCGCAGGGACAGACAGTATCCGGAGGCGGCACTGCTTCCGATGCGCAGATTGAGGAAGAAATGTCCGGCACGGCAGAGGTTGGAAACGAGGCCGGGAAAGACAGCAGTGCCCAAAAGGATACCGGAGAATCGGTAACAGAGGAAGACGGTACTGCCGGTGAGAACATCGGAAAGTCCAAAGTAGAAGGAAACAAAGCTTCCGGCATAGAAGAAAATAAAAACGAGATTCCGGATGATGCAGCCGGTCAGACAGATGACGAAGAAAACGATAATTCCGGAACAGAACCGGAAGATACGCAGGTAAGCGGCGTGGAGCCGGAAGATATGCAGAAAAGCGGTGTGGAGCCGGAAAATATGCAGGGAAGCGGCATGGAGCCGGAAGATACGCAGGAGAGCAGCACAGAGTCGGGGAATACGCAGGAAAGCAGCGCAGAGCCGGAAGACATGCAGGAAAGCAGCGCAGAGCCGGAAGACATGCAGGAAAGCGGTATGGAACTGGCAGATGTACAGGCAGAGATTTTGGAGAACGGGCGTGATGCTGCTGCGGATACGCTTGATGTGTCAGGGCAGGAAGAACGCGGTGTATTTGTGGGAACCACATTCGCCGGATATTCGCAGGGAGAATCGTATTATGAGTCGGATCTGATCCGGATGCTGGAAGATGCTTCCGGTGATGTGACGATCCGCATGATGCTCTACGGCTTTCAGAACGGGCAGAGCACCAGACTGACCATCCCTCAGTCTGTTCTGGAAAAGGTGGAGCAGGTGCAGAAACGGCTGATTGTGGAGGTTTTTCAGCCGGGATATGACATGGCCATGTTTAACAGCCGCTGGGTGTTTGATCCGTCGATGCCTTCTTACGGAGTGCCCGGAGATATGCTGATGGGAATTGACCTGGGCCTGGATTCGCCTTATTATTCCGATTTTCCAGGCGCATGGGATAATAATCCCATTGCCGGGCTTTTACCGGATCCGGAGACGGCCTGGATAGTCTTTGACTTCCCGCAGACCGTTTATCCCGGGGGCGAAGGGATGCCGGGATTCTATGTGGAAGTTGCGGACAGAGGCGTTTTTGAGGGAATAAATTCCATGCCGCTGTACCGGTATGATAAAGAAGGAAACACCCTGTATCGCAGCGGATACGGATACCGGGGAAATGCCGGCATTGTTTCGGGAGAAGGAACCGGGTGGGAGACAGTCCGGATCTACAATCCCCTGGCGGGACAGTCCTATGCGGTTCTTGACCGGGAACTTTCGGAAGGAGACGGGCAGGATACAGTCTATAATTATCTTCCGACAGAACTGCTCCGGCAGCAGATTGCGGATGAGAGCGTGGAGACCATTGAGATTCAGCTGGGCGCCTGCTTCCGCCAGGATCAGTATGTTGTGCCTGCGGAAATTCTGGACAGCCTGAAAGACAGCGGGAAAAAGCTGATTCTGAAATGCCTGGGTGTGGAGGCGCAGCCCACCTATCACTGGACTTTTGACGGGGCTGCCATGGATGAAACCATGGATGTGGATCTGTTTGTGCTGTTTTCTTACAGTGTGTTTGACGAAATTCCGGAAGAGCTGGCGCTGCCTCAGGACAGTCCTTCCATACTTCTGGATTTTGCCCACAGCGGGCCGCTGCCGGAGGGGACACTTATCAGCGTGGTGGCTCCGGAGGAATATAACGGGCAGGGATATCTTTATTACTATGACGAAACGGCACGGACATTTACTTATACGGGAAGAACATCGGTGAGTGAATGGAGCAATGGGTTCTGTTTTGTCACATTTTCCGGGATAGAGCATTGCTCTTACTATTATATGACCATGGAAGAACTGGAGGGAAGCCAGGTAATCCTGCCGACGGATCCGGAAGAGCCGACGGTGACGCCGATTCCGCCGACAGATCCGGAGGAACCCACGGTAACACCGGCCCCGCCGGCTGACCCGGAGCCTTCGCCCGTACCCGTGCAGCCGTCAGAAGGTACGGGAACGGGTACGGTTACCCCGTCTCCGACAGCGCCGGCTCCGACACAGGCAGCAGCGCCGCAGCCTTCCGGGCAGACAGAACAGACAGCATCCCCCGCCGCGCAGACCGTACCGGATACCGGCGATAATACACAGGCGGGATTGTGGGGAATACTGCTGGCGGCAGGATTTGGTCTGGCAGCAGCGGCCGCGGCGGAATACAGAAAAAGCCGCGTGAAATAATAACAGGTTTTCGTAACAGTAAAATGACCGGCAATTCCTTTTTTGAAGGAAGATACCGGTCATTTTTATATTCACGACAATGGAAAGCAGCGGATCAAATCTTCAGCTTTACCACATATTTCACGTAAGGCGCCGGCTCCTGTCCCTCCGGATGGCGGCAGGGGGCGTGGGCGTCGCTGGGGAAGAGGGCGCAGAACATGCCGGGCTGCATTTCCAGCTGGCTGCCCGCTCCTTTCAGGGCCAGTTTGTCTTTGGCGGGATCATAGGGGGCGGTTTCCTCCATATTTTCCAACCGGTTCCAGAGTACTGTTTCTTTTCCCTCCGCGAGAATAAATACATCGATATATTCCCGGTGGGTCTCAAAGGCAGCGTCCTTTACCGGTTTTGTCATCCCGGTCTGACGCATCACATATCCTCCTGTGAAATAGTGTTTGTCCGGGCTCATGTCCGGTTCTTTTCTGATCGCCTCCAGAGCATCCGCCAGATGAGGCAGACGGTCCGCGTATTCTGCAGCATATTCGATACGGTCAACAATCATGAGAAATTCCTCCTGTCTTGAAAATTGTTTCATTTATTTGGCCGAATGGCCATAGAGGTATCCTTCAGGGTTTCATCTGTTTGGCCGAATGGCCATAAAGGTATCCTTTAGGGTTTCATTTATTTGGCCGAATGGCCATAAAGGAAGGCTACCGCATCCAGCGGGGATGATTATAAGCCTCCGGATTTGCCACCGCCGGCCATCGTTCCCCGTTCATCACGGCGATGCAGCCTTCCGCGCACATGGTGGCGGCGCGGATGGTGGCCTCCCTTGTCTGGGCCGCGCTGTGGGGAGAAATGATCAGGTTGGGGGCGGAGCAAAGGGGATTTTCCGCTGTAAGGGGTTCCTCCACGGTCACATCCACACCGGCGCCGGCGATAATGCCATCCTTCAGCGCCGAAATCAGTGCCGCCTCTTCCACGATGCCGCCCCGGGCACAGTTGATCAGCAGGGCGGAGGATTTCATCATCCGAAGCTCTTCCATCCCCAGAAGACCTCTCGTTTCCCCGTTCAGCGGCGTGTGAATGGTGACTACATCGCTTTCAGACAGCAGCTGCGCAAGGGTCCGGCACCGTCCGGCGGCTTCGTTTTCCATTTCTGTATCATCGGCGTAGGGATCGTAGGCCAGCAGTTTCATGCCGATGGCCCGGCACAGCCGTCCCACCCGTTTGCCAATATCGCCGAATCCGATGATTCCCACGGTTTTTCCCTGGAGCTCAAAGCCTTTTCCGCTGTTGCGGATTTCAAAATTTCCTTTGACGGCTTCGTTGTGACATTCCACCAGATTGGAGGCCAGGGCGAACATCAGGGCCAGGGTATGCTCTGCCACCGAATCCGCGTTGCAGTGGGGCGCGATCACCACCGGGATTCCCAGTTCGTTGGCTGCCTCGATATCGATGCTGTCGTAGCCGATGCCGGAACGGCCGATGACTTTCAGCTTGGGGGCGGCTTCCATTTCCGCCCGGTTCATATGGCCGATGCGTACCACAATGCATTCCGCGTCCGCCAGCTTGTCCAGATAGTCGCTGGGGTTGCCATTGTTGGCCACATAGATTTCCCCTTCCTTTGCCAGCGGTTCATAGCCGGCGGCGCACAGGGGCTGCGTCATGATAATTTTACTCATAGGTATCCTCCTTATCCCAGATCAGCAGGTTGCCGTCCGCATCAAAGGGCAGCGGCTCACATTCGCTGACGATTTCCATACCTTCGGTTGCCTTAACCTGGTCCAGGAACGACTCCGACAGATACAGCTCGTTCATGTGCAGGCTGTTGCGGATGAGAACCACCCGCACATTCTCCGGCGTAACGCCGTTGCAGGTCTTTACGGCCGCCTGAATGGCCATCCGGTCGTCCCGCAGCACCATGGCCAGTTTCACCGGAAGAAATACGGTGGAGGTCAGCGCGTTGGGGTAGGTGGCCATAAAATCCATCTTGTTATAGAAACGCAGGGTGGTGGTGTCCGCCTGTCCGATTCCCAGCCCGTTTCCGTGGGATACATCCGTCAGATCCAGCACACAGGTCCGCTGCTTTTTGATGCCTCCGCCGCCGTAGGGAGTGGACCAGGTGCCTGTGATATTGGGATCCATGCCGCTGCCGGAAAAATTTTTCCCGATCTCCCGGACAATCAGCACATCGGTTTCCGGTACCAGAATACGGGGCATCAGGCTTTTGGCGTATTCCAGAAGCGCCGGTTCTTTCGCGGGAATTTCTTCATTGTGAAGCACCACGATCCGGTTGGTCTCATCGTAGGCATTTTCAATGGTTCCCACGCCGAACAGAATGTTGGCATGGGTTCTCACATAGTTGCCGAACAGCGGGATGCGGGTGGCGAAGGTGCCGAAACCGTCCCGGTGCAGGCTGTCCGCGCCTTTCTGCTTTCCCAGGCCGATGCACAGCATTTTCATCAGTCCCGACTCATAGGGGCCGCGAAACGCGCTGTGGGGTTTGATCCGGTTGACCGCCACGATGCCGTCCGCCTCCCGGGCCATCCGGTCAATGTAGACCGGAAGCTTTACGCCGTTCTCATCCACCTCTCCCAGAAGAACCGTCTCCATGGAAGAACGGATGGGACAGCCGCAGAATTCTTCTGTGATGCCGTAGCCGGTCAGTACCTGCCGCTGGCCCCCGGCGGTGGATCCTCCGTGGCTTCCCATGGCGGGAATGATAAAGGGGCTTGCGCCTGCTTCTTTCAGAAAGGAAACCACCTCCCGGAGAATGACATTCATGTTTGCGATACCCCGGCTGCTTCCGGTAACCGCAATGGTCATGCCCGGACGGATCTGTGCCCGGACGCCCGACTGGATCAGCTGCTTCCTGGTTTCCGCCGCCACATCCTCTATATGGCTGCGGGGGAATGTCTGGGTTGCCCGAAACATCCGGGGAAGCTTCACATCCGCAAGCAGCGGTTCAATTCCGCTGTAATCCGAAAATTTCTCTGCCATTTTCACCCTCCCTGATTAAAAATTGTTTATGATAAGATTATAACAGAGAGGAGGAGAGAATACCCTGTCACTATTTTCGGGTTATCCGTCATTTTTTACGAAAAAAATCCCAAACATTGCCGGCTGTTTGTGCAGCTCAGCGCTGTTTGGGAATTTCAAACGGTCCTTCCGGAAGATATGGACTGTCCGGAGATATGTTGATGCCCACATCGGAATTGGCCCGGTGAAGGTAGAGGCCGGGGGAAATTCCGGTGGCTTTTTTGAAGACCCGGGAAAAGGTTTCCGGTTCCATACCCAGACGTTCCGCCACCTGGGCCACGGTGCAGTCACAGGTCAGCATCAGCTCCCTGGCCAGATCCACCTTTTTCCCCGCCAGATACCGGGCGGGAGAGCAGCCGATGACCTCTTTGAACATGGTGGAAAAATAGGAGGGCGTGTAACCGCACAACTCTGCGAGAAATGCAATGGAGGGCATCTGATCCGGGTGCTGATCTATGTAGGACAGGGCCGGATAAAGGGAAGAGCCTGCGGTATCCGGAGGAAGCAGGCAGGAAGGCGTTTCTTTCACATCCCGGCGCAGAAGCAAAAGCAGCAGCTCCGTCATCCGGGCATTGATGAGATCCTCCGCGTAAGCCTCTCCGCGGATGGCCAGATGAAACAGGCTCATCACCAGAGTATGCTCATAGGTATCCAGCGGCATGGAAATCGGCAGAGCGTTTACGGCATCAAGAAATTCTCCTTTCGCGGAGAACTTGATGTCAAAACTCTGCATGGCCTCCTCGCCAAAAATCGCATGCTCCACCTGGGGCGCAATCCGCAGAAAGAGCCCCCGGCGGGCGTCCACTGTCTCTGTTCCGATCCGGATCCGTCCCCGCCCGCTGATTACGTAGACGCAGTGATAGAAGGGATGAGTATGGGCGGGAATATATTCCCCGTGCCCTTTCTTCTCTTTCACAATACGGTGCACCTGCACTGACAACGCCATAACATCACTCCTTCCGGTTCCGGTTTCACCGCCGCGAAAAAGTCACGATTTTGAAGGAGCACACTTCTGGATGGCCTCGTTGAGGGACAGCATCTTCTCGTCCAGCTCCGCCACAATCTGGGCGCAGATCCGCAGATCCCGGCTGATGAAATCCGGTCCGTCACCTTCAAACTTATAATAGATTTTATGCTCCAGACTGGCCCAGAAATCCTGGGCGATGGTACGGATCTGTATTTCCACTTTGGTATCCACCACACCGTCGGAGAGATACACCGGCACAGATACCAGCATATGGTAGCTGCGGTAGCCGCTGGGTTTTGGATGAGCCAGATAATCCGTCAGCTCCAGAACCTTCAGGTCTGTCTGGCGGGCGATCAGATCCGCGATCCGGTAAATATCTGAGGTAAAGGAGCAGATAATCCGGATGCCGGCAATATCCTTGATATATTTCAGCATATTGGACAGCGTCACTTCATGTCCCTGCCGCTTCAGTTTTTTTACAATACTCTGCGGCTCTTTGATTCGGGACTTGACATGTTCGATGGGCGTTCTCTTATGAATATGAATAAACTCCTCATTGAGGATATCAATTTTTGTGGAAACCTGACGGAGTGCGGCATCATAGAGAAACATCAGCGTTTCCCAGTTATCCACCTCCGCCAGATCCTTCTCCGTAAAATCCATAGGTTCCATAGAATCACTTCACTTTCCTTATTACCGGCCGAATGGCCATAAAGGTTATCCTTATTTCTCAATGCCGGGACGTGCCGCAAGCCCTCTGTCGAAGGGATGCTTGATTTTTTGAATCTCGGACACATAGTCCGCTTTCTCGATAAGGCGTCTGCCAGGATTCTGTCCGGTGAGAATCACCTCCAGGTGAGGTGGTTTCCGCTCCAGATAATTTACAAGCAAATCTTCATCGAAAAGTCCTGCGCCGATGGTATAAATCAGTTCGTCAAGAAAAAGGATGTCGTAATTTTCCTCGTCGGCTTTCCGGATAATCCGCTCAAACTGCTCCTGATAATAGCTTTTCCGATCGGCTTTTTCCTGATCGGTCATCTGAAAGCTGAACTTTTCGCTGGCAAGACCGTCCACAAAAGTAATATTAGGAGAAAGTTCCAGAAGCTTTCGTTCACTGGTGGAATTATCCTTCATAAATTGATAAATCAGTACCCGGAGACCATAGCCTGCAGCCCTGGCGCACAACCCCATACCGGTGGTTGTTTTTCCCTTTCCGCTGCCGCAGTAAATGTGAATATATCCTGTCTGTCTATCCAAAAAAATCCCTCCCTGGCCGATAGTTTGTTACAAAAAACAATCACTATTATTATAACATAAAAGGCGGGGCCATAACAGCCCCGCCTGTAAGAAAATCGCTGCAGTTCGGCCTTACGGCTTCACTGTAAAAAACTGCTGACAGTCCGTCAGCGATTCCACTGTTTCGGACAATTTGATTAGCTGTAATCAGTAGTTTTCCACTTTTCTTTCAAAGTATGCTCTGGGATGCGCGCATACCGGACAAACCTCAGGAGCTTCGTCAGCCATGTGAACATATCCACAGTTGCGGCATTTCCAACCCAGAGGAGCGTCACCTTTAAAGGTGTTTCCGGCACGATAGGTCTCAAGAAGCTTGAGATAGCGTTTCTCATGGGCGGCTTCCACCCGGGCTACGCCTTCAAATTTCTGGGCCAGCTCTTCAAATCCTTCCTCGCGGGCCTCTCTTGCCATACGGGCATACATATCGGTCCATTCGAAATTCTCACCGGCAGCAGCGTCTTCCAGATTGGTCTCGATGTCGTGAATCCCGTGAAACTCCTTGAACCACATTTTTGCGTGTTCTTTTTCCTGCTCTGCAGTCTCCAGATACAGGGCGGCCAGCTGCTCATATCCGGCCTTTTTCGCGGCGGAAGCGTAGTAGGTATATTTGTTTCTTGCCTGAGATTCACCGGCGAATGCGTCTAAAAGGTTCTGTTCGGTTTTAGTTCCTGCATATTTTGACATAAGAAATTCTCCTCCGTGGTAAAAAAGATTATGGGTAACAAAAGGACCCGGGAAAAATTCCCGGGCCCGTTTTATCATTTCTGACACTGGAAAATTCACATATCATGCGAATTTTCACAGGTTATCTGCCGTCTGCAGGAGATAAAATCTTCTGCAGAATCCCGAGAAATCGGTGTAAAAGTTTAACTGCCAAGGTACGGTGAAACTGATACAGGAAACCCGGAAGGCTGAACTGATGAAATTATTCGCCGAAATATCTCTTCAGCAGACCGGCAAAAGCTTTTCCGTGACGAGCCTCATCTCTTGCCATCTCATGAACAGTGTCATGAATCGCATCCAGGTTAGCTGCTTTCGCACGTTTTGCCAGATCAGTTTTTCCTGCGGTAGCGCCGTTCTCAGCTTCTACTCTCATTTCCAGATTTTTCTTGGTGCTGTCGGTAACAACCTCGCCCAGCAGCTCAGCAAATTTTGCTGCGTGCTCAGCCTCTTCGTAAGCTGCTTTCTCCCAGTACAGGCCGATCTCCGGATAGCCCTCTCTGTGAGCTACTCTTGCCATTGCCAGGTACATACCAACTTCAGAGCACTCACCCTCAAAGTTTGCTCTCAGATCCTTTACGATGTCTTCCGGAACACCTTTTGCAACGCCGACTACATGCTCGGAAGCCCAGGTCATCTCTCCGCCCTGCTCAATGAACTTTTCAGCAGGTGCCTTACAGATGGGGCAGAACTCCGGTGCAGTCTCGCCTTCATGAACATAACCACATACGCTACATACGAATTTTTTCATTTTTTTATTCTCCTTTTCTTAAAATTTTTGCTCCAATAATAGTAATTATTACTATTTCAATCTAGCATATGGACAGGTAATTGTCAATAGATTTTCTATTTTTTTGCCATCAGGATACTTCATTTTTTGACTTTTCCAGACATTCGCTGCACAGTCCGTAAAAGTTTGTAGTATGGCCGGTAATTTTTCCGTCGAAATGCCGGGAGGCTTTTGTCTCAATATCAGACAAAAACTCCATGTCCAGATCCATTACCTGATGGCAGCTGGTGCAGACAAAGTGGTAATGGGGAGCGGTGGCGGCGTCAAAACGATCAGGTCCGTCCCCGGTGCTGATTTTCCGGATGCTTCCCAGATTCACCAGCAGGGACAAGTTCCGATAGACAGTGCCAAGGCTGATATTCGGATAAATCTGACGGATGTGGTGATAAACCATATCGGCAGTCGGATGATCGTGACGGGTCATGAGAAATTCCCGGATAGATTCTCTTTGCCGGCTGTATTTCAGATTTGCCATGTTGCCTCCTTTCGATAATAGTAATTGTTACTGATATTATAATACTACCGGTGGAAATGGTTGTCAAGAGAAAAGTCGGTATTCTCCCCCGAAAACGGCGGAAATGACAGTAGAAAAGGAAGAAAAAAAGCTATATAATACATTCGCTTATAAAATAAAGTCAGCATGGAAGGGTATTTTCGGGGAGGTTTACAATGGGAAAACAGAAAGGATTTCAGGTAAAGCATCAGTATACGCTGGTACAGGCCCTTTATTGGATTTCCAGCTGTGCTTTGATGGGGTACGCGGCAGTATATCTGCAGTACAAGGGTCTGTCTAATACGCTGATTGGTATTGTGGTGGGCGGCGCGGCCTGCATTTCCATCGTGGTGCAGCCTCTGGTGGCGCAGCTGTCGGAATCGTATGAGGCGCTGACCGTGAAGCGGCTGATTCTTCTGATGATCGGTATGGCATCTGCGCTGTTTCTGATCCTGACGCTGGTTCCTTTGCCGGTGCCGGGGATTATGGCAGTATATATAGGAATGTATACCATTTATAACTCACTTCCGCCTCTTCTGAGCGCCATGGGGATGGAGTTTATCAACCGGGGATACTACCTGAATTTCGGGTTTTCCAGGGGAATCGGATCCATTTCTTACGCGTTCTGCGCTGCGGCGCTGGGCATCGTTATTGACCGGTTTCATCCGGGTATTCTCGGATATATTTATGTGGGGTGCGCTGCGGTTCTCTGCGTTTCCATTGGAATTATGAAGGATCTGGGACGGGAGAAACTGACAGTGGCAAAAGCGGAATTGTCCGGGAAGACAGAATCTGTCGGAGATATGGTCAGGAAATCGCCGGTCTTTTTGATGCTGATGATCGGATTTCTTCTGGGAAATACAGGAAATTCCTGTATTGGAACGTATACCGTCAATGTGATTAAAGATCTCGGCGGCAGCGATACGATTCTGGGGGTGGCCAACTTTATCGCCGCGGCCAGTGAGATGCCCATGATGATTCTTTTCGGAGTTCTGATGAAGAAAATGGATTGTATCCGGATTCTGAAAATCAGCGCGTTCTTTTTCTTTGTGAAGCCACTGGTGATTCTGGCTGCGGGGTCGCTGCCCGCGGCGTTTGTGGGATTGGCGATGCAGGGACCGGCTTTCGGGCTTTTTACTCCGGCAGCGGTATATTATGTTAACAGTACCATAGCGCCGGCAAGCCGTGTGAAGGGGCAGGCTGTGTTCAGTATGGTTACCTCCGGGGCGGCCACCTGTGTGGGAAATCTTCTGGGAGGCTGGATACAGGATGCTTTCGGGCTGGACTGGATGCTGGCAGGCTGCGTGATGATCGGCGCTGTGGGCCTGGTGGTAGTTCTTCTGATTCCCGGGACGGAAGAGAAGGTTCCCATCCGCTACAGGCTGCTCCGCTGGCTGTACCGGAGAGAAATGAAATCACGGGGATGACAGCAAGGCTCTGTCTGACTGTTACTGTTATTTATGCAGAGAGGAATCTTTCCACAGAGTTTGACAGATCCGGATCCCCTGTGGTATGATAGGGACGCTGAAAAATGATATTGCCGCCGGGTAATTTTCAAGCATTGATATCGTGTCGACAGGCCTTAGAAGATACGATCATCAATGCTTTTTTTCATAGTAAATTGATTTCCTGTGAAAAACGCTCCGCGAGGAGCGTACTGCGGCTAAAAAACAGAGGTGGTAGAGTTTGATGAAAAGTAAAGAAAATATCCGGGATTTCGGAAAATATGTGTCCCTGAACGTAATGGGGATGATCGGATTGTCCTGCTACATACTGGCGGACACCTTTTTCGTGTCGAAGGGGCTGGGAACGGATGGCCTGGCAGCCCTGAATCTGGCTATTCCCATTTACAGCTTCATCCATGGAAGCGGCCTGATGATCGGTATGGGAGGGGGAACCAGATATTCCATCTGCAAAAGCAGAAATGATGACAAGGAGGCAAACCGGACGTTCACCACTGCCGTGTATCTGGCAGCAGGATTTGCCCTGCTTTTTATGCTGCTGGGTTTGTTTGCCACGGGAACGATCCTGCGGCTGTTCGGAGCACAGGGGCGGGTTTATGAGATGTCCAATACCTATCTGCAGGTAATTCTTCTGTTCGCGCCCGCGTTTCTGATGAACAATGTGCTTCTGTGCTTTACCAGAAACGACGGGGCTCCGCAGCGGGCCATGGCTGCCATGATCGGAGGCAGCCTTTCCAATGTGGTGCTGGACTGGGTATTTATCTTTCCCTGCGGCATGGGAATTTTCGGAGCCGTATTTGCCACCGGGCTGGCTCCCATCATCAGTATGATGATTCTGTCCCCGCACATTTTGAAGAAGAGGAACGGATTTCACTTTGCCAGATGCCTGCCGCAGCCGGGAAGGGTGGGAAAAATTCTTTCCAGCGGCCTTCCTTCTCTGGTGACGGAGGCCTCCTCCGGCATTGTAATGATCGTATTCAATTCCATTATCATGGGCTTGGAAGGAAATGTGGGGGTGGCCGCTTACGGAGTAATCGCCAACCTGTCTCTGGTGATTATCGCGGTGTATACGGGAATCGCCCAGGGAATCCAGCCGCTGATCAGCAGAAGCTACGGCGCGGGAAGAAGGGAGGAAATGCTGGTATTTCTCCGGTATGCGCTGGCGGTGATGGCGGTGTTTTCCGTGGTGATTTATGCCTGTGTATTCCTCTGGGCTTCGCCCATTGCGGCGGTATTCAACAGTGAGAATAACGCCAGGCTGCAGGAGATTGCCAGGGAGGGACTGCGGCTGTATTTTACCGCCTGCCCCTTTGCCGGGTTCAATGTGATTATCGCAGTCTACTTTACGTCAGGTGCCAATCCGCTGCCGGCGCACATCATTTCCCTTCTCCGGGGGTTTGTGGTGATTATCCCCATGGCCTTTCTCCTGTCTTCGGCGGCAGGGCTGGCCGGCGTGTGGTGCACGTTTCCGGTGACGGAGGCTCTGGTGGCTGTTATGGGAGTCCTGTTCTTTATCCGGGCAAAGAAACGGCCGGCCAGTATGGCCGGCGCGTAAACGGCGGGGATAGCCGGAATATTTTCATTTTTTTCCGGCAGGAGCAGTCTTTTTTCGTGCCGGAAGCTGTGCCAGAAGGATGGCGGCGAACATCAGCACGCATCCGGCCAGCTCGCGGAGACTCAGTTTTTGTCCCAGCAGAACCCATCCGGCCAGAACAGAGATGCAGGATTCCAGGCTGAGAATCAGGGAGGCTACGGTGGGGTTCATATCCTTCTGCCCCACCACCTGCAGGGTGTAGCCTACGCCGCAGGAGAATACGCCTGCATACAGGACCGGCCCCCAGGCCGCCAGCAGCGCGGAAATGGTGGGATGCTCAAACAGCAGTGCCGGCACCGCGCAGATGATTCCGCAGACAAAAAACTGGATACAGGACATTTTTACCCCGTCCACCAGGGGAGAAAAATGGTCGATGACCAGAATATGTACAGAAAACAGCACTGCGCAGATCATCACCAGGAAATCTCCTTTCCCGATGGAGAAGGAATCGGTGATGCAAAGCAGATACAGTCCCGCCAGAGCCAGCGCCACAGCCGCCCAGATGGAAGCGGGACATTTCTTTTTCAGAAAGATCAGTCCCAGGATGGGGACGATTACGATGTAGCAGGCGGTGATAAAACCGGCCCGACCCACGGTGGTATACTGGATTCCGATCTGCTGGAAGCTGCTGGCCGCGGCCAGGAAGATTCCGCACCAGATGCCTCCCGCGATCAGTGTTTTGCGGGAACGGGCGGCCTCCCGGGGAGTAGTCTCCTGCTGTTTCGGGGGATTGACGCGGTTCAGCAGAAAAATACAGGGGATCAGTACGATTCCGCCGATGAGGCTGCGCACCGCGTTGAAGGTGAAGGGCTTCACATAATCCATTCCCACGCTCTGCGCCACGAAGGCGGTTCCCCAGATGGTGGCGGTCAGAAGCAGGAGAATGGAATTCCTCAGTTTTGTTTTTTGCATGAATATCCTCTTTCCCGGCAGACATCGGATCTGCCGTATTTTTATGAACAGGTTTCCCGCCGCAGGCCTGAATGGCTGCGGCGGGACGTTTATCAATAGAAATACTATCATGTTTCGCGGAGGAAAGAAAGCGGGGATTTGGTTATATGAGGAAATTTTGTAACGGAGCAGCATTTCGTTTCTGCGGCTGTAAAATTTGCGGCTATACAAATTGACGGGTCCACCATACAAGAAGTAAAATGTAGATACAAGTATTGGAGGATTCCGGAAAATACCGGAAATATGCGGCAGCAAAACCGAAAGGCGGAGCTGTCACGGAAATATTGATGTGGAGGAGAAGGTATGAGACAGATTGTAAACGGAAAGGAAATGGTACTGGGAACCTGCTACTATCCGGAGCACTGGCCGGAGAGCCTGTGGGAGGAGGATCTGGAGCGGATGCTGGAGTGCGGCATCCAGGTGATCCGGATTGCCGAATTTGCCTGGAGCAAGGTGGAGCCTTATGAGGGAGTTTTTACCTATGAATTCTTTGACCGGTTCCTGGATCTGGCCCGGGAGAAGGGGATGAAGGTGATTTTCTGTACGCCCACCGCCACCCCGCCGGCCTGGCTGACGGAGAAGTATCCGGAGGTGCTCAACGGAACCATCGACGGGGTGCTGTTCCGCCATGGGGGAAGGCGGCATTACAATTATAACTCCCCGGTGTATCAGGAGAAGACCAGGATCATCACAGAGGCATTTGCCTCCCATTACGGCCCCCATCCGGCGGTTATCGGGTGGCAGATTGATAATGAGCTGAACTGTGAGCGGGATGAATTTTATTCGGAGAGCGATACAGCGGCGTTCCGGGTATTTCTTCAGAAGAAATACGGTTCTCTGGACAAGCTGAATGAGGCCTGGGGAACCACCTTCTGGAACCAGACCTATACCGACTGGAAGGAAGTGCACATTCCCAGAACCACGCCCAGCAACAATACCAATCCCCATGAGGTGCTGGATTACACCCGGTTTATCTCTGACAGCGCCTGCCGGTACGCGAAGCTGCAGAGTGATATTATCCGGAAATATGTAAAGCCAGGTGATTTTATCACCACCAACGGGCTGTTTTCCAATCTGGACAACCAGAGGATGGCCGGGGAGAGCCTGGATTTCATCATGTATGATTCCTACCCCAATTTTGCCTTTACAAAGGAAAATTATGAGAAATTCTCCGCCACCCTGCAGGATAGAATGTGGAGCCGGAATCTGACGGAGGTGCGGGCGGTGTCTCCCAATTTCGGGATCATGGAGCAGCAGTCCGGGGCCAACGGATGGAATAACCGGATGGCGGCGCCCACGCCGAAGCCGGGGCAGATGACCCTGTGGACAATGCAGAGCGCGGCCCATGGGGCGGATTATGTCAGCTATTTCCGCTGGCGGACCTGTACTATGGGGACGGAGATTTACTGGCACGGGATTCTGGATTATTCCGGAAGGGAGAACCGGAGACTGCGGGAGGTTCGGGAAATCCACAGGAAATTCCAGGCCATTTCCGAAGCGGCAGGCTCCCGGTATGAGGCCCGGACGGCGGTTTTGAAGGATTATGACAATATCTGGGATGCCCAGCTGGATATCTGGCACGGGGATGTGGACCGGCTCAGCCAGCAGTCGCTTTTCCTGGCGGCGCAGAAGAGCCACACGCCCATGGATTATGTGTATCTGAGAGAGGACACCACGGCGGCGGATCTGAAAAAATATCAGGTGATTTTCTATCCGCATCCGGTGATTGTCAATCAGCAGCGGGCGGCCATTCTGGAGGAGTATGTGAAGGATGGCGGCTGCCTGGTGCTGGGCTGCCGCAGCGGCTATAAGGACATGACCGGAAAATGCGTGATGGACAGGCTGCCGGGGCTGTTTGCGAAAATGAGCGGTACCGATATCCCCGAATATACCCGGGTAAATCCGGATGATGAACCGGTGTATATCGACTGGGACGGTATCCGCCTGGAGGCGGCTGTATTCAACGATCAGCTGGAACCCCTGACCGCAGACGCGCAGGTGCTGGGCCGGTATGAAAACTGCTACTATGCCGGCGCGCCGGGGCTGATCTGCAATGCGCTGGGAGAAGGCAAGGTTTATTATTTCGGCGCGGCCTTTACGGAGGAGACGGCCCGGGTATTCCTGGAAAAACTGGGAGCGGCTTCCCCATACGCGGATGTACTGGAACTTCCCCGGGAATGTGAGCTGGCGGTTCGGGAAAAGGATGGAAGGAAGTATTATTTTGTGCTGAATTATAAGAAGACGCCGGTGAAGATTCAGGTGAAGGAAGAGCTGGTGGATTTGTATACCGGTGAAACTGTCAGCGGCCAGGTGGAGCTGGAAGCCTTTGGGACGAAAGTTTACCGGGGGTGAGGTATGATGCGGGGGTGAACTTCCCCGGATTTGAGGTGGAAAATAATTCTTTATATGGCAATATGGGAAGTGGAGAAGAAGGATTTTCTGCAGTGACTTTGGGCTGAAAGCCATGGGAGGTGAAATCCTGCGGCAGGAAAGGATAGAAGTATACGGCGGGAAATGGAGGAATGGGAGTTTCTGCCGAAGGAAATGGCGTAGGTGTACGGTGGGAAATGAAAAAATGAATTTCCGCCGTAGAGTAAAGCGTAGGTGTACGGTGGAAATGAAGAAAGGTGAATTTCTGCCGTAGAAAAAAGCGCAAGTGTACGGTAGAGAAATGAAAAAATGAATTCCTGCCGTAGAGTAAGGCACAAGTGTACGGCGGGAAATGAAGAAAGGCGAAATTCTGCAGTAGAAAAGAAAGTAAGTGTACGGCAGGGAAATGAAAAAATGAATTCCTGCCGTAGAGTAAGGCGCAAGTGTACGGTGGAAAATGAAGAAAGGGGAAATTCTGCAGTAGAAAAGAGAGCAAGTGTACGGCGGGGAAATGAAAAAGTGAATTTCCGCCGTAGGATAAGGCGCAAGTGCACGGCAGAAAATGAAGAAAGACGAATTTCTGCCGTAGGATAAGGCGCAAGTGCACGGCAGAAAATGAAGAAAGGCGAAATTCTGCCGTAGGATAAGGCGCAAGTGTACGGTGGAAATGAAGAAAGGAGAATTCCTGCCGTAGAGCAAGGCGCAAGTGTACGGTGGAAATGAAGAAAGACAAATTTCCGCCGTAGAAGAGAGCGAAAGTATACGGCAGGATACGAAGAAAAGCGATTTCCTGCCGCAGTGACAGGCGGAAGGATACGGCGGAAATAAAGAAAAGTGAAATTCCGCCGTAGAAGAGAGCGAAAGTATACGGCAGGATACGAAGAAAAGCGATTTCCTGCTGCAGTGACAGGCAGAAGGATACGGCGGAATTTGAAAAGGTGATTTTTCCGGTTTGCCATTGTTTCATTCTATTGTTTTATTGATTTGTGGATATGGCATGAGGATGAATTAAGGTTATTCGGGGATAATGCCGCAGGAAGGTATCTGTCTGAAGGGAGGTTACAGCGTGAAAACAAGATTTGCCATCGTAGGATATGGCTGGCGGGCGCAGTTTTATCTGCGGGCGGCGCGGATGATTCCGCAGGAATTTGAGGTCACTTCCATTGTGACCAGAAGCGGGGAGCGGGCGGCGCAGATCCGGAAGGAGACGGGGATTCCGGCAGTGTGCAGCCTTGAGGAGGCACTGGGGGATCAGCCGGATTTTGTTCTTCTGTGTGTGCCCCGGGCGGTGATGAAGGACTGGATTGTCCGGCTGATGGAGCAGAAAATTCCGGTGCTCTGCGAGACGCCGCCGGGGAAAGACGTGGATGAGCTGAATGAACTGTGGAAGGAGAAGGTGAGGCTTGGCGGAAATGTACAGGTGACGGAGCAGTATTTCCTTCAGCCTTATTACGCGGCCATGATCCGGCTGGCACGTTCGGGGCTGCTGGGGGATATTTCCAATATGAACATGTCCGCCATTCACGGTTACCATGCGGTGAGTATTTTCCGGAAAGTGCTGGGTGTGGGATTTGAAAACTGTGAGATTTTGGGCAGGAGATTCCGCTTCCCGGTGACGGAAACCCGCGACCGGGCAGGGTGGCATTACGGAGGACGGATGCTTTGTCCTGACAGAGACCGGGTGGACCTGGTGTTTGAAAGCGGAAGGACGGCGTTTTTTGATTTCTCTCAGGAGCAGTATTTTTCTCCCATCCGCAGCCGGACCTGGAACGTGCAGGGCAGCAGGGGAGAAATCCGCGATATGGATGTGTACTGGCTCAATGAGAAGAATCAGGTGATCCGGGAACATATGCGGCGGGAAGATGACGGTGTTTACAACATCGACGGGTGGAGCCATCTGTGGATTACCCTGTCAGGGGAACGCATTTATGAAAATCCCTTCCCGCAGGCCAGACTCAATGACGATGAGCTGGCGGTGGCGGACGTGCTGCGGCATATGGGAAGAAGCGTCCGGGAGGGCGTGGATTTCTATCCTTTGAGGGAGGGACTGCAGGATGCGTACCTGGATTTCTGTATGGAGGAAGCGCTGCGGACAGGAAATGCGGTGCGGACAGAGGCGCAGAGCTGGGTGCCATAAGAGCGGGCCGGAAAAAGAGAAACAGAAGAGCCGAAAACGGCCAGGAAAAAAGTGCAACAGGGCTGAAAGTCAGTCAGGATAAAAAGAACAACAGGGAAAGAAAGCGAGAGAAGGACAGAAAAAACGGGAGGCAGATCCATGAAATTTCAATGGTTAAATGAAAGTGAGATCACAGAAAAGGATAACAGAATCGAGATCACGGCCCCTGCGAAATCGGATTTTTTCCGTGGAAGCGCCGATGAGAGAAATGGCGCCGCGCCGATGATCGCGGAGAACGCGCCTTTTTATTACACGGAGATCGACGGGGATTTTGTGCTGAAGGTGAGGGTTTCCCTTGAATTTAAAGATACTTATGATTCGGCCTGCGTGATGGTGATGAAGGATATGGGCTGCTGGGCGAAGGTATGCTATGAGCTGACGGATTTCGGAACCCGCGCGGCGGTCAGCGTTGTGACGAAAGGGGATTCCGACGATGCCAACGGGTGCAACCTGGAGGGGGATGCGGCATGGCTGAAGGTGTGCAGAGTGGGAAATCATTTTACCTTCCATTACTCCACGGACGGGGAGCGGTTTTATATGATGCGGTATTTTCATCTTCCGGCGGATCCGGTGATGAAGGTGGGGCTTCTGGCGCAGGCACCCACCGGGGACGGAGGCGTCCGGATTTTTGAAAATCTCACCATAGAGAAACGGACCGTGGAGAATATCCGGGCGGGAGAATGAGTGTAGCGGCGGCAAATATGGCAAAGGAGCAGGAAAGAATGGATAAATTATTGTATGGCGTGGCATATTACGATGAATATATGCCCTGTGACCGTCTGGACAAAGACGTGGAAATGATGAAGGCGGCGGGGATCAATGTGGTGCGGATTGCGGAATCCACCTGGAGTACCTGTGAACCTCAGCCGGGGGTGTTTGATTTCAGCCATGTGGTGCGGGTGGTGGACGCCATGGAGGCGGCGGGGATTTCCGTGATTATCGGAACGCCCACCTACGCGGTGCCCACCTGGATGGTGAAGGCGTACCCGGATGTGCTGGCGGTGACGAAGGAAGGCCGGGGGATTTACGGCGCCCGGCAGATCATGGACATTACGCATCCGGCATACCGGTTTTACTCGGAGCGGGTGATCCGGGAACTGATGAAGGTGACCGCCCACAGAAAATGCGTCATCGGATTTCAGCTGGACAATGAGACGAAATACTACGGAACCGCGGGCTCCAATGTGCAGGAGCAGTTTGTGAAATACCTGCGGGAGAAGTTTGACGATGATCTGGAGGCCATGAACGCGGCTTTCGGGCTGGATTACTGGAGCAACCGGATCAATGCCTGGGAGGATTTCCCGGATGTGAGGGGAACCATCAACGGCAGCCTGGGAGCGGAATTTGAGAAATTCCAGCGGACGCTGGTGGATGAATTTTTACAGTGGCAGGCGGATATTGTGAAGGAATACGCCCGGCCGGATCAGTTTATCACCCACAACTTTGACTTCGACTGGAAGGGATATTCCTGGGGCGTGCAGCCCATGGTGAACCATTTCCACGCGGCCCGGGCGCTGACGGTGGCGGGGGTGGATATCTACCATCCCACCCAGGACGATCTCACCGGAGAAGAAATTTCCTTCGGCGGCGACAGCACCCGTTCCCTGAAAGGGGACAACTATCTGGTGTTGGAGACGGAGGCCCAGGGCTTCCCCTGGTGGACGCCCTACGACGGGCAGCTGCGGCTTCAGGCCTACAGCCATGTGGCTTCCGGCGCCAATATGGTGGAATACTGGCACTGGCATTCCATCCACAATTCCTTTGAAACCTACTGGAAGGGGCTTTTGAGCCATGATTTCAAGGAAAATGACACCTACCGGGCGGCAAAAGTGATCGGAAAGGAATTTCAGGAGATCGGCAGCCATCTGGTGAATCTGAAAAAACACAACCGGGTGGGATTGCTGGTGAGCAACGAGGCGCTGAGCGCCCTCAACTGGTTTCCGGTGGACGGAGCCGTGGGAGGCGCGGGCGATTACAAATATAACGATGTGGTCCGCTACGTGTACAACCAGCTGTACCGGCTGAATGTGGGCTGCGATTTCCTGTGGCCGGATTCGGAGAATCTGGAGGATTACGACCTTCTGGTGGTGCCGGCCCTGTATGCGGCCCCGGAGGAGCTGCTGCTGAGAATCCGCCGGTTCGTGGAGCGGGGCGGCCGGCTGTTTGCCACCTTCAAAACCGCCTTTGCCGATGAAAATGTGAAGGTATTTCACGATTCCCAGCCGCATATTCTGGATGAGTGTCTGGGGATCAGCTACAGCCATTTTACCCATCCGAAAAATGTGCGTCTTACCGGCGAGACCTTCGGCTGTCCGGATAATGAGGTGAAGGTGTTTATGGAACTGGTAAATCCGGAGGGCGCAAAGGTGCTGGCTTCCTACGACCACTATAACTGGAAACGGTACGCCGCCGTCACCAGAAATTCTTTCGGAAAGGGCACGGCCACCTATCTGGGCTGTGTGACCAGCGATGGGATGCTGCGGGAAATCCTGGCGGATGTGCTGCGGGAGGCCGGACTGTGGACGGCGGATCAGGAAGTGGAATTCCCGGTGATTATCAAGCGGGGAACCAACCAGGACGGAAAGCAGATCGTGTATTATCTCAATTACTCCGCCAGTGAGCAGACGGTGGCGCACCGGGACGGAGACGGCGTGGAGCTGACGAAAAAAGAGAAGGTGGCTCAGGGAGATACGCTCACCATCGGATCGTGGGATCTGCGGATTGTGGAATGGGGATGAGAACTGCGTGAGGAAATCAGACGGAGAAATGAAGTGGAACTTGTGAAGAAAATCAACAGAATCGCCACCGTGCTGATCGTAATATCTGCGATTTCGTTTGTGGTTTGTCTGGCAGCGGAATTTCGCTATGAGTTGGTGGGTATCCGTTATGTGGAGGTGAACTCTGAAAATGAAGCAATTATTACGGAGATGTTTAAGAAGAATGGGTTTTCCGTGAATGGAGAACTTGACCGGATCGGCTCCTGGCAGGGTCTGGGGGACTGGACGTTGTATATCTGCTATGAGAACGGGAGCAGCGATACCATCGGATTACTCAGTGACGGCGAAGCTACAGACCTCCATGGTTATATCAGTGAAAATGGTTCGGTGGGAGGAAGCCAGAGGGTGATTGTGAAAAATGTTCTCATGGTATCGATGATTGTTCTTATGATGTCCGCTGCGGTTAAGATTATTTGCCATTGAAAGGCGCTGATGGAAAAGATAAGCTGATTTTGGACACGGGAAATAACATTTTAAAAATGAAGCAAAACAGGGACTTTCGGGAAATAGATAGTTCCAAACAGGGGCAGGCGTGACTTCTGCGAGTCACGCCTGCTTTTGAAATTCTGGTTTGCTGTCAGGAATTGCCCTGGCTGGCCCGGGCCTGCTCGGCTGCATATTCCTGTGCCCTTTTTGTGCCGGGAAAGATCAGTTCACCCGTGGCCTCAAAATTTGCCAGCGCCTGTTCTGTCCTGCTTCCCATATTCTGGATTCCCTGCAGGATGGTTTTCATCATCTTGGCGTTCTCCTCGGAAAAATACGGAGCGCCGTCAATATTGAACCACTCGACGAAGGTGTCGATGGCCATGGGATTTACCTCTCCGTCCACATGGGCGTTGGCTGCGGCATTTGCCTGCATGCCGATTTCCAGCAGCGAAAGTGCCTTGTTGAGATTGGCTGTCAGTTTTGCCATTTTTGCAAGATTCTTATGCTCAAGAGACGCGATTTCCAGATATTTTTCCAGAAGATCCCGTACTTCGGCCGATTTGTCGGAGTTTGCCAGCCGGTTCAGCCGGGTAATCAGTTCCTGAACCATTTGGGTTCCCCTCTGGCTGGTTCCTCCATAGCCGGAGGGTATCGTGCCGGAAGCATTGCTGTCGTTATCGGAAGAATCGTCTGACAGATCACCTTCGCCGTTATCCTTATTCTGCGCGTCCGCCTTGTCTTTTTCTTTTTGGGCTTCGTCCTTTGTCATCAGGCTTTCCTCAGCCTGCTGCAGCAGTGCGATGACTTCGTCAATTTCCTGATAAAGGGCTTTCCCGCCGCTGTATGGATACTGGCACTGGTTCCGGAAAAAGTTCAGACACTGCACGTAAATGTTGTAGAATGGCATCCAGCTTTCTTCCGTATATTCTGCGTTTTTATCCCCACCATAGGTTTCATTCATTTTTCTCAGAAGATTTTCCAGGTTCCGGGCGCTGACCTGGTGTTTTGTTTCCGCATTTGCCATGTCATTTTCCAGATCCGCGGTTATATAGTCCACTTCCTCCTGGGTGGCCTGAGAATTTCCCAGAACGCTCATCCCGTACTGATAGCTGAACCAGAGGGCGTTGTAGGAATCCTCGGTCAGTTCTTCGGTGGGTTCCTCCCGGTGCGGTTGAATATATTCGCTCATGGCTTTCTCTACCAGCTCTGCCAGCTGCTCCTTGTTTACTTCAGGTTCCGGAGTGGGCTGCGGATCGGGCTCCGGTTCCGGGGCTGGATCTGGAGTGGGACTCGGCTCCGGGTCAGGTTCCGGGGTGGGTTCGGGTTCCGGTTCAGGATCCGGTTCCGGGATTGGTTCCGGGTCTTTGGGGATCAGATGCTGCTGATCCGGGGGGACCGGAGGCGGAGTGCCAAATTCGGACTTATAACTGTCGTAGTCGTACCGGCGGTATCCGTCATGGTAGGTTGCCGCGTAATAATTACCCCAGTCGCTCCATTTGTGCTCGACACCTGTGTACCAGTAGCCAAACTCACTCATATCTCCCCATTTCAATACATAAGACAGCCCTCCACCGAATACCCAGACCTTTGTACTCCCGGCATCCAGCCACTGCCCGGTTGGTGCAGGATCTCCATCCTGAGGCTTTTGGGTATCATTATCGCCATCACTGTCATCGCCATCGCCTGGCAGAGGCACATCGGTATTGCCGTCGCTGTCATCGTCGCCCGGAAGAGGCACATCGGTATTGTCATCGTCATCGTCGCCCGGAAGAGGGACGTCGGTATCGTCGTCGTTATCATCG
>CBJMC01400__coassemble_779_pt1 | contig 31121 bp, 29 predicted proteins | sample CBJMC01400__metabat2_low_PE_039 | metagenome-assembled genome bin CBJMC01400
ATTTATACAGTACGCTGTTATCTTTTTTATGACCGGAATCCAGATTTCACTGTAGGCATAGTCAGGTTTTTCTTCATCCATTTTCGTAAATGAGAAAGAGAACGACTCTGCAAGTTTATAATCTCCTATTGTTTTATTTCCAAATAACGAATATATGCGTTAATTTTCGCTTGCAAAAGAATTAAGTGGTCATGTTCGCTTAGCGTATTGTTCCCTTTCCATGCAAAGTGGCCGGTTAATAAATTTCTTCTCTATTAGCGGTTATATCTTGCTCCTGCATAAATCAGCAGCGCCAATCCCACAACAAATCCCAATGCAAAAGCGATAAAACTTAATGCAGAATCTGTTATCCCGATTATTATAGCAGTCACCAAAAGACCTATTCCAATAAAGATAACACCCCAACCTGATATTTTACAAAAAGCCTTTTTATCACCTGGAGACACTTTGTCATAATGATAACTATGAAGCAAAGTGATTTTTTCCTTTTTCCACATCAAACAACCAAGATATATAAAAACAAGTGCGAATATACCTATCCCAATCGCAACCCCTATCGTTTCCGTCATAACAACCCCTTCAAATTCGGATTTATCGCCCACACTTACTTATGATACGGCTCCCCCGCCAAAATCCGATACCCCCGGTAAATCTGCTCCAGCAGAATCACCCGCATCAGCTGATGAGGAAACGTCATCCTGGAAAAGCTCAGCTGGTAATCTGCCCGCCGGAGAATTTTCTCATCCAGCCCGATGGATCCTCCAATCACAAAAATGATATGGCTGCATCCCGATACGCCCAGATTTCCGATCTTCTCCGCGAACTCCTCCGAGGACAGCATCTTTCCCTGAATAGCCAGCGCGATCACATAGGCGTCTTCTCGGAGATATCTGGCGATGCGTTCCCCCTCCTTCTGGCGGATCTGGTCTTCCACGGTCTGGCTGGCTCTGTCCGGCGTTTTTTCATCAGCCACCTCAATGAGCTCCAGCCGGCAGTAGCGTCCGAGACGCTTGCTGTACTCGGCGATGGCGTCCCGGAGATATTTCTCCTTGATTTTTCCCACGGATACAACGGTAATCTTCATAAATTCTCCTATCTCAGTTTTTTTGTAAAGCAGATGATCCGGTTCGCTTCCTCAAAGCCCACTGCCAGATGAAACTTTCTGCTTTCCTCGTTTGTCAGCTCGCAGTCGCTGGCAAATTCCCTGCAGCCCGCCTGAATCGCCCACTGCTGGCAGGTTTCCACCAGAAGGCGGGCGATTCCCTGTCCCCGGCACAGCGGACGGACGTAGATCCCCTCCAGGTATCCCACCGGCGAGGTTTCGGTTCCCTCCACGTAATCCCGCCGAAGTCCGCACTGAGCAAAACCACAGGGCTTTCTGCCCTCCTGATAAGCCAGGAAAACAGCCGCGTCCCTGCGGTCTGTGTAGGGCTCCAGCTCCTCTTCCAGCTCTTCCAGCGTATGCTGCGGCCAGAGCTCCGCCGCCAGCCGCACCACCTCAGGAAGATCCTCCGGCTCTGCTTTTCTGATACAGCTCATGACTTTTTCCCCCTCTTCAGTCCATTCAACATTTCTTTCTCTTCCCTGGAAATCCGGTTGGACTCCCGGCATTTCTGAATCGCTTTATTCTGGGTGAAATCATCCAGAGAGTTTGCACCCAAAAACACGGCTGTCTCCTGCGGAAAACGGACATAACAGACCGAGATGGCCCAGGCCACCGCCATTTTCACATAGTACCCTTCATGGTGAATCCCATTGTAAATGGAAAACTGCCTCTGCAGATACTCATTTTCCGGGAAATGATCCATCAGGGATACCACCACGGAACGGATTTCATATTCCCCTCCCTCCAGAAAAGGAAGGAGAAAGTCATACCAGTAAGCCGGATCCTTCCGCATAAATTTCCAGGTACTGCAGCAGCAGTCACAGACCGCCCAGTTATTGATTTTCGGGATAAAGCCCCGAAGATGCTCCGCCCGCTCGTCCCTGTCCATGGCCGCATAGCCGATGACCATTCCCTGAAGCATCAGCTCCTCATAACAGCTGTCGGAAGCCTCTCTCAGATATCGTCTCCAGTCCTCCTTCGCCAGCTTTCTGGCAATGCTCCGGAGAGCCGGAATCCGCACCCCCAGAAAATCCGTCAGCCCCGGCACCAGGGAGGCATGAAATTTCCGGTAGGTTTCATCTGCCTGCTCTTTTAATTCCTGCCGAATCTCTTCAATCATATACAATCCCCTCACAAACAGTCAGCAGCACGATACGCACGCCTCTCACTTTTTGAAAAACAATAGAAAGCACGCCGCTCGAACTATCCATTGTCATGAATAATAAAGCTGCCGGAAACCCTGTACGTCTCCGGCAGCTCTTTCACATTCGCATCACGCATTCACGATGCGGGTCGCCCGCAAAACGTGACATTTTATTTGTTTTTGTTCTTGATGAACTCGTCAATTCCCTTTGCCGCAGCCTTTCCTGCGCCCATGGCAAGGATAACGGTGGCTGCTCCGGTCACTGCGTCTCCGCCGGCGTATACGCCTTCCTTGGAGGTAGCTCCGGTCTCCTCATCTGCGATGATACATTTTCTTCTGTTCACATCCAGACCGATGGTGGTGGAAGAAATCAGCGGGTTGGGAGAGGTTCCCAGGGACATGATCACGGTATCCGCTTCCATCTCGAACTCGGATCCCTCGATCACAACAGGACGTCTTCTTCCGGAAGCATCCGGCTCGCCCAGCTCCATGCGCACACAGCGGATACCTTTCACCCATCCGTTTTCATCTGCCAGAATCTCTGTGGGATTGGTCAGCAGATCAAAGATCACGCCCTCTTCTTTTGCGTGATGAACTTCCTCTCTACGGGCCGGAAGCTCTTCCTCGCTTCTTCTGTAAACGATATGTACCTCAGCGCCCAGACGCAGAGCGGTTCTCGCGGCATCCATGGCCACGTTTCCGCCGCCCACCACAACTACTTTTTTGCCGGTCACGATGGGGGTATCGTAATCTTCACGGAAAGCTTTCATCAGGTTGCTTCTGGTCAGGTACTCATTGGCGGAGAATACGCCGTTGCTTACCTCGCCGGGGATTCCCATGAACATGGGCAGTCCGGCTCCGGAACCGATGAATACTGCCTCAAATCCTTCATTCTCCAGCAGCTCATCCACGGTTGTGGATTTTCCGATAATAACGTTGGTGTTGATGGTAACACCCAGAGATTTTACGTTTTCCACTTCTTCCTTCACAACCTTGTCCTTGGGAAGACGGAACTCGGGGATACCGTAAACCAGCACGCCGCCCGGCTGATGCAGGGCTTCAAAGATCGTCACATCGTATCCCATCTTTGCCAGATCTCCGGCGCAGGTCAGTCCGGAAGGACCGGAACCGATCACGGCAATCTTGTGGCCGTTCTTGGTGGCGGGAGCCTCCGGCTTGATGCCGTTCTCCTTGGCCCAGTCAGCTACAAAACGCTCCAGCTTTCCGATGGAAACCGGTTCGCCCTTGATGCCGCGGATACATTTTCCTTCGCACTGGGTTTCCTGGGGGCATACACGTCCGCACACAGCGGGCAGGGCGCTGGACTTTCCAATCACCTTGTAAGCCTCCTCAAAATTCCCCTCTTTTACCTGATGGATAAATGCGGGAATATCAATATTTACCGGGCAGCCCTGCACGCATTTCGCGTTCTTGCAGTTTAAGCAGCGGGCAGCCTCTTCCATGGCTTCTTCTTTGTTATATCCCAGACAGACCTCTTCAAAGTTTGTCGCTCTTACCTTCGGATCCTGCTCTCTTACAGGAACTTTCTTCAATACGTCACCCATTATTTATCACCTCCGCACTGTCCGCATCCGCCGTGATGGGTGTCTCCCTCTTGCAGCTTCAGCAACGCTCTTCCTTCTTCAGTCTTGTACATCATCTGTCTCTTCATGGCCAGATCCCAGTCGATCAGATGGCCGTCAAACTCCGGTCCGTCCACACAGGCAAATTTCACTTCGCCGCCCACGATCACACGACATGCGCCGCACATACCTGTGCCGTCCACCATAATGGGGTTCATGGAAACAATGGTGGGAATATCGTATTTCTTGGTGGTCAGGCAGCAGAACTTCATCATGATCATGGGGCCGATAGCCACACATCTGGTATAAGTCTTGCCCTCAGCCATCAGATCATCGATCACCTTGGTAACCATACCGCTGCGTCCGTATGATCCATCGTCGGTTGTTATGTACAGATTGCCTGCCACAGCAGCCATCTCTTTCTCAAGAATAATCAGATCCTTGGTTTTCGCGCCCACGATAACATCGGCCTCGATGCCGTGCTCATGCAGCCATTTTACCTGCGGATACACCGGGGCAGTTCCCACACCGCCGGCCACAAAAAGAATCTTCTCTTTTTTCAGTGCTTCCGGATCTTCGTTCACAAATTCGGACGGACATCCCAGAGGCCCTACAAAATCCTCAAAAGCATCCCCCGCCTGCAGCCTTGCGAATTTCTGCGTGGAAACGCCGATAGGCTGGAACACGATGGTAATCGTTCCCGCTTCTCTGTCGTAATCGCAGATCGTCAGCGGAATACGCTCTCCCGTATCGTCTTCTTTTACAATGACAAACTGTCCCGGCTGGCAGTGCTTCGCAACCATGGGAGCTTCCACAACCATGAGATATACAATCTCATTAAGTTTTTCAGCTTTGATTATTTTGTACATAACTTCCTCCTCGTCATCTTATTTTAACACGCAGGTTTTCACTTGGGTAACGTGTTACAATCACAAATTTATTCTGCCACAAAATACGCCAAAAATCAATATGTTTTATGACTATTCTGCTTCTGTCAGTGTATAGGTTGCGCTGGCAGCAGCGCTTACCTTGCCATTTTCATCCTGAATAATAGCGTAGAAAATATGTGTGCCCGCTTTCATACTCACCGGTCCGGTATATTCCGTACTATTGACCGTCGGACGTTCGTCAAAAGCGTAGTAAGCGGTACAGCCCTCCGGCACAATCACATAGATTGAAGTATCCATTGCCGTTGTATACTCCCCGGAAGACGGCGCGATCTGCGGCGGATCCGGACGGGCCAGTTCTACCGTATAGGTATTGGAAACCACATCGCTGGGAATGCCATTCTCGTTGATGACCACAGCCTTGACGGTTGTGGTTCCTTCCTCCAGAGCAATTCCCTCCGAGGTATAGGCAGTACTCTCCTGCGTAGGTTCTGAGCCATCCGTAGTATAATAGATATCGCCCTCTCCCCGTGTATATAACCGCAGCGTCTGCTTGGCATCATAGGAGCCCTCCGGCAGGCTGAAAACCGGCGGATTGGTAATATAGGCAGAGTATTCTTCCCGGATCTCATCATTTTCGCAGTTATCCATCAGTTCCTTGATGGCATCGGTATCTTCCTGATCGGCATAGATCTCAATCAGCTGTCCGTAAGCTTCGCTGTTATCCGGGCTGTCCTGAATCAGATCCTCCAGTACCTCCCTCGCATCCTGGCTCTGATCCAGATTCACCAGAATCTCAGCCAACAGGAGCCTGGCATCATCACTGTCACGGTTCAGCGTCACCGCTCTGCTGGCAAATTCATAGCTGTCCTGATATTCACCGCTGGAAAAAGCCGACTGCGCTCTTTCCATTTGGTAATCAAAGGAATTATAGTTTCTCTGATAATTATTCCAGAAAACCAAACCGATAACCGCCCCGGCGGCTACCACCGTCACCGCAGCGGCTGCCATCATCTTCTGTTTTTTCTTCTTCCTTTTTCTTGCCGCTTCCGCAGCCTGTGCCGCCCGGAGCCGTTCCCGGCGCTGAGCCTCCTCCTTTTCCTTTTTCAGCTTTTCCTGCTGCTCTATAAACGACCCGAAAGAATCGTAGTCAGGCACCCACTGGACTTCCTGACCGCAATTCATACAAAACAGCCTTCCCTCCTCAATCGGCGCTCCGCAATTAGAACATTTCATTGTCAATTCTCCTCACCTGATCTTCGGCTGGGAACCGCCCGGCTTTGGGCCTACAGCGATTCCTCGATATATTTCTCAAATTCTTCCGCAGACATCAGAATCTTTCTCGGTTTCGTGCCTTCCTCCGGTCCTACCACGCCGGCCTCTGACAGCTGGTCCATAATCCGGGCCGCCCGGTTGAAACCGATTTTGAACATTCTCTGCAGCATGCCTATGGAAGCCTTATCCTTCTCAATAATAAATTTTCCCGCCTCCACAAAGTAGGCGTCTTTATCGGCGGCGGCGCCTGATCCCTGGGATGCGGCCCCCGCGTTCATCATCTCCGTTATCTTTTCATCATAAGCCTTATCCGACTGATGATTTTCCGTCAGGAAATTCACCACGGCGCTCACTTCCGCGTCGGATACAAAGGAGCCCTGCAGACGCGCGGGCTTCTGATACCCCTGGGGATAGTAGAGCATATCTCCCTTGCCCAGAAGCTTCTCCGCCCCGTTCATATCCAGAATGGTTCTGGAATCCACACCGGAAGAAACGGAAAAAGCAATCCGGGAGGGCATGTTAGCTTTGATCAGACCGGTTATAACGTTGACGGAAGGCCGCTGTGTGGCGATAATCAGATGTATGCCTGCCGCACGGGCCAGCTGAGCCAGCCGGCAGATGGCATCTTCCACCTCGCCCGGAGCCACCATCATCAGGTCCGCCAGCTCATCCACGATAATCACAATCTTCGGAAGCTTCTGGGGCTTCCCGGGATCGTCGATATCGTCCAGCGCGGCGACCTTCTCATTGTAGCCTTTCAGATCCCGCACATTGTACTGGGCAAACTTGTTGTACCGTTCCGTCATCTCGGCCACCGCCCAGTTCAGGGCTCCCGCAGCTTTCTTGGGCTCCGTGACCACCGGGATGAACAGGTGGGGAATACCGTTATAAACGCTCAGCTCCACCACCTTGGGATCAATCATAATCAGCTTTACATCCTCCGGACTTGCCTTATAGAGGATGCTCATCACCAGCGTATTGATGCAGACGGATTTACCGGAACCTGTGGCGCCGGCAATCAACAGATGCGGCATCTTTCCGATATCGGAAACCACCGGTTTTCCTCCGATGTCCTTGCCCACGGCAAAAGCCAGATCGGAAGGAAACTCCCGGAATTCTCTGGATTCCAGAAGATCTCTGAGCATCACCGGACTGTTGGTGGCGTTGGGCACCTCGATTCCCACAGCCGCTTTGCCGGGGATAGGAGCCTCGATACGGATATCTGCCGCCGCCAGATTCAGTTTGATATCATCCGCCAGGCCCACGATCCTGCTGACCTTCACGCCCTGTTCCGGCTGAAGCTCGTAGCGGGTCACTGTGGGGCCGCAGCTTACGTTGGTCACCGTCACATTGACGCCGAAGCTGTGAAGCGTTTCCTGCAGCTTTCTGGCCGTGCTGCGAAGATGCTGGTCGGAATCCCCGGCAGCCCGCTTATCACCCCGTTTCAGCAGCGTAAGCGGCGGAAATTCATAAACCTTCGGTTTTTCCGCCGTCTCGGAAATCTCCTGCTGTATATTCTGAATCCCGTCCGCGATCTCCTTCTGGGAAGACCTGGGATTTTTCTTTCTTTCCTTTGGCGCCGTCTCCGGCGTTTTTTCTTCCATATGCGCGGGAGCATCCTCACCGGCCTGCTCCGCCGCGTTATCCGGCGCGGTAAGCTCTGTCATACCGCCGCCCTCCAGCTCCAGCGCGTTTCCAAACAGCTCGTCCTGGGAAGGCCGCTGGATGGTAAAATCCGTCTGCACCTCCATGCTCTCTGCCGGCTGTGCTTCCGGTTTCTCCTGCTCCGCCTTGCGGCGTCCGCGGCGCCCCGGCTGCTTCTCCTGCGCATCGCCGGAAGCGGCGCCCTTTTCCCGCTTCATATCTGTCTGGTCAAAGGAAATCTCTGCCGCGGAAGCGCGCCTGCGGATCCGGTTTTCCTTCGCCTCATGATAAGCTTTTTCTCCCTTTACCTTCAGCGGGGCCAGCAGCGGCTTCTGCGTCATGATGATGGCGGAAATCACCAGCAAAATCACCAGTACCACATAAGCTCCAAGCGTTCCGAAGGCGGTGCAGAGAATCTTCGCAATTCCTCCGCCCAGCAGACCTCCGCCGCTCTTGCGCTGCGCGCAGACCTGATAATATCCGGAAATGGTGTCTCCCGCCACATAGCCCAGCGTTATCAGATGTACCAGGCCGCAGAGGCACAGAAACAGCAGGATGAGCCCGCTCATTTTCCATACTGCCAGCGGATTTCCCCGGTTGGCGGCGGCGAAAGCCGTTCCGAAAAACAAAACAACCGGGAATATATAGGCCATCCAGCCAAATATTCCGAAAAAGAACCGGCTCACCGCATTCCCGATGATTCCCCCGATCCCGAAATTACTGATAAACAACAAAATCGACACAGCCAAAACCGTCAGCACCAGCACTTCCCGCCAGATGCCGCTGTCCATTTTTTTCCGTGTCTGTCTCTTTTTCGCGGAGGTTTTTGATCTCCCGGAGGTCTTTCTCCCCTGTTTTCCTCCGGATGTACGCCTCCGGGCAGCAGATGATTTCTTAGAACCTGTGGCCGGCATGAAACATTCCCCTTCCTGAATCCGGAAATCCTCTGTGATTTCCGCTCCCCTTTCCTCTATCTTCGGAAAAACAGCACCTTTTCCGTGCCGTTTTTCCTTGTTCATCCTATCCTATGAAAAAACAAAATGACATACAATGGTTACGATTCCCAGCAGGAAACAGTATGCCGAGAAGATGAAAAATTTTCTACGTTTTACAAAATTCAGCATCCAGCGGATAACCAGACAGCCGGTGACGGCCGCTGCCACTGTCCCTGCCGCGTATAAACCGCCCAGCCTCCAGCTCATGGCCGGAAACGAAGCTGTCTGAAGTTCCAGAATCAGCGCTCCGATCACTGCCGGAACAGAAAGCAGAAAAGAATATCTGACTGCGAATCCACGGTTCAAGCCGCACATCAACCCTGCAGTCATGGTAAGTCCCAGCCTTGACACGCCGGGGAAAGTACCCAGGCCCTGACAGATACCGATAGCCAGCGCATGAGAAGTTTTCATATCTTTGGGAATCTTCTTCCCGGGCCGCCAGTTATCCATCACAAAAAGCAGCACGCCCGTTACCAGAAATCCCAGCCCCGTTGCCAGCAATGAAACAGAAGCCCGCTGAACAATCCCCTGCATCAGGTATCCCAGGATGCCGGTGGGAATTGTGGAAATTACCAGCATCGTCACCAGCTTGCGGTAATTATTGTGGAGCAGTTTGCGGTAATCACGGGCATCCTCTCCATGGAACCTGTTGTGAAAATATGTAGTACCATTGTAAAGGATGTCGTTTATCATACGAATCAGTTCCAGAGCCATCCGCCTGATATCTTCCCGGAAAGCCAGACAGACGGCGGCAAGTGTCCCCACATGAAGCAGTACCTCAAAGGAAAGCCCCGCTTCTTCCTGAATATTCAGCAGCCGGCCGATCACTGCCAGATGCCCGGAGCTGCTGACCGGAAGAAATTCCGTTATTCCCTGTACAATTCCCATCAGAATTGCCTCAAAAAAACTCATATATAACCTCATCCTATGTACTTGCTGTTCTTCTTGCGGCAACAGAAAACCTGTAAATCGTGTCTTCCATTGTATCGAAGAAATATTATATCATAAACTGCAAAGTGTGACAATGTGAAAAATGCCTGATTTACGGATATACGGAAAGGCAGACGCCGGTTCCGCCTTCCGTTTGGCTTTCCGCATTTTTCATTGATTCCCGTTTACATTTTGCTGTTCTGCTTTTTTGCCTGATCAATCAGGCTGTGCAGCTTGGTGAGCGCCTCCCGAATGCCGCCCACCTCATCGATGAGTCCCTCTTCCACGGCTTCCCGGCCATCCAGCATGGTTCCCACATCCTTAACCAGCAGGGAAGTGTCCAGCATCAGCTGTTCTATGCGTTCCTGTGTGATTCTGGAATGGCCTGCAATAAATCCGGTGATTCTGTCCTGAGTTTTTTCCATATTGCGATAGGACTGCATCACCCCGATAAAAGTTCCGCTGGTTCGGACCGGGTGGATGACCATGGTGGCGCTGGGAACAATGAAGCTGTAGTCAGAGGACACTGCCAGCGGCACCCCGATGGAATGGCCGCCGCCCAGAACCAGAGAAACGGTGGGCTTGCTCAGTGAGGCGATCATTTCCGCAATGGCAAGTCCTGCCTCCACATCACCGCCCACCGTATTTAAAAGGATCAGGAGTCCCTCGATCTGATCGTCATCCTCCACCTTTGCCAGCCGGGGGAGTATTTGTTCATACCGGGTGGTTTTGGTTCGTTCCCCCAGTGCCTCATGTCCTTCCACTTCCCCGATAATACTCAGCAGATCAATCCTGCTCTCCAGTTTTGCCACATTGTCTGTTTTTTCATTTCCGCTCATACCGCACACTCCTCGTTCCGGCAGCAGTGAAGTCGGCATAACAGACTGCTGCGCCTTTTTTATAGGATGTGCCGCATTTTTTCAATTATACACCCTTCTATCCGAAAACCCGGTTAAAAAACCGGAAGAAGGAATATACTTAATAAAAAAGAGGAGTTTCTGACCATGAAGAACCGAAACTGGAAACCGTTATTGCTGATTGCCGGAGCAACCTTGCTGGCAGGAGCCTTTTCCACATTTCTTTCGGGAGACTCTATGGAAAGCTACCGGCTTCTGAGGAAACCTCTGCTTGCTCCCCGGGCCATTGTCTTTCCCATCGTCTGGACCCTGCTCTATCTCCTCATGAGTATTTCCGCATGGCTGATATACGAAACAAGACAAAGAGGCAAACATAACGCCCTGAAATTTTATGTGGGACAGCTGGCTGTCAATCTTCTATGGCCGCTGCTGTTTTTCGGAATGAAGCTCTATCTGTTTTCATTTTTCTGGCTGCTGTTTCTTCTTCTGTTGGTGATTCTCATGATTATCCGCTTTTACCAGCTGTCAGCCGCCGCCGCTCTCCTGCAGATCCCTTATGTACTGTGGCTGATTTTCGCAGGATATCTGAACTTTTCCTTTTACCTTTTGAACCGGTAAAGGTAAAAGGAAACAGAAAAGGGAATCGGCAGCCCCTGTACTGACTCAGGGGACGGCGATTCCCGTCTTTTTATATCTGTCTGCGCAACTGTCACTCACTCCAGTTGTGGTACACGTTCTGAACGTCGTCGTCATCCTCCAGCAGATCCAGCGTCCGCTGCAGGCTCTTAATGGCGGCCTCATCCGTAAGCTCCACATAAGTCTGGGGGATCATGGTCACCTCTGTCTCTGCCATGGGGATTCCTTCATTCTCCAGCGTCTCTCTCACCTGGGAAAAGTCATCCGGATCCGTAAGAATCTCAAAGCAGTCCTCTTCTTCATTAAAATCTTCCGCACCGGCATCCAGGGCGGTCATCATCAGGTCATCCGCGCTCATTTCGCACTCTTCCTTATCCACGATGATCTGTCCCTTTTTGTCGAACATGAAAGATACGCAGCCCGGTGTTCCCACGTTTCCGTTTCCTTTTGTGAAAGCGCTTCTTACATTGGCAGCCGTACGGTTTTTGTTATCCGTCAGCGTATCCACAATGATAGCGATACCGTTGGGGCCGTATCCCTCATAGGTAATATATTCATAGTTGTCCGCGTTGGCATCGCCGGCAGCTCTTTTGATTCCCCTCTCGATGGTATCGTTGGGCATATTGTTGGCCTTTGCCTTCGCGATGACGTCACGCAGCTTGCTGTTGTTGGCCGGATCCGGTCCGCCTTCTTTCACAGCAATTACAATCTCTCTTCCGATAATGGTGAAAATCTTACCCTTTTTGGCATCATTTTTTTCTTTTTTATGCTTGATATTGGCGAATTTTGAATGTCCCGACATACAATTCTCTCCTCTTTCTTTTGTTTGCTCAGTCTGTGATCCTTACAGAATATACCATTTTCCCAAACTTTCGTCAAGAACCAGCATTATGTAGGAAGCTCCAGGCTGATCTTCAGCGCCTGATTCACCTGATCCAGAATCTCCTGATCCAGATGGCAGACCTTATCCTTCAGACGCCGCTTGTCGATGGTCCGAAGCTGTTCCAGCAGAATCACGGAATCCCGCACCAGATCGTAGGAAGACGCGTCAATCTCAATGTGGGTGGGCAGCTTCGCCTTATTCATCCTGGAAGTGATCGCGGCGCAGATCACGGTGGGGCTGTGTTTGTTTCCGATGTCGTTCTGAATAATCAGCACCGGACGGATTCCACCCTGTTCACTCCCCACCACCGGGCGCAGATCCGCGTAAAAGATATCTCCTCGCTTTATAACCACACAATTCACACTCCGATTCCTATGCCGCCGCCCGTCCCCGGCAGGGGATGGCCGCAGCGCTTAGATATCTATAGTATTTCCATCTTCCTTTGGTGTATACGAATTGTTTCCGGTCAAAGCTGATCAGAGTTCTATTTCTTTGCCGTCTTTTATGTAGACCCTGGGCACCCGGCCGCTGACACAGCAGAGATATTCATAGGGGAAGCGTCCGGACAGCTCCGACAATTCCTCCACGGCGATTTCTTCCCTGCCGTCTCTGCCCAGCAGCGTAACCGGATCGTGAAGGCGGGCCTCCGGGATATCGGTCACATCCACCATGAACTGGTCCATACAGATTCTTCCCAGAACCGGCGCCCTCCTCCCGGCGATCAGCACGCTTCCCCGGTTGGAAAGTCCCCGGGAAACGCCGTCCGCGTAACCGGCGGGTATAGTGGCAATTCTGGTTTTTTCGCGGGTCGTCACCCAGGTACCTCCGTAGCTTACGGGCACCCCGGCCTCCACCTCTTTGATATGGGAAATATGAGAGACCAGCCGCATCACCGGTTTCAGGGAAACGCCGTTTCTGATCACCTCTCCGGAGGGATACACGCCGTAAATGGTGATTCCCGGCCGTACCGCGTCCAGATCACCTTCCCTGTGCCAGAGAATTCCCGCGCTGTTGTTGCAGTGGCGGACCGGTATCCGGATTCCCTCCTGCTCCAGCAGGCGGAGATATTCGGAAAATTCTGCGTACTGCTTCCTGGCCCACTGCACATCCTGTTCGTCGGCCCGGGCGAAATGCGTGAAAATACCTTCCACAAAAAGCCCCGGCATCTTGCTGATATGTACCATGTCCGCCAGGCTTTCCCGGGCATTCCGGAAGCCGATTCTGGTCATGCCCGTATCCACCGCCAGATGTACCGGAAGAATCTTTCCGGCGTCCTGGGCCGCCTGAGACAGCTCCTCAGCCATCTGGAGAGTGAAAACCGCCGGGCGGATCTCATATTCCGCCAGCAGCGGATAATCCTCGGGAAACACATATCCCAGAATCAGAATCGGTTTCCGGATCCCATGGCTGCGCAGCCGGAGCGCCTCTTCTGTGGTCGCCACCGCAAAGCCCCAGATATACTCCTTCGGCTCCATCAGCGCGGCGATGGGAACGGCTCCGTGACCGTAGGCGTCAGCCTTCACCACTGCAATCATCTGTATCCCCGGCGTCAGCGCCTGTCTCATCTGTTCAAAATTATATTCCACCGCGTCCAGATCAATGAACGCGCAAATCCGTCTGTATTTTTCCATAATCCTTTCCGCATTTTTTATGCGGTCCCCTTATTTCCGTAATTTTTCGTCAGCGTTTTCCATACCTCCGGTATGGCGTCCAGGATATCGGAAGCCAGCAGGGAGGCCTCTCCCTTTGCTTTGGCCGCCAGATCCCCGGCCCTGGCATGGAAATCCACCGCCAGAGGTGCCGCCCGGCTTTCGCCGATTCCCGCCGCCAGAAATCCTGCCGCGATACCGCAGAGCACATCCCCGCTGCCGGCGGTGGCCATGCCGCTGTTGCCTCTGGTGTTGAGGAACACCGGTCCCCCGGCTGTTTTTGTGACCGTGCGCGCGTCCTTCAGGATACAGGTGACCGGATAGTCGCCGCAAAACGCTTCCAGACACCCCGCCGGATCCTCTGCCAGAGCGGATACCGGCAGTCCGGTCAGTCTGGACATCTCCCCCATATGGGGTGTGAGAATACAGGGAGAACTGGTCTGCTTCAGAAGCTCTTTCCTACGGCTTAAAAGGTTCAGCCCGTCCGCGTCCAGCACCAGCGGCTTTCCGCTGTCAGCCAGCAGGGCAGTCACAATTCTATCTGCCGCCCGGCCGGTTCCCATCCCCGGCCCCGCCGCCGCCACGTCTGCCCAGTCCACAGCCTGCCCGAGAAGCCTGCGAAGCGTTTCCTCCTCTTCATCCTCCCGGTAGGTGGGCAAGAGCGCCTCCGGCAGAAGCTGCTGAAGGACCATCCGGTTATGCTCTTCCGTAAAAATCCGGACCATGCCCGCCCCCGCCAGAAGGCTGGCTTTCGCGGCAAAGAACGCGGCCCCGCACATGTCTCTTGATCCGGCAACCACCAGAACTTTACCAAAGGTGCCTTTATTTCCCCGGGGATTCCGGGGCGGCAGCCACCGGTAATCCTCATCGGTGATCCGGAACATACTGCCCTTCGAATCCTCTGAGAACAGATTCGAGCCGCGCATTGTTCTTCCCTCCGGACAGATTCCCACATCCCTCACGGTGACCTGTCCCGCGTAGGAAGCTCCCGGGTAAAGCAGCAGGCCTGCCTTGGCACAGGCAAAGGTAACTGTCTGTCTGGCATGGAGCGCCGTTCCCATCACCCGGCCCCGGCTTGCGTCTATCCCTGACGGAACATCCACCGCCAGCACCGGCACGCCGGAGGCATCCAGCTTCTTCAGAAGCGCTTCATAATGCCCTTCCACATTTCTGGAAAGTCCTACGCCGAATATGGCATCCACGATAGTAGTATATTCAGCCGGATCCGGGTTCTTGACAATGGGTACCCCATACTTTTCGGCAATCTTCCACTGTATCCTGGTTTCTTCCGTAAAAGATTCCATTTTCCCTGCCAGGAAAATCTCCGTGCGGACACCCGCCAGATACAGCAGTCTGGCCGCCGCAATACCGTCTCCGCCGTTGTTTCCGGAACCGCACACCACCAGCACCCGGCCGGTGTCAAAATTTTTTTCCAGCTCCTCCGTCACCGCCAGAGCAGCCCGCTCCATCAGCACCAGCGATGGTACTCCCATCTCCTGTATCGTAAACTGGTCCAGCCGCTTCATCTGCCCGCTGGTAACAATCCTCTCCATACAGCCACTTCCTTTCCGCCGTAAATTTCATCAGCCATAAAGGAAAACTGCCGCCTATCTGCTGTTTGGCGGCAGTCTCTTCTCATTTTTTCTTCGGTTCTGTGTGATCCTTGTCGTAACGGCTCAGATTATAGGACAAGCGCATCAGGCTCTCGGACAGATGCACATTCTCCACAATCACATCCGGCGGCACCGACAGATTCAGATCGGTATGAGCAAAATTCCAGATCGCGCGCACGCCGTTGTCTACCAGGACTTTTGCCATCTCAATGGCTTTCGCCTTCGGGAGCGTCAAGGTGGCAATCTCCACATGGTGCGTCCGGATAAATTCCGGAAGCTCATCGATCATCCGCACCTCGATGCCTCTTACAGAGACACCCTTCAGCACCGGATTCACATCAAAAAGACCGATCAGCTTGAATCCCTGCCGTTCAAACTGGGTATAGTTAGCCAGGGCCTGTCCCAGATTACCGACACCCAGAATAATCATGGTATGCGTCCGGTCCAGTCCCAGAATCTTCGCAATTTCCGAATGAAGATATTTCACGTTGTATCCATACCCCTGCTGTCCGAAACCTCCGAAATTATTCAGATCCTGGCGGATCTGGGAGGCCGTCACCTTCATCCGGCCGCTCAGCTCGTTGGATGAGATCCGCTCCACGCCATCCTCCATCAGCTCTCCCAAATAGCGGTAATATCTTGGAAGCCGTTTGATCACAGCTCTCGAAATATCCTTTTCCTCCACGAAAATACTCCTCCTGTATCCGAATAACGAAAATTGTTCTATGGTCTCTATTATAGTGAAGTGTTAAAAGAATGTCAAACTATTTTCGTGGTTTTCAGATTTCGGAGGCACAGCCGCCGGATTACTTCTGAAATTCTTTCCGCAGAATTTCCTTCGGAGGTTCGATCTCATTGGCCAGCGTGTGCTCCGTCAGTTCCGACAGAAGCTTCAGTTTCTGATTGATGACCGGCCGCATGCAGTTGGGAACATGTTCCTGATGAGCCCGGTGAATGGCCACACATTCTTTACAGTTTCCATGATAGCGGCACGCTTTCTTGCAGGGACAGTGATCCTTTTCCCTGTATTCCTCCCTGAATGCCGAAGCAAATTCCTCCTGCAGCCGGAGCCCCTCTTTGCGGTCTCCCCGGTGAAAAGCTTCCATCGCCTGCTTTTCCTTTTCGTTTCCCTCAATGATCATTCTGTACTTCCTCCTTTTTCACCTGTGTCTTAAGCAGCCAGTCCAGTCCCCGGGCCATCCGGCGCTCCGGTTCCGTAAAATGGCCGCCGGGATTCCATTCGAGAATCAGCTGTTTCAGGGATGCCTGCTCCCGGAAAATCCTCTCCGTCGCTCTGGTGGCGTCTCCCACCGCCGCCATCCGGGGATTCCTGGTTTTTTCCTCCTTCCGGCCCAGGCTGAGATAGATGCAGTCTTCGCCGTCCCGGCAGGAGAGATTTGCCGTTTTCACCTTTTCTCTGAGCAGTTCCGTCCATCCGGGATACCACAGAGATCCGGAGATACTGGCCACGCCGGCAAACTGCCCGCTCTCCAGATACGCCCAGAGGGCGAACAGGCCCGCCAGCGAATAACCGGCTGCCATCCGGACGGCCGGTTTCTGTGAAAATCTGCCTTCCACGTACGGGATACAGGCCTCCAGAAGCCAGGCCAGCATATCGGGCGCGCCACCCTCAAAGTGCTCCCCTTCCCGGACCCCCGCCTGGGGCCAGGGCGAAAAATCCCGGTTCCAGTCTTTCGACTCATAGACCGCCAGAAGGAAATCTCCCCCATCCGCGTCTGCCAGCATACGCACAGTCTTTTCCGCCATGGAGCCGGATCCGGCAGCAATCCCCCAATAGATCACCGGCCCCTGCTCTCCTCTGGCAAAAATGTGGCACCGCTTTCCTGAAATTATTTCCTGACAATATTCCATCTGCTGTTCACTCCATCTGTTTTTTCTACAGCCGCTTCTGCGGCTATTATACCATGACCGCTACTCGCGGTCACGGTGCCTCCGGCAGGATGCGCAGCGACTTTCTGCGGCGCCGCAGAAATCGCCTGTGCGCAGGTATAATAGCCGTCCTGCGGCTATTATACCATGACCGCTGTCCACTGTCACGGTGCCTCCGGCGGGATGTGCGGTGGATTTCTGCGGGACCGCAGTTTATTCCGTATTTACATTTTTCACGATGGACATCTGCCCAAGTCTTCGCACCGGGCCCCGGGTTGACAGGGCCACTGACGCTGCTACCACCAGCACAATTACGATCAGTTCCCGGAGCGGAAATTCCCATCGGGCTCCCCACTGGGCGGTTACCAGGAAGGAAAATGCCAGGCGGTTCAGAGGAATTCCTGCCGCGCATCCTGCCAGTATTCCGCCAAGGCCGTACGTCCAGGCCTCCGCGGCCACCATGCGGCTCATCTGTTTTCTGCTCATTCCCACAGCGCGCATGGCGCCGTACTGCTGCGTCCGTGAGGAAACACTCATGGCAATACTGTTGACGATATTGAATACGGCGATCATTGCGATCACCACAAGAAATCCGTATATGAAAATAGCGGCAGAGTAATATGCTCCCCTGTTTTCACGGTTGGACTGTCTGCTGTCTGTGAAGGCAGCATCACCGCCTGCTATGGCGCGAAGCTGTTCCACATCCGCATCCATCGCGCTCCGCGTAAGCTGGATATCTACCACCGCGTAATCCTCAATTCCTGTGAGCCTGGTGAAAAGTTCCTCGGAGCAGATAAACGCCGCGGTATTATCCTCCGTTCCCGGCGCTTTCGTAACAACACCGGAAACCGGCAGTTCCTGCGCCTGGCCGCTGGCGTCCACAATGCGGACACTGCTGCCCAGATCTTTGGCCCCACCGGCAGCCAGAAGCCCTTCTCCCCGGCGGGCCGCCTCCACAGTACCATCCTCCAGAAACTCCTCAGCCCAGGAAAACTGATTTTCCTCATAGGAAATCAAATCTACGGATACCGTCTCCCCATCTACGGAAACTTCCAGGCCGCGGACAATCATCCTGCCGAAGCACCGCTTCACGCCCGGACTTTCCGCCAGTTTTTCGGCGGTTTCTCTGGAGATGGAACAGCTTCCGTCACTGCCCGCCACCATCACATCTTCCGCATAGGGCTGGATGGGCACGATGGCGAAGTTCAGAAAATCCACAGCCGCGCTGAACCCCATAAACAGCAGAATACTGAAAGAAAAGGAAAGTACCATCAACAGAAAATTCTTCTTGCTTCCCAGGGCATGGTGAACGCCCAGCGCCACCTCCACCCGCATCCCTCTGCCGGTTTGTGCCGCATGCTTAGCCTCCGGAATCGTTCCGGCGTTTCCCGACACCGCCGCCTGAGGAGAGACCCGGGAAGCGATTCTGGCCGGCGTCCGGGCCGCCAGGAGTACGGTGAGAAATCCTTCCGCGCCTCCGCAGAGAATTCCGATCCAGCTGATGCCAAACACCGGCATGCCGTCAAAAATCCCGGGACTTACCAGCCGCAGCATGGCACATAGAATCCAGATGACCACGCATCCCATCAGGATTCCCGCCGGCACCGCCCAAAGGCACCAGCCAAGCGCTTCCCGTTTCACAAAGCGGGCCACCTGTTTCCTGGTGGCGCCAAGACAGCGCATCATTCCGAAAAACTCCGTCCGTCTGGCCGTACTGCTGTTCAGGCTTCCGGAAATCATGAAAATTCCCGCCAGCCCCACCAGTACTGCCAGCACAACGGCCACCAGATAAATCTGCAGCACATAAGGATCCTGGCTCTGCAGCGTCAGAGCCAGCAGGCGCGCATTGGTTGCCACCTGATCCTGAGAGATTCCAAGCTGTCCGCGGATATCCTCCAGGGTTTTCAGAATACGATACTGCGGATAAAAGGAAACAAACAGGCTTTCGGCCTGGTCCGTCTGCAGCAGCCGGCCCAGTTCCTGACCCGCTCCAAAAGAAACATACAGCACTGCCTCCTGGTCTCCCAGCATGGAGGATTTTCCGGTAAATCCGCAGATGTCAAACGCCTTCTCTGTCCCGTCCGGCAGCGTCACCGTCACCGTATCTCCCAGCGTCAGCCCCAGCTGTTCCTTCATTGCCGCCGGGGCCACGGCCTCACTGTCATTTTCAGGTGCATTTCCTTCTTCTATGACGAAACCGGGGAACAGCTCCTGAAAGGTATTGTCGAATCCCAGAATCTGTACCTCCATTCCCTGGATCCGGACCCCCTGGTCAAGACTGCCGTTTATGGTCCGGCACCGGGCGGCCGTCTTTGTCTCCGGCCGCGCGGCAATCAGCTCCATCTGCTCCTGGCTGATCTGGCCGAAGGCCGCGTGCCATCCGCCGCCTTCCCGGATTGTCTGGATTTTCTGGGTGCGGACTTCCATATCCGCCATTCCGAAAATCACAGTCACCAAAAACACCGCCAGCACAATACAGATCCGGGTCATCCGGTTTTCCTTTTTCCGCTGCCGCCCGAAGATTCCAATCAGATCCAGGTAGCTTTTCATGTTTTTTTCCTTCATGCCTTCACACCTCCCAGATCCTTCAGATTTCCGTCCGCGACCCTGAGCACCCGGTCCGTCATGGATGTCAGATTCATATTGTGGGTAATCATCAGAATCGTCTGCTGGCGCGATCGGGATGCCTGGCACAGCAGTTCCATCACCTCCTGACTGTTTTGGGAGTCCAGATTTCCCGTGGGCTCGTCAGCCAGCACCAGCATGGGACGGGTGATCAGCGCCCTTCCGATGGCCACCCTCTGCTTCTGTCCTCCGGACAGCTGTCCGGGAAGATGCCTCCTCCGGTTTTCCAGACCCAGAAGCTCCAGTATCTCCTCCACCTGCCCTTTTTCGGGGCGCCGCCCATCCAGAAGCAGAGGAAAGATAATGTTCTGTTCCACATTTAATTCCGCGATCAGATGGAAGGACTGAAAGACAAAACCGATATTTCTTCTCCGGAAAATAGTCCTCTCATTTTCTTTCATGGCAAACAGATCCTCTCCGTCCAGCCATACCTTTCCGGAGGTGGGATTGTCCAGCCCTCCGATACAGTTAAGCAGCGTACTCTTCCCGGAGCCGGATTCTCCCACCACCGCTGTAAATTCTCCCTTCTCCAGGGAAAACGATACATCTGTGCCTCTCCGCTTCCGTAAATCTTACTTAAATGCTCCACCCGCAAAATTTCCATGTTTTCTTCGCCTGCCTTTCCTTGTTATTGCCCATGAGCGGTTCCTGCCGGTATTTCCCGGACTGCCGCCCCTATGCACGCCAGGAAGAATCTGCGAATTTTTCTCCGCGCAGACACATCCCTCCTGGCAATTCCTATCCTAGCATGGCGGCCTTACATTTCCGTGAATCCTCCCTTACAGTTCTGTCATCTTCTCCCCCACAGGAAATGCCATGGAAAAGCAGGCTCCCTGGCCTGGCTGGCTCTGGACGGACAATATGCCGCCCTGGCCCTCCACAATAGCTTTTGCCAACGGCAGTCCCAGCCCTATGCCCTGGCGGTCCGCCGCAGCGGGAGCGGATTGACGGCTTCTGTAAAAACGCTTGAAAATATGATGAATATCTTCCGGGGCAATCCCCTCCCCGTCATCCTCCACGGAAATGCGAAGCATGGCGGGAGACAGTTCCCACCGAACCTGAATACAGCCGCCGGCAGCGGTGTGATCCAAAGCGTTTTTTACAAGGTTTCCCACCGCTTCCCCGGTCCATTCCGGGTCACAGAACAGCCGGCAGGAGTCATCCCCCTCCATCAGAAGCTGTTTTTCCTCTTTCCGCGCACGCAAAAGCAAATCCCCTGTCGCTTCCTCCACCAGACCACGGACCGGACAGTAACGTTTCTGAAAATGGATTTCCCCCGCATCCAGCCGGGTCAGGCGCAGCAGCATGAAAATCAGCCGCTCCATCCGCCCCAGAGAAGCCGCGGCGCTGGAGGCAAATTTTCTCACCACAGCCGGATTTTCCGCTTCTTCCCGGATGATTTCCGTATACATTGACAGGGCGGCCAGCGGCGTCTTTAGCTGATGGGAGATGTCGGAAACCGACTGTTTGAGAAATTCCCTGGCCTTTCCCTGCGCCTCTTCCCCAGCCCGCAGCGCCAGCGCCAGCTGATCCGTCACCGTAAACAGCCGGTAAATGCCGCCCTGGCGGTTGCGGGGCAGCCGGCAGGAAAACTCTCCTCTGGCATATTTCTCAATGATCCGGGCGGCATTCCCGAAAAGTCTTTCGCGCTTCTCAAGAAAACAGACGGCTCCCGCCACGGTCCCCAGGGCGCAGATCAGGTATCCTGCCAGAAGAATTTTTCCGGAACCTTCCGTGCCGATGCCAAAGGGAAAAACCTGCCGCTGATTTTCCTCCGTTCTACCCGTGGTTTTAAGAAGCGCCTCTCCTTCCGATGTAATCTGCTGATTTTTCAGGGCCGCCGCCACATACGTCTCCCGCTCTCCCTGTCTGAGAAGCCAGGAAGCAATCTGGGCCTCCCGCCTTCGGGATGCTTCGCGGCTCTCCTGCCCCTGCTCCAGGCCAAAAGCCAGCAGAAATCCCGCCAGCAGCAGCCAGCATATGATCAGAAATCCCAAAAACCGCCGGTTCTCCCGGTCCCACAGGCAAGTCATAAATCCGCCTCCCTCCACTGATATCCGAATCCCCGTACCGTAATCAGATATTCGGGACTGGAGGGATTTTTCTCGATTTTTTCCCTCAGCCTGCGGATGTAGACGGACAGGGTATTGTCAACCACAAAGCTGCCCTTTCCATCCCACAGGGCGTCCAGAATCCGTTCTCTGGACAGAACCCGTCCCGCGTTGCGCAGAAAAAGGCACAGCAGCCGATATTCCGCAGCGGTCAGCTCCAGATCCTGTCCGTTTTTCATTGCTCTGCAGTCCTCCAGATCAACTGTTATTTCCCGGGAGGAAAGGATTTTGCAAAAGGTCTGTCCATTTCCGCTTCTTCTTAGCAGCGCACGTATTCTGGAACATAATTCTCCCAGTTTAAAAGGCTTTGTAATATAATCATCTCCTCCTCCGTCAAGTCCACGTATAATGCTGGTCTCCTCATCCGCCGCCGTAAGAAAAATAATCGGCATCGTATCCCCCCGCCGCCGCAGCTGATCGCAAAGATCAAATCCTGTGCCATCCGGAAGGGTCACATCCAGCAGCAGAAGATCAAACTTTTCATCCGTCTCCAGTATCTTCCATGCCTCCTTCACCCTCCGCGCAACCCGCGGACAGAATCCATTTTTCTCAAGCGTATAGGTCAATCCTTCAATTAGGCTTTCATCATCCTCCAAAAGCAACAGTTGATTCATCGTAAAATTCCTCCTATGAAGCTATTATATCATGCTTCTTTCTTTCCTTACATTCCCGTTATCTTACAGATCTGTAAGCAAGCAAAATCCGGCAGAACCTTTCCTTATCAGAAAGATCCTGCCGGATTTGACTGGTCTGGCGCCACCGTCACTTTCAGAATCCGGTTTACGCCTGCTGTTCAATTTTATACTTCACCGGAAACAATATCGTCAGACGGAACTGGTCCCCTTCCTGCTCCACCTGGCATTTTGCCTTCATTTTCAGCGTCATATTCCGGATGCTCTTGATGCCGATGCCTGTGCTTTCCACCGTTTCCTCCGTCTTCCGGATATGGTTTTCAAAGGAAAATCCTGCCATATGTTCCTCCTGGGCGGAGGATATGACAATGGGGTACGCGGGGTCCGCGTATTTCAGCACATTAGAGGTGATATTATCCATGATCCGTAGCATATACTCCGTGGAAATCTGGATTTTTTTCTCCAGCCATTTCACATGAAATTCCACCTGAAAGCCCCGCTGTTCCAGATAACTGCAGGTTTCCGAAAACAGATCATAGAACAGTACTTCATACAGCTCCGGTTCCTCCATCTGCACCTTGGTCTCGCCGGTCAGAAGAGAGTACTCAAACAGATGATCCGTCAGCTGTTTCATCCGCCGTGCCCTCTTTTCTATTTTTTCTATGTATTCGATCTGTCTGTCTTTTCCGTTTCCCCGTTTCAGGATCTCTGTGTACAGCAGAATGGAGGTAATAGGAGTTCTGAGATCGTGAGACATTTCCGTGACAATTCTCTGGTTTTCCTGAACCATTTTCGCTTCCTGGTTCAGAAGCTCCTGGAAAGATTTCCGCATACTGTCCAGGCCGAAAGCCAAAGTGGCCAGCTCGTCATTTCCTTTCACTGTGATGGGGTAATCCAGGCTGCCTCCTTCGAGGATCTCCACTTCCTGGCTCAGCTTACGGATATATCCCATTCGTTTTCGGATTCCCAGCAGCACCAGAAGCAGAAAAATACCAAAACAGATCACAATCTCCGCAATATAAACATAGATAAAAATCTGATACGCATAGTTTCCAACCACACTGACCTGGGCAGTTCCGTCTGAAAATGTCAGCGTATAAATTGTTTCCCATTCCTGATCCGTAGCCTCGATTTCCGCTTCCCAGATTTCCTCATTGGGATAGGCGGAATCGAAAACCCGGATTCCGTCCTTATAAATCTGGACATATAGAATTTTCTGACTTTTCACCCAGTCATTCAGTTCCTGCGCGTCTCTGGACGACAGATGATTCTGATCAATATAATTCTGCAGCTTTGTCATATACGCCTGATTATGACGTTCCTCATAATTATTGTTTTCAAAATAGACTCCGATCAGACGGGTGCTGATCAGATCCATCAGCACAAAAATAGCCACAGCAGCCACCGCGGAGACGATCAGAAGCCGCAGCAGCTGAACATAGATGGAATTACGCCTGTTCATTGCCCGCATCGAACTTATACCCCTTTCCCCACACGGTCTTTATATACCTGGGATTTTTAGGATCCGCCTCAATCTTTACCCGCAGTTTCCGGATATGTACCATGACCGTACTGCTGCAGGAATAAAAATAGGGTTCCTCCCAGACGCTTTCATAAAGATTCTGGGCGGAAAAGATTCTGCCGGGGTGCCCCATCATCAGCAGAAGAATACGATATTCAATATCGGACATTTCTTTTGCTTTTCCGTCGACGAAAACTTCATTATACGTCCTGTGAATCCGCACGCCTCTCAGTTCCAGCCAGGCGTCCTTCTCCTCCTGATCCGTGCCGGCCTTCCCCTGATAGACATTGTACCGGCGCACCAGCGCCTTTACCCTCCCCAGAAGCTCCGCATAGGAAAACGGCTTCGGAAGGTAATCGTCGCCCCCGGCCATAAGCCCGATCAGCTTGTCGGATTCCTGCGCCTTCGCCGTGAGAAACAGCACCGGCACATTGGATTTTTTCCGTATCTCCTCACAGGTGCGAAGTCCTGAGATTCCGGGCATCATAATGTCCAGAATTACAAGATCGATGGTATCGTCCAGAAGCTCCAGTCCCTGGCGCCCGTTCTCGGCCTCCCGGATACAGTAGTCTTCACTTTCCAGCAGAATTCTTACGCCTTCCCGGATGTCCGCGTCATCTTCCACAATCAAAATATTTCCAATACTCATCGTTTTCCTCCCTTCCTTTTATTGGCCTGACGGCCATAAAGGTATCTCCTCAGGGGCGCGGCCGTGTGCCTTCATATGCTTAGTAGCATAACAGGTTTTCCGCTCCGGGTAAATATCTCCGTGCGGTTTTCTTCCGCCTTTCGGATTCACCGTTACATATTTTCCAATATCTCTTTGGCCCGTTTTTCATATTTCTTTGCCATATTCTCCCAGGCCGCGTATCGTTCCTCTCCTCTGTGATCCGGCAGGCTGAATGTTTTTTTCAGGTAATTTCCCAGCCAGGAAGTTACCTTGCCGGCTCCGGACAGATTCAGGTGATCGCCGCCGTCCAGACTGTCTTTCTGCCAGTCTATCTTCAGTTCCTTCAGGAAAAGATTCAGATCTGTATAGGGAATTCCCTGGTTTTTCGCATACGCCTGCAGCGCCTTATGGGTAGCCAGGCTGTAATTGGATGGAGACGGGATACTGACCAGTATAAGCTTCGCGTCTTTCTTTTCGCACAGCTTTATGATTTTCTCCAAATAGACTTTCACGACAGGTGAAATTTTCCTGCTTTCCCGGGAAACCGTCATATAACTTCCTCCCATATAGGGGGTTACAGTATTCCGGAATTGAAATCCTTTATAATCTTCCGCCGTCCAGCGTTTCCCCGTCACCAGGGATTTCCAGACGTCGTGATAGGCAAAAACGGGGAAATAGTACCCTGCGCACGTTCTGATGGATTCCCCGATCCCGTCCAGCCCTTCTTTGGCCCGGAAGATCACGTTGGTCTCCAGCACCACCACCTTGGGGGACTGTTTTTGAAATGCCGTTTTCATCATATAATAGGATTCCTGAATGGTCTGTCCCGACTGGCCGCCCACAAAGGCCGCCATTCCATGACTGTTCCAGAGCTGCATGGGAGAAAAAGAGGAATAGCTGAGGCTGTCTCCCACAATCAGCACATCAATGGTCTGTCCGGCTTCCTGCCGGATTTTTACCGTGCTTTTGTTCCTGGTCGGCACCAGATCGTCGTTTTTCGTCACAAGGTCCGTCACGCCCCGGGACAGAACGCCCAGAAGCAGCGCCAGGATCGCCAGAAACAGCGCCGCCCCTCCCACCTTCTTTAAGGTCTGTTTAAAATCCCGCATAAATCAAATCCACCTGCTGATATCCGATTCCGTAAGCGCCAAAGATAATCACCGCCAGAAGCAGGCCGTAACAGGCAGCCCAGCGGATTGGCGCGCAGAATCTTTTTGTATTTTCCTCTTTCCAGAGGTTATGTTCTTTTACAACCCCCACGATTCCCACCACAGCACATCCCAGAAGGATGACCAGATAATCTCCCGAATCCAGCCCCAGATTCAGAAGCGTCGAATCCCACAGCTTTTCCGGCCGGAAATCCGTGAAAATGCTGACAAACATGTGCAGTCCGGCTTTCAGGCCGTTGGCCCGGAAAAAGAGTTCGCCCACGACAATAATCACCCAGGTTTTCAGTCTTCGGGGAACCGCCCACCAGACAGTCTGTTCGCTGATGTTCCATTTTTTCAGAATCCGCTCCCTAACTGGAGCCAGGGCCTCGCCGCACAGCAGAATCGTGAAGTAATACATTCCGTAGAAAATATAACTCCACCTGGGGCCGTGCCAGAGACCGTTCAGAAGCCAGACCGGAAACAGGCAGATGGCCGTAACCCCCAGCTTCGTCACATATTTCCCGGCATGGTTTTTTCCGAACCGGTTCCATTTCTTTACAATCCGCGATGTGGAAACCGGGTAAAATACATAGGTTTTCAGCCAGGTGCCCAGTGTAATATGCCAGCGCCTCCAGAACTCGGCCGCGGAACCGGCGGCAAAGGGCTGGCGGAAATTTTCGGGCAGTGACACGCCGAACATCCTACCGCTACCGATGATCATATCCATGGCCCCGGAAAATTCCATGTAAAGCTGTACCGTGTAGGCCACCGCCGCCGCGGCCACCACCACGCCCCCGTAGCTTTCATACTGGTCAAAAACCGCTTTTACCAGCACATTCAGCCGGTCGGCAATAAGCACTTTCTTAAAAAGTCCCCACAGAATCCGCCAGGCTCCCGCCGCCAGGTTTTCGCTCCGGATGGGACTGCCCTTCCAGAGATCCCCCGCGGTCTGGGAATAGGAACTGATGGGCCCCTCCATAAGCTGCGGAAAGAAACTGAGGCAAAGGGCCAGCTTTCCCGGATGTACAAAGGCGGAAGTTCTCTCCCAGTAGACATCCGCCATATAGCCCACAGCCCGCAGGGTATAGAAGGAAATTCCCAGAGGCAGCACCAGATTTTTGGCTGTAAGAAGGGCCGGACGACCTGCTTTTTCCAGCAGCAGATTCACATTCTGGGCAAAAAAATTGTAATATTTCAGATAGCCCAGCACAGCCAGCAGCCCGAAAATTCCCGCTGCCAGCACCAGGCGTTGTCTTTTCTTAAACAGGGCCTGTATCTGCTTTCTGTCATTTTCCGGTTTTCCGGCTTCCAGGCGGCACCGGCTCTTCAGCGTTTCGAGACCGAGACCAATATAATGTGTAAACAGAATTGTGCCGATCAGGAAGATCAGCAGCTTCCCGCTGACGGACCAGAAAAAAATCCAGCTGGCTCCCAAAAGCAGGAGCCATCTCTTTTTTTGCGGCGTTATCTGATATGCCAGAAGCACCGCCGGCAGAAACAGCAGCAGGTAAACCGGGGTATGATACGCCATTGTTATGTCTCCTGCAGTCTTGTCACCATCCGGTATATGGCCGCCGCCGAATTAAAATTTTCCGGCACCATTTCCGCGGCTTCAATCTCGATGGAATAAGCATCTTCCAGTTCCGATACCAGCGTGATCACCCCAAAGGAATCCAGAATGTGATCGTCGATCAGCGCCTGTTCTTTCTCCCAGTCGACGGTATCGTCAATGTCCATTAAAATATTTATCAAAGTTTTCATTGCCAACCTCCTTTGCCATGTTCCATTCGTAAGTGGGCTTTTCCCTGCGGATCAGCTTCCAGCCCTCCGCCTGGCTGTACAGCGCGATTTTTGGAAGCTCGTGGCTTAAAAACAGAGCCATTCCCTCCATGGCGGAATAGGCGCCCGCATTTTCAAAAATAAGTACGTTCCCCTGGCGAAGCCCCTGCAGCGTCACATTCTGTATCAGGATGTCATTGGCGGTACACAGGGAGCCGCATACGGTCCATTTCCTGGCGGGCTCATTTTCGTGCTCCGGGCTGATCCGGATTCCGGGACGGAACATCCCGCGAATCTGCCCGTCATATTGCAGCTGATGGATGCCGCCGTCCACAATACAGTAATTTACGCCGTTGTTCTTTTTGATATCCCGCACCCCTGTGAGATAATAGCCACAGGAAGCGGTGAAGGCCCGCCCCATTTCCAGGGTGACCTTTCCCTTCCACCTCATGGCGCTGATTTTCTCACAGATGGCCGCAAGTTCCTGGGCAGCACGGTCTTCTTCGCCTTCAAAACAGGCGGCAAAAAGCCCCGGACCGTATTCCAGCTCTTCGGCCTTGCATCCGGTTTTTTCCTCCGCTTCCAGAAGAAACGCGTCCAGCTGCTCCAGCTCCCGGCAGATTTTTTCTATCTTCTTGCGCGTGCCGGAAAAATAGTGAATCCCCCGGATGTTCACATGGGAGAAAAGTTCACGGGCCTGCATCAGATTCTGTACCAGGTCCTTATCCATTCCAAACTGATTTCCGCTGGTAAGCCGTAAAAGCACGGACACTTTCCTGCGGTTTTTCCTTGCCCACTCAGCCGCCTGTTCCATCTGGCTCAAGGACTCGATGCTGCAGAGGCATCCTCCCCCGCAGGTGTTTAGAATCTGCCAGAAATCTTCTTTTTTCTTCAGCACACCGGAGATCACCAGTTTTTGAACGGGGATCTGTGCCTCCTGACAAATCCGGAATTCTCCCATGGAACATACCTCGATCCGGTCTGTCATAGCCGCCATCGGCCCCACCAGAAAAGGATTGGCCTTCATGGCAAAACACAGATCCGCCCTTTTATGGGTGATTTCCCGGAACTGCTTCACCCGTTTGGTCAGCTCATCGGTGTCAAATACATAAAAGGGCGTGCTGTAATTTACAATTCCATATTCCAGGCTGTCCATATCCATCATGCGTTACCCTCCAACAAATGCAGCAGGTATTCCCTGTCCGTCTTTCCGTTCTTATTCAGGGGCATCCGCTTTGTATGCCGGATGCTGTGCGGTATCATGTAAACCGGAAGTTTTCGCTTCAGTTGCTCTCTGATCTGTCCGGACGGAAGCTCCCCTGTATAAAAAGCCGCCAGCTGATTTCGTTTTCTGTCCAGCAGACAACAGCTTTTTTCAATTCCTTCAAGCTTATTGAGGGCCTGCTCGATTTCTTCCAGTTCGATCCGGTGTCCCATGTGCTTTATCTGAAAGTCTTTTCTTCCTTCAAAATAGAAGGTGCCGTCCTCCAGAAAATATCCCAGATCACCGGTTTTGTAGCACCGTCCTTTCGTCCCGTCCAAAAAGGTGTGGAGGACAAATTTTTTCTCCGTCTCTTCCCGGTTTTTATAATACCCCGCGGCCAGGGATTCGCCTGCCACACAGATTTCTCCCGTCGTTCGCGGCGTACGGATTTCCCTGCCTTCTTTATCCATCAGAAATACCCTCCGCCCGGGAAATGGTTTTCCCACCGGCAGTTTTTCATTTTCATCATAGGTATCCGGAATCCGGTAATAGGTGCAGTTACAGGTGATTTCCGACGGTCCGTAAAGGTTGACAAATTCTGTTTTCGGCAGCGCGGCCCGCCATCTGGAAAGCTGTTTCGCAGGCATCACTTCCCCGCTGAACAGAATCTTTCTGACGGAATCGGGCTGCCTGTAGCCAAGTCCCTTCAGCGCCGAAACCGTTGTCAATGCCGAAACCGCCCAGATCAGCACGGTTACGTCCTTATCGCAGAGATAATCCAGCAAAACCGGCGGTGAAGAAAACATGGTCCGGGGAATCATAATCAGCGCGGCCCCTGTCATGATACAGGAGTAAATGTCTTTTACCGATATATCAAAATCAAAGGGCGCCTGATTTCCCAGCCGGTCGTGGTTTTCAATGCCGAAAATCTCCGTAAAGCGCGAGATAAAATCCATAACAGCCCGGTGACTTACCGCAATCCCTTTGGGTTTGCCTGTGGAGCCCGAGGTAAACAGAACGTACAGCAGATCGTTTTCGCTGCTTTCTCTTCTCCTCTCTTCCAGAAGCTGGTGGTCCGCCGTCTGCTGTATCGCTTCATTGACCAGACAGTAAGATCCCCCATATCCCGCCTGCCGCAGCAGAGAAAGCGCCGACGGCTCCGCCACCACCAGTTCGGGCTGTACCTGCCGAAAAATTTCCTGTAACCGGGCCACGGGCAGTGAAGGGTCCGCCATCACATAAAATCCTCCCGCGTACACGCATCCCAGCATCGCCGTCAATGTGATCACGCTTTTCTCCGCCAGAATCACCACCGGACTGCCGGAGGAAACCTTCCGCCCGATCACCGTGCCCATCTGTCTGGACAGCGCCGCCAGGGTACTCCATGTGACGCAGATTTTTCCGTCATCCGCCGCCAGTCGGTAAGGATATTTTCTTTCCGTGTTTTCCAGATATTCCAGGATATTTTTCATAATACCATTCTCCTGTGGAAACGGGCTGCATATTCCTGCAGCCCGCAGTTTTACTGATTGTTGTCTGTTCCCTGTGTCTGCGTATTAATTCTTTGACTGTGAGCTCTGGCTGTTCTTTGTTGTAGTGCCGCTCTTTGTTGTAGTGCCACTCTTTGTTGTAGTGCCACTCTTTGTTGTGGTGCCGCTTTTTTGTGTTCCGGTGGTGCTGCTCTTTGCCGATGACGCAGAGCTGTTCCTGGTACTGGCAGAACTGCCGGTGCTGCCAGCGGTTCCAGTGGTGCTGCCGGTTGTGCCTGTAGTACTGGTGCCGGTGGTTCCGGTTGTATCTGTACTGTTATTGGAACCGGAATCCGAGTTGTTTTTGCTGGTGGTTGATCCGGTACTGCTCTTGCTGGAGCTTGAACCAGTGCTGCTGTTGCTGGTACTGGAATCTGAGCTGCCCTTGCCGGTACTGGAGCTGCTGCTGTTCTTGCTGGTGCTTGATCCGGTGCTGTTTTTGCCGGTGCTGGAGTCCGTACTGCTGTTGCTGCTACTGGAACCTGAACTGCTCTTGCTACCGGAACTGCTCTTGCTGTCGGAACTGCTCTTACTGCCGGAACTGCTCTTGCTGTCGTTGGATTTGGTGGACTCCGTCTGGCTTTTGGCCTTCGTGCCGGAGGAAGAAGACTTCTTTCCGCTGGAGCAGGCCACCATTCCCATTGCCAGCACTCCTATGGTACAGAAAATCATTCCTTTTTTTACATACCCTCTGATATTCATTTTTTTATCTCTCATTTCTTTGTTCGTCATTTTTTACTCCTTTCCAGGTTATTGCTCTTTTTCGATAAAACACCTTCCCGTCTTCTTATTTTTATTATAGTTTTT
>CBJMC01400__coassemble_794_pt1 | contig 30307 bp, 29 predicted proteins | sample CBJMC01400__metabat2_low_PE_039 | metagenome-assembled genome bin CBJMC01400
CAGGGTCATCCGCCTGCGGAACCGCTGTCCCTGGCTCTTCCGTCTTCGGTTCCCCAGTCTGTGGATCCTCTGTCTTCGGTTCCTCCGTCTGTGGAGTCTCTGTCTTCGGTTCCTCCGTCTTCGGCTCTTCCGTCTTCGGCTCCTCCGTCTTCGGTTCCTCCGTCTTCGGAGTCTCTGTCTTCGGCTCCTCCGTCTTCGGTTCCTCCGTCTTCGGCTCTTCCGTCTTCGGCTCCTCCGTCTTCGGTTCCTCCGTCTGTGGAGTCTCTGTCTTCGGCTCCTCCATCTTCGGCTCTTCCGTCTTTGGCTCTTCCGTCTTCGGCTCTTCCGTCTTCGGCTCCGCCGCTTTGATGGTGATTAATACTCCCGGTACTTCCACATCCTCCGCAATCTTCACATCTTCCGGAAGTTTCATGGAGAAATAATACTCGCCGACTCCCGACTGGTCTGTGTAAAGAACCGGATCCTTTGTATCCTCTTCCGCCGTCTCCTGCTCTTTGAGGGCGCCGGTCCATTCCAGCTTGTCCAGTACTTCTTCAGTCAGTGCCTTGCTGTCATCCGTTTCCAGATATCCCTTTACCGTCCAGGAGGCCGGGAAGCCCATATCGGATACTGCCGTCCCCGTCTCCCAGGTGGTTTTTTCCATCTTCCAGGAATCCAGATCTTTAAACTCTGTAATGACAAATGTATCCCGGCTGTCATCTCCAGCCAGGACCACTGCCTCCGGAACAGACACCATCAGCATTCCTGTCACAACAATCATCGATAACATCCGGGATAATACTTTTTTCCTTGACATACGCTTCACCTCCAGTTCTTGCGAGATACTCTCTTTTTTCTTTTATTATACCGCACATGACTGGAAAGTGTTTTACTTTTTTCTTACTATTTTGGTTGTCCCTTAATTTTTTTCTGACTATTTTATCTCGCCCTGCCGGCGAAAATTGCCGCAGGCTTTTCCTTGCCCCAAAAAATGCCGGGCAGAACCTTTACAGAATCCCCAGGTGCTCCAGCAGAATTTTCAGCCCCAGAAGAATCAGAATCACGCCGCCTGCCAGTTCTGCTCTGGATTTGTATTTGACGCCGAAAACATTTCCCACTTTTACGCCTGCGGTGGACAGCAGGAAGGTGATCACCCCGATAAAGGATACTGCCGCCCAGATATTCACCCTCAGGAAAGCAAATGTGATGCCCACCGCCAGTGCGTCGATGCTGGTGGCCACCGCCAGAACAAACATTTCCCGCACACCCAGAGACGCCTCTTCCTCGGAACAGACGCCGCACTCCGCTTCCTCTTCCTTGGAAAATGCTTCCCGGATCATATTTGCTCCGATCAGCCCCAGAAGAATAAACGCGATCCAGTGATCCACCGCGGTAATCTTATCCTGAAACTGAATTCCCAGAAAATATCCCAGGGCCGGCATCAGAGCCTGAAATCCTCCGAACCACAGCCCGACGATCACTGCCTTTCCCACGGTGATTTTTTTCATTGCCAGCCCCTTACAGACCGCCACCGCAAACGCATCCATGGACAGTCCCACTGCCAGGGTAAATAATGTTATCAGATCCATACGCTTCCTCCGTTCTTTCCTGCCCGCAGGCCCATGTCATTTGTCAAAGCCCGACGGGATTCCGGTTATTCATTCCAACGGAAAGTCCGCGCAGGGTGCGTCTGCTTTCCGCTGTTGATTAATTTTTCTCAACAAATCACCATAAAAAAACTCATGGACAGTCCTGACACTGTCCACGAGTCTCATTTTTTAAGGTAATACCAGATTTCCATCATTGTGTTGACATTACCACGGCGCCGCCGCAAATTACTCCCTCAATGGATTATTCTAATAATAAGCTCCCCTTCTTGCGGTGTCAACCATTTTTTTCAGCTTCCTTCCATTTTTCAGATGCGGCGTCTTCCCCACAGGATCCCCAGAAGAATCATAAGGATTCCGCTGATGCCAATCCACATCTTGCCGTCAAAAGTTCCTTCTGTCATGGTAAACAGATAAAAGGGGCCCAGATAATCCCGCCCGGATCCGAAATTGCAGACATAATAGATCATGGAAACCATATATCCTATGGGCAGACTGTCCGTCAGCGACGCTGCCAGGATCCCCAGGCCTCCCAGAAACAGACAAGTAGCCAGGGTACCCAGACAGCAGGGAAGAAACTCAAACCGACATTCCCCGGCCCGCATCCAAAAAAGGAACAGGACAGCCAGAACCGTCAGACTCACAAATGCCTCGGCCAGACGGATCAGATGAAGCCACCAAAAAGGCATTTCCCGGGTACGAAGCAGATCCCGGATATCACGGTTCTGATCCGGCGCGAACAGTGGTGTCAACAGTATAATCCCGCTGAGACTGAAATAAAACTCCAGCACTTTTCCGGTCTGAGGAAAATTCAGCGCCTCCATTCCCACCAGAAACGGGGCTGCCAGGAAGAAAAGCGTCGCTGCCAGCAGATGAAACCAGTAATGGTATTTAAAATGTACCTTTCCTGCGGCCCAAAAATTTTCTGCCATTTTGCAGCACCCCTTTCCTTTTCAGATGATAGACCCAAACGGTAGCTGCTGCCAACGCCAGCGCAAGAACGGTATAGAACAGACGGTTTTTCACCATCTGTGGAAATACCTCCAGCCAGACGGCAGTATCCTGGCTGGAATTGAACCGGGGCATCAGATTCCAGCCCACACCTCCCACCAGGGAATTTGTATTGGAAAACAGGCTGGCCAGCCACCAGAATCCCTGAATCAGAATAGCCAGCGGTCCTCCCGTCAGTTCTGTCACAAAAAATCCCAGAGCAGTTACCACAAGAATTTCCGGCAGCAGCCAGCCCAACGTGTATTTTACATAAGCCAGCGGATCCGGGGATGCACCCAGCACATTTCCATAATAGACGCTCTGCCAGGCCGGCATGATTCCCAGCAGCAGAACCGGCAGCAGAAGCATACATATGGAAGCCAGCCACCGGGACAGAACAATACTTACGGAGGAAGCGCTGCGGACATAAATCACCTGGCTGGCGCTGGCTCTTTTATCCCGCAGAACCCGCACAACAGCAGGAAATACCGGCAGCAGACCCAGCATCAGTCCCATATAATCACAGAACAGCCGGGCATACCCCCTGGTGACCTTATCCTGTGTAAGACTGGCCTCATACGCTTCCAGGGCTTCCTCGTAGGTCATGGATTCCATGGCATTTTGATTCACGGTTTCGGGATCATAGCTGCTGCCTCCTCCCAGCAGCTCATCCACCTGGCCCATCAGTTCCAGAAAGCGGTCATAGGTCAGGGTATCGGCCACCGGGACAGTGGCACTGCTTCCCGGAACTACCATAAAGGAACCGTCTCCCACCTGTTGGGTTTCCGGCGGCGTAACAAAATCTTCATAGCCGCTGTCCATACCGGTACACTCTGTGAGAATCCGATGAATTTTCTCCTGCTTTTCTTCGGTGAGAATTACTTCTTTATAGAAGCCCATGGGATAGGCTGTATAACGGTTGGCTTCATAATCTGTAACCAACATTCCCAAAGTAGCTTCCATAATCGCCTGCGGATCATCGCTGGGGCGCATGCCGTAGCTGTCCGTTTCCCCTTGCTCCGGCTTCTGAAAGGGTTCCAACGCTCCCATCTGTGACGTGTAAAAAAATACCAGAATCAGCAGAATCAGATAGAAGATCAGGCTTTTTGCCGTCTGCCGGCACTCTTTTCCAAACAAAGTCAGCAGCATCCGCGCTCACCTCTTTTCTCCTGCATCAGATACATGTAAGCATCCTCCACATTGGGCGGGCAGGCTTTCGCGGACGCAAAGGGCTGGCTCTCAGCGGCAAACCGCACCTGAGCTTCATTGCCCTGCATCAGCATCCCGGTAACGGTATACTGGCTTTTCAACATAGGCAGTTCCATCCGGGGGACCTGGGCGGTAAAAATTTTCCCCTCCGCTTCCCCCAGCAATTCTGTCACCGTACCGCTAAACAACAGTGTTCCCTGATTCAGCACCGCGATATTTTCACAGGTAGCCTCAATATCTCCCACAATGTGCGTGGAGAGAATGACAATCCGCTCCTGAGCCAGCTCGCAGAGCAGATTCCGGAAACGCACCCGCTCCTCCGGATCCAGCCCTGCCGTAGGTTCATCCACGATCAACACCTGTGGATCATGGAGAATAGCCTGAGCGATACCCAGCCGGCGCCTCATTCCTCCGGACATGGCTTTCACCCGCGTCCTGCTGTTGTCCTCCAGATTCACCTGACGAAGCAGCAGTGGAATTCGCTCCCGCCGCAGCTTTTTGGGCATCAGCGACAGAGCTCCCAGATAATCCAGCGCTTCCGCCGCCGTCATATTCCCGTACATGGAAAAATCCTGGGGCAGATAGCCGGTCATCCGGTGGATCTGCCGCTGGCAGGAAATGTCTGTCCCACACACCCGGATTTTCCCTTCTGTGGGCGGAAGAATGGCGGCAGTCATCTTCATCAGCGTAGTTTTTCCCGCTCCATTGGGTCCCAGCAGCCCAAACATTCCCTGGGGAATTTTCAGGCTCAGATGATCCAACGCCAGCTTTTTTCCGTAACGTTTTGTGACATTCTTCATTACAATTTCAGTCTGCATAACACTCCCTCTTTCCGTCTTTGTACTGTCACTGCCGGCCGGCGCCCGCCTCTGCCCGCGGCAGTCTGCCGCAAAGCATCCGGCGTCCCGTCCGACAGGATCAGTGTACAGGGAAAATCTCTACATTTTCCCTACAATTCCGGGCAGAGACAAAAAAAGGCGAAGAAACATCCGTCCGTGCCGCGGCTGTTTTCTTCGCCAAAATTTTTAATCTCCGATGGCAAATTGGGCGCACACCACCGCCCCGCCCCGGATACTGTTGGAGAGGGTCAGGATGCCCCCGTGCTGCTGGCAGAGCATCCGGCTGATATACAGGCCAATGCCGAAGTGCTGTCCCTGCTCTTTCTCGCCGGTGTAGTAAGGCTGGGCTGCCATTTTCAGTTCTTCCCCGGAGAACCCTCTGCCGTCATCCCGCACGGAAACGCACAGGGTATCCGGATCCGCCTCCAGCACCACCTCCACCAGGCTGCCGGTATACCGGAGGGCATTGGAAATCAGGTTGTCCGCCACCTCCAGCATCAGCTCCAGGTCCATCTGGCCTTCCACATCCTTTCCGCCGGAAACCCGGAAGAGCAATTTCACCGGTCTGCCGGAATACTCCTCCCGGCCGGACGCGGGCAGTTTACCGGAACCCTCCATCGGGCCAGGCGCCGGCCGGGCACCGGGATTCTCCATCGAGCCGGATACAGGACGGGTGTCAATCCCCTCCCCGGGGCCGGATACCAGCATGCCTGCGGATTCTTCCAGGCGGCGGGCCAGTTCCTCCACCCGCATCCGGCGGCGGACGGCGCCCCGCTCTTCCAGGCTGTGGATCTTTTTCATGGTATCCCCGAACCGCCGCAGCCGGTCCACCTGGCCGCCCATCATTTCCAGGATTTCCATCATTTTTTCCTGAGAAATCCGCCCCGCAGGGTAATAGGTCTCCAGCAGATCCACATAGCCCTGAAGCACCGTCAGAGGCGTCCGGAGATCGTGGGCAAAGGCCGCGTTCAGCCGCCGCTGCTCCTCCATCTCCTCCCAGATCTGCCCCTGCCTCTTTGCCAGTTTTTTCCGCATCCCTTCCACCGCATTGCACAGGCTTCCCATCTCATCGCCGCTGTGAAAGGCGCAGGAAGCATCCAGTTCATCCCGGCTGATGGCCTCTGCCTCCCTGGTGAGCACCGCGATGGGCTGGCGCAGTTTATTCCGGTAGTACAGCCAGGCCACCAGCCAGATGGCCGCCACCGTGTACACAAAAATGCTGCAATTCTGCACCGCCGTCACCACGGTCAGCGCCCGCTGCACCTTACCGGGAAGCTCCTCCACCGCGCCCTCGATCTGCCTGGCAAATCCCATGGTGCCGTCCGCCATCTGGATATACATCAGCTGTCCCCGGCCGTTACCGCCGGTCAGCATCTGTTCCCAGCCCTCGCAGATCTGCCAGGTCATCAGCCAGCAGCCGAGCACCCCCAGAACCGCCAGAAAAATGTAGGCGGCCAGCGTTTTTTTCAGGCTCATATGGGTTAATTTCCGGTACAGCCTCTGGGCCTGTTCTTCTAACCAATCCATTTGTACCCCACTCCCCAGACCGTCTCAATGAATTCTTCGTCCGTAAATTTCTTCAGTTTCTGACGGATTCTCCGGATATGCTCCGTGATAATCTGGCTGTCTCCTTCACTGTCATAGCCCCAGACCAGCTCATAGATCCGCTCTCTACTGAACACCTGACCCCGGTGCAGGGAGAGAAATTCCACCAGATCAAACTCCGTCTTTGTCAGATTCACCGGCTCTTCCCCGAAAAATACCTGCCGGGAGCCATAGTGAATCACCAGCTCCCGGTGGAAGGCCACATTTTCCCGGATCATACCGCGCCGCTCCCGCCGCAGATGGGCCGCCACCCGGGCGCCCAGCTCCTCCATGGCAAAGGGTTTCACAACATAGTCATCCCCGCCGATCATCAGCCCGTTGATCCGGTCCTGCTCTTCCACCCGGGCGGTGAGGAACACAATGGGGCAGGTCACATGATCCCGGATCCGGCGGCAGACCTCCATGCCGTCCATATCCGGCATGTTGATGTCCAGAAGGATCAGATCCGGCTGTACCGCCAGTTTTTCCAGGGCTTCCTTTCCGCTGGCCGCCGTATAAACCTGATATCCCTGCAGTTCAAAAAAATCTCCCAGCAGCCTGCGGATATCCCGCTCATCGTCCACCACCAGCAGCTTTTCTACCCCCATGCGTCTCACTCCTCCTTATTCTTCCTGGTCATTGGTCAGTTTCAGCCGGTCCAGAACGTAGAAAATCAGGCTGAGAATCATGGCCACCACGCAGGCCAGCACCATACCGGTCAGCTCCACATTTCCCAGATGCAGGGCAATGCCAGAGAGTCCCACCACAAATACCACCGAGGTGAGGGTCAGATTTCTGGATTTTCCGTAATCCACCTGGCCGTCCACCAGCATCCGCAGGCCGGAGGTTCCGATCATGCCGTACAGCAGGAAGGAAATTCCCCCGATCACCGGGCCGGGAATGGTGTTGATCAGCGCCGCCAGTTTTCCCAGGAAGGAACAGCAGATGGACAGCACCGCCGCTCCGCCGATCACCTGTACGCTGTACACCTTGGTGACGGCCATCACGCCGATGTTCTCCCCGTAGGTGGTGGTGGGAACCGAACCCACCAGACCGGAAAGGGTGGTGGAGAAGAAATCCGCAAACAGTGACCGGTGCAGTCCCGGATCCTTCAGGAGATCCCTGCCAACGATTTTTCCCGTTACAATCTGATGACCGATGTGCTCCGAGGTCACCAGCAGCAGTGCCGGAAGAATGGTCAGCACCGCCTCCACGTTGAATCTGGGGGTCTGAAAATTGGGCAGGGCGAAAAAGGATGCTTCACGTACCGCGCTGAAGTCCAGTATACCCAGAACCGCCGCGGAAATATATCCGGCAATGATGGCGATCAGAATGGGGATCACCGACAGGAAGCCGCGGAACAAAATCTGTCCGAACACAGCAACCCCCAGGGTAATGAGAAATACTGCCACATTCCGCGGATCCACTTCCTCTGCCAGCAGTCCCGCGGTATCCGCCGCGTTTCCCGCCAGCTCCAGTCCAATCAGCGCCACCACCGGCCCCATGGCCGCGGTGGGAAGCACGATATCAATCCAGTTCGTGCCGCATTTCTTTATGATCAGGGCCACGATCATGCCGCAGACACCCAGCACCACAAAACCGCCCAGCGCGTACTGGTAGCCGAATTTGTCAATCACCAGCAGAGCCGGCGACAGGAACGCGAAGCTGGAGCCCAGATATGCTGGGGCTTTTCCCTTCGTAATCAGAATAAACAGCAGCGTTCCCACACCATTCATCAAAAGCACCACCGCCGGGTTGATGCCGAACATAAACGGCACCAGCACCGACGCGCCGAACATGGCGAACATATGCTGCACACTCAGCGGTACCAGCAGCTTCACCGGCACACGCTCCTCCACCTGGATCAATCTTTTTTCCACGTCTTCATTCCTCCTCATGCTGTAAAATTGCGGAACCGGATACTCCGTTTCCATCGGTATGATGCCTGCAGGCAGCGGCGGATGGATGAGCAGATGCTTCCATTCACCCTGTTCCGCCATGCCATATCAAAAAAACGGAAGGGGTCGGTTCCCTTCCGTCTATCTTATCACGCTCCCGGCGGATGTGCCAGAATATTTTATTACCAGTCTGCTCCAAATTGCAGTAATGTCATGACCTCTATTTATTTCCTGCTCTTTTTGCCCGTTCCAGCCGGTATTGACACAGGATTTCTCTCTCATACTGCATAGACTACGACTCCTTCCCTGCCCACATTCTGATAGAACGGGGATATCCACATCGGCATCTTCCGTCTGGGTTCCTCTGGCGACAGAGCCGTATAAGATTACCGCTTTCAGTCGATTTCCATACACACCCTGAAGAAGTTCCGCCATTTCCTGTAAAATCTTTCTTAACTTTTCATCCTTGATCTTTTCCATATTTTCAGATCTCCTGGATAAATAATTTCAAAATGTCATGCTTTCCATTCTTTTCAACATGTTCTATAATCTTATTAGATCCGTATTTAATATTTTCCGTATCTTTCCCGTGCTTTAATTCTCGCGATATATATTCATTATCCAGCGGAACTATATTTCTGAAAACGAAGCGATGATAGAATTCTTTAGAAATAGTTCCATATTATCCTGTGTGATAACTGTGTCCTGAGAAGCTCGATTTGCATTCTCTCCACTGCATAGTTTTCTAATTTTATAATAATTTTTGCAGATCTGTAAATTTACTCTTAACCCGTATTTTCCGTTCTTCGACTAATTTACTCATCCATTTCTTCTCTTCATTCTTGTATGGATCTTTCCAAAAACGCTTTATAAATTTGACGATCTGGCTCCTAAATGACCATTTTAAATCTGAAACCTCATTTATCATATTAAAATCTCTCACTGTTTGCTCTGCATCAGCCGCTTCAATTAAATATCGCAGAATCAATATATCTGCAAATGTAAACGGCATTATATCGTATTCCAGCTGAAGTAAAGACATATATGGCCCGCCCTGTTTTATATCATCTGTAACCAAAGAATAGGCGCCTATTGTCTGAGCCAGGGAAATCGCATAAACCTCTCCAAGATCGCCTGATCCATATAATAGCTTATTTTCATTTACATTGTTCTCAAATATTCTCAAAACAGCTTGCTGTTTTAAAGTCTCATCTGTATATACTTCAATTTTTCCTGATTTAATATCTGCATCAACTTTCTCCAAGATATCCTGCCCATGATGTTCCAGCTCTATTTTTCTGATCTGCTCATATATAAAAACACCATCTGAGAAAAAATCAAACAGTATATCTTCAAGGCCAGCCCGATAAATATGGATCACTACGTTCGTATCCAGCGATGCTCTCAATCTTCCAAGCCCCCTATCAGATCATCAAGATCCTCTTCTTCATCCGAGTGCGGAGCAATTCTGTCATTTACATCTTCTAATGTGAGATGATAACATTCTAACACTTTTTTAAGCGTCTCAATCGGCACAGCGCTATGGTTGTAATTATAAATCGCATAATCGATATATTCATGCGGTATATCAATTTCCTTACTGGCTTCATTCAGCCGACTGTTTCCACCTACGCTCCTCAACAGATTACTTACCCGCTTTTGATTCCGTTCGCTTTCTAACTGTACTTTTTGAGCACAGCCAATCTTCCCTAAACTTTCCAGGCGATTTAAAACCATATCAAAACTCACACCGAATTCTGACATGATTCTTGCTATATCCATGGCCGACAAACCATTCTTCTTAAAATCATTAATTTCCAAATCAAGAAATTCCCTTACCCTATCTTCCGGCATCAGCAGACAGGCGGCAAAATAATTGGCTTCTTTCTCCATCTCATCTGTACTTCTGCCGGAAATAGTAACGGAATCATCTATAAAGGAAACGGTTGATTCCATATGCAGAACCACATGACCGATCTCATGAGCAAGTGTAAAAATCTCTCTGGATAAACGACTGCTGGTATTGGTAAATACAATAATATCGTCATCCTTCTTTAAAGTGAATCCAAGAACTGCCTCTTCTCCCAGCGGATATCTTAAAAGCTTAAATGAACATCCCTCGCACGATTTGAACAAATCAATAATTCCATATTGACCAACGTTGCACCTTGTTCGGAAAGAAGCCGCTTTTCTCTTTATTTCCTTTTTTTTCATCCCCTCCATAGCAGTCTCCTTATTCTTTGCTGTCATGCTGTAATTTGTCATATAAATGTTTATTCGCGTAAAACAGATCCAGCATATCAAACATTTTCTTTGCCGAAGTATTCTCATGGCCAACCCGGTACGCAACAACCGGAGTCTCATCCAGCACGCGGGTTATATCTCCAACTGTCGCACCCAATACTTCTGCAATTCGTGAAAGATCTTCCAACGTAATATTATTTGTTCCGTTCTCGATACGGGCATATTTTTGTCTGCTGACTCCAATACGCTCTGCCAACTGCTCCTGGGTGAAATGTTTTGCAGTTCTTAACGCCTTAATGCGTTTTCCCAACAATTCATTCATGATTAACCCTCCTTCTAATATAATTTTACCATCTATAAGATTTATGTCAAGAAATATTGTTGCATTTTTGTAACATAAATATTCTATATGTTATAATATTCATTCTTTCACATCAGGTCTGCCTCCACACCCTAAAACACGCAAACCAGAAAAAGAGACATGAATCGGATTCCTCTCCCAATCATGTCTCCCTTATAAGTTATCAGATTCCAGCCAAATCTTCCCCGACAGTTTCGGGCTTTTTCGGCTTCTCTGTCATGCACTCCACACCATCGGTCACTCTGACCGCCATTTGGCCGCCGTTTACTCAAAAATTCCTTTCAGCACCTTCACACATCCATCGATTCCCAGCACCGCGGAATCCAGAATGAGATCATAGTTCTTGATATCCTTCCAGTCATTTCCCGTGTTGGCCCGGTAGTATCCCGCTCGTTTTTTATTGTAATATCTGCGGGTGGATTCCACTTTATCTTTGGTGATCTGGTAATCTTCCTCGATCCGTTTCTTTACCTCCTGATCGTCGCTGGAACGGATGAAAACCTTGATGACCCCTTTCTGATCTCTCAGCGCCTCCGATGCACAGTGTCCCAGGAAAATAGCCGGACCGTCCATGGCCAGACGCCGGATCTCCAGCTGCTCATCCAGGAAAATCTTGCCCTCCTCCGTCAGCATATCCTGATTTCCGCTCTGCATACGTCCCATGACAAAAAGCGTATACAGAAGGCTTCCTGTTACAGACTCCTCATACCGGTTGATCTGGTCCTCGGTGATCCCTCTTTTTTTCGCCACAGCCTCCAGAATCTCCCTTCCATAACAGGGAACTCCACTGACCTTTGACAATTCGCGTCCGATCTTCGTACCTCCGCTTCCATATTCTCTTTCTATGGTAATATAGCGAAATTTCATAAGCCGTACCTCCTAGTATAATCCGGATTTGCATCTGTTGCTAACTTTTTATCCTGGTATTATAATAATAAAAATACCATTCTGCCACAATGGACACTTAAAACATTCTTGTGGTTTAATACTCACTTTTTAAAATTTGTGTATTAAAATCCGTCAACGGAAATCATACTCGGCAAATTTTCCACCGGCAGAAATAAAGAGGAGCAAAACAAGATGAATCAAACGCCAAAACAGGATCTGCGCTTTATAAAAAACGAACGGGAAATCCGGAAAATATTCCGCGAGATGATGGCGGAAACTGACTATTCCCACATCACCATCAAAGAGCTGACCGCCAGGGCGCAGATCAACCGGAAAACCTTTTATCTGCATTATCCTTCCCTAGATCATCTGCTGGCGTCTCTCCAGTTTGAGATCATGGATCCCACCTTCCGGATGATTTCCGAAACCACCTTCCCGGACGATGTGGAAAAAATCATCCAGCACAGCTTCCGGCTGATGGCCGCCCTGGATCCGGTGGACAAGAAAATCCTCTCCGCCAAAGGACATTTTCTCGACAAGAAGACCCCTTCAGATCTGATCCGCGAACACTATTTCCGGAAGTATGACCATTTCGCGGGCTACGACCGGTTTGAAAGCAATATGATCATCACCTATTTTTCGGTGTGCCTGGGAGTGATTTACCGGCAATGGGAAGTGGATGGCCAGCGGGTTCCCCTGGAAGAGATGGTTCCCCTGGCCACCCGGCTGATTCTCCACGGCCTGTCCGGAACGAGGCTGGATATACCGGAGGCGGCAGATAATTCTCCCCAAACATCCTGAGTCCTGCTGCCAGGTATGGCATGCTGAGAATAAGAAAGAGGCCATTTACAAAAAGACAGCCCGCCGCGCGGAAATCTCTTTCCTGCGCGGCGGGCTGCCTGCTCTTTCACTTTCGGACTTCGCAGTCCGCTTTTTCTTTTTCCTGAAAGCCGCATCAGCCTTCAATGGAAATATACTTTTTCTGCTCCACTTCTTTTGCGTCTTTCTTCGGGATCGACAGCTTCAGAATTCCATTCTCATATTTCGCGTGAATGTCATCCTGCTCCACACCTTCACCCACATAGAAGCTTCTGCTCATAGTTCCCGCATAACGCTCCCGGCGGATGTACTTGCCGTCTTTCTCTTTCTCGTCCTTATCCAGACCCTTGGCTGCCGAAATGGTCAGATACCCGTCCTTCAGCTGAGCGGAAATCTCATCCTTCTTAAATCCCGGAAGATCAATATCCAGCTCATATCCGTTGTCCGTCTCCCTCACATCCGTCTTCATCATGTTCTTTGCATGCTTACCATACAGCGGATTCTTTCTTCCAAAAAAGTCATCGTCAAACGGGAAATCCATCCAATCATCAAATAAGTTTTCTCCAAAAATACTGGGCATCATCATAAGTCATCTCTCCTTTTCTTTCTTTGATTAACTTTTATAAGCACTGTCGGAGAAATCCGAGGTGTTGTCATTTTCAGTAGAACATGGGGAAGAACTTTCTTTTTTCTCTCTTCCTTTGTTCTAGTTGTAATATAACACTTATTTTTAGCCATGTCAAGTCTCGAGTGCTAATTATTTTGTGAAAAATTTGTGAACCTGAGCCGCCTGTTCAAAATCAAGGGATCCTCTTGTTCCCTGCTGACAGATATGCTATATTGAGAACAGAAGAGGGGAAACCGCCCGGCTCTATGGTTTTCCGTATTCCCATACTATCATGCAGCCGTTATTTTCCCAATCTCTTTTCTATGTTTTCGCATAATTATATTTGTCATAGTAATTGTGAATTTTATCATCCTTCAGTGAAAGAAGTCCCGATTATGGAAACATTATCTTCAGAACAGATCCGTTATTTTCGTCTCAATTCCCATCATCTCGACCGGTTTTATAAGAGCAGCGATATTCTTGCCCTGGCGGGTGCCTGTGGATTTCAGAACAGTCCGCCGGGTGCCTGGGAGTCTGCTCTTCATTTCCGCGCTCCCGGCCTTTCTTCCGATGACATGAACCGGCTGTTATACCAGGAGCGGACGCTGCTGCAGGCCTGGAGCTTCCGGGGCGCTCCGGTGGTATTTCCTTCCTGTGAAAGCGGCGTATTTCTCCTGGCGCTGGCGGCCTGTCCGGGGGAATCCTGGATTTACACCAAGGGCATTACGCTGGCCCTGGACTATCTGGAAATGGACGAAGAAGAACTGCTGAAACTTCTGAAGGAAGTTATGCCGGGATTGGACGATACGGTTCTGGTCAGCAAAAGTACGCTGGATCAGACACTTGCCCGGTGGATGCTCCCCCTGCTTCCCCCTGACCGCCGGGATCGCTGGATGGCTCCTTCCATGTACGGGGATCCCGGCCGTCAGACAGTGGGCGGTGCTGTGGTCTCCTTTTTGCTTCGGCCCTGCTCTTTTCTGGGGCTGGTGGTATTTGGGAAACGGCAGAATCAGTTTCCCACTTTCACATCTCTGAAGCGCTGGACAGGATCCGGACTGTCTCCGCAACCGGACGCGGCAAAACAGCTGATCCGAAAATATCTGCACTGCTACGGTCCCTCCACGCCCGGAGATTTCGCCGCCTGGCTGGGAGCCTCCGGTCAGCAGGCCCGGCGAATGTGGCAGGAAGTCCGCCCGGAGATGGAACCGGCTAAAATTTCCGGAAAAACCGTCTGGTATCTTTCCGATGACCGGGAAGCTCTGTTTGCGCCGGCAGACCCTTCCCGGAATTTGCTGCTGACGGACAGCCACGACCCCTATCTGGATCAGCGGGACCGGTGGATTCTGCAGCCCGACAAGACCCTTCACCGGAAAATCTGGCGAACCGTGGCCAATCCGGGCACTGTCATCTGGCAGGGAGAAATTATCGGCATCTGGAATGGCCGCCGCAGTTCCAGGGGGCTGAATATCCATATGGACATCTGGAAAAATCCTTTCGACACGGAAGAGGAACTTCGCCGGATGCTGGAGGATCACGTTGCAGAATATGCCGCGTTCCGGCAGCTTTCCCTTTCCGATTTTTCCATAAGTCTTTAACTCCAAAATCCTGCCGCTTCCTTCACTGAAAAACGGAGAAACCGCGCCACCGGCAGTTTCTCCGTTTTTCATGTACCTGCTTATTTCTTTTTCTGTACCGGTTCATCCCGATAGGGCACCGGCGTATCATCTTTCGCATCCAGGTTGTTGATGTATTTTTTTGTCTCCGCCACAACTACAGGCGACAACAGCAATACCGCCACCAGGTTGGGGATGGCCATCAGGGCATTCAGTATATCCGCAATCAGCCAGATCAGATTCAGAGACAGAATGGGGGCGATCACCGCCACCGCAATGTACAGGATTCTGTAGGGAATAAGCACCTTTTTCCCCGCAAAATACTCGATACAGCGTTCCCCGTAATAAGCCCAGCCCAGAACGGTGGAAAAAGCGAAGGAAATGATTCCCGCCACCAGGATAAAGGGTCCGATCACCGGAATCTGGTCAAATGCCAGAGTGGTCAGAACGCCGCCGTCCGAAATACTTCCCATATCGATGGAGGGATTCTTCATAATGCTGCTGACCAGCACGATACCGGTCATGGCGCATACCACCACCGTATCCCAGAAAGTACCGGTACTGGACACCAGTGCCTGGCGAACCGGATTTCTGGTCTGGGCGGCAGCAGCGGCGATGGGCGCTGATCCCATACCAGATTCGTTGGAAAACAATCCTCTGGCAACTCCGTATTGCATAGCCTGCATCAGACCCCCTCCGATCAGGCCGCCCGCAGCTGCTCCTGGCTTGAAGGCCAATGTGAGGATGGTTTTCAGTGCCGGAAGGATAAAGTCACGGTTAAATCCTAAAATCACAATACATCCGGCCACATAAAGAATAGCCATAAACGGTACCAGTTTCTCACAGACACTGGCAATGGACTGAATTCCGCCGAAAATTACCAGCGCAATCAGAATTCCCACAGCTACTCCTACGATCCATCCGGGAATATTCATATTCTCCTTACATACAGTAGCGATGGCGTTCACCTGCGTGGCACAGCCGATTCCAAAGGAAGCGAATCCTCCGAAAATGGCAAACAGAAGGCCCAGCCATTTCATATTCAGCCCTCTCTCCAGGGCATACATGGCGCCTCCCTGCATCCGTCCATCCCTGGTTTTCACCCGGTATTTGACAGAAATCAGTGACTCACTGTATTTGGTGGCAATGCCAAACACGCCGGTGAGCCAACACCAGAACACTGCGCCCGGGCCGCCCAGCGCAATGGCAGTTCCCACGCCGATAATATTTCCAGTTCCGATTGTAGCCGCCAGTGCGGTGGTCAGCGCGCCAAACTGACTGACTTCCCCTTCTGCTTCTTCATCCTTGGATACAGAAAGCCGGATGCCGGTTCCCAGCTTTCTCTGTATTCCCCGCGTGCGGATCGTCATAAACACATGCGTACCCAGCAGCAGCAAAATCATTCCCCAGCCCCAGACTGCACCGTCGATGGCATCCACCACGGAGTATATCTTCTCATACATACTTTTTCCTCCCTTTTTTAATCGGTTACCTTACTACTTTATCACATCACCTTGCTTCTTGCAAACAGAAATTGTCTTTTAAGGCAAGACATTTGTTTTTTCTTTAGCGACACCAAAGGAAATACCATTTTCGTTTTTCCTTTCCATTTTTTTATCATTCTGGTAAAATAGAGACAGGAATGATAAAACGCAAAGGAGGATATCATATGCAGTATCAGATTCAGGGAGATACGCTCCCCATAGTGATTTGTCAGCTGGATAACGGGGAGAAGATGATTACAGAGAAGGGATCCATGGCCTGGATGTCCCCGAATATGCAGATGGAAACCAGTACCAACGGAGGAATCGGAAAAGCATTTGGAAGGTTTTTTTCCGGTGAATCCATTTTTCAGAATATCTACACTTCTCAGGGCGGTCCCGGAATGATTGCCTTTGCTTCCAGCTTTCCCGGTTCTATCCGGCCTTTCCAGGTAAGCGCCGGACAGGAATACATTTTCCAGAAAAGCGCTTTTCTGGCTTCAGAGGCCAGTGTGGAACTCTCCACTTTCTTCCAGAAAAAATTTGCTTCCGGCCTTTTTGGCGGCGAAGGTTTTATCATGCAAAAGGTATCCGGAGAGGGCATTGTTTTTGCTGAGTTTGACGGCCACATTGTAGAATACGATCTTGCGCCTGGCCAGCAAATGGTAATCGATACCGGTTACCTGGCCGCCATGACCGCGTCCTGCTCCATTGAAATTGTCAGCGTACCCGGAGTAAAGAATATGCTGTTCGGCGGGGAAGGCATTTTCAACACACTGATCACCGGTCCCGGCCATATCTGGCTGCAGACCATGCCGATTTCGGCGGTGGCGGGTGTGCTGCGGCCTTATTTCCCGGCAAGCAGTCGGTAAAAGGATTCCGAAAAGCGGAAAAGAAGCATCCTCCCATGAGAGGGTGCTTCTTTTCCGCTTCCGTATGCCGCTCTTATATATTATTTCTTTCTGCTCATCATTTTTGCAATCACAAATACCAACGCCCCCAATGCCACCAGCAGCGCCCCTGCCGCTCCTGCCCAGAACCACAGGTTCTGCACGCCGCCCGCAAGATACAGGCCGATACCATCCGGGCTCAGCCAGCCCAGGATTCCGCCGCCCAGCGCTGTCGCAACGGCCAGTACGGCCAGAATCAGGGCCGCAGCGTTTCTGCGTTTTTGCCCCGCCAGGCAGACGGCGCCGCAGGCGAGGAATACGGCCAACAGCAGCAGGATCACCTTCCATGGTTCCGTCCAATTTCCGCCAATCCGTCCCGCCAGATAGATGGAGGTAGGGCCGTCGGCGCCTCCGATAACAGATATGGATGTGGCGCTGTCAGTTCCTCCGATGATGGCTGCCGAATCCCCGTTTGCCCCCGCCATGCCGGGCAATAACTGCCCGGCCAGCAGGCTCCACAGTACAATGATCACCAGAGCCGCGGCCGACAGCAGCAGGCCCGCCCTGGGCAGCCAGATCCAGGACGGCTTCCGATCCGTCCCCAGTTCCTCCGAAAATCGCTTTCCGATTTCTTCCGGTGTTCCCATTCTGTCACGGATTTTCTCCATTGTTTCCCCCTGCTCCAGACCCGCCCGGATATCATTTTCCAGATCGCTGAGAATCCGCTCCCGGAGGGCACCGGTCACTTCCAGCTGTCTTCCGATCTGCCGCAGATATTGCCGCATCTGTTTTTCTTCCCTTGTCATTGCATTTCCTCCCCGCAGATTTCATTTACTGTCTGAACAAACTGTTCCCATACGCTCCGGTATTCCTGAAAGACCTCCCGGCCCTGGTCCGTGGCCGTATAATATTTTTTCGGCGTGTTTCTTCCCTCCTGAAGCTTCCACTCCGAGCGGATCAGTCCGCCGTCCTCCAGACGGTAAAGCACGGGGTACAGGGTTCCCTCCTTCAGCTGGAAAAAATCCTTTCCCCGCTGTTCCAGTTCCTGAATAATTTCATATCCGTAGGTGGGTTTCTCTGCCACCAGCCGCAGGACAATCATATCCAGAACGCCTTTCTTGATCTGCTGCCTGAATTTTTCTTCCATTTCTTTCTCCATTTTTAAGTATTTAGTATTACTAAATATTATAAAATAAGTGTATCATATTATTTGCCGGACTACAAGACACAAAAAGAAAACATATAATAAACGTCCCCAGACTGCTACCCAGCATCATTCAGCGGAATTGTACCTGGCATAAACGGAGAAGGCCCGAAAAAGACGGTACCACACCGGCTAATGCCGGCATTAAGTCTCTCCGAACCTTCCCTGTCATCATTTTTTATCTTACGGCCAACTGAAGTCTATGCCAGTCAACCGCTGAATTTCTGTAAAACCATGACTCCTGTTATGCATGCACAATATCCGTATACTCACTGATCTCCCTGCTGACCGTACACAAATCCTCCACGCAAAGATCATGAAGCCGCTCATGTCCCGTAATCCTGGCGAACATCTTCAGTTCCTCCAGCGTCACGTTCAGGAAATTCGCCACCCGGGCAGCCGCCGTATCCACCTTCAGCCGTTCTCTCAGATCCGGGTCCTGGGTGGCCACGCCCACGGGACACATGCCGGTGCCGCAGATCCGGTACTGCTGGCAGGCCATGGCAATCAGAGGAGCCGAGGCCATGGCCACCGCGTCCGCGCCCATGGCAATGGCCTTCGCCGCGTCCGCCGACACCCGCAGGCCGCCGGTGATCACAAGACTGATATCCGATCCTGCCGCATCCAGGTATTTTCTGGCCCGGTGCAGGGCATACACCGTGGGCACACTGGAGGCGTCTCTGAGAAGCTTCGGCGAAGAACCGGTGGCTCCGCCCCTGCCGTCAATGGTGATGAAATCCGGCTGGGCATAGACGCAGAAGGCCAGATCCCGCTCAATCCTTCCCGCCGCGATCTTGATACCGATGGGCCGTCCGCCGGAGGCCATCCGCAGCTGGGACACCAGTTCCTTCATATCCTGCTTCGTCCGGATCCCCGGAAAACGTGAGGGCGCGATGATATCCTCCCCCACCGGCTTGTTGCGGATCCTGGCGATCTCCGGCGTCACCTTCTCCCCCGGCAGGTGGCCGCCCATGCCGGGTTTGGTTCCCTGTCCGATCTTGATCTCGATGGCATCCACGCTCTGAAGAATTTCCGGGGAAACGCTGTACATATTTGCCACATATTCAAAAATGTAGGCTCCTGCCGCCTCCATCTCCTCCGGAAGAATCCCGCCCTCCCCGGAGCACATGGCCGATTTTGCCAGAGCACTGCCCTTTGCCAGGGAAATCTTTGCCTCTCTGGACAAGGCCCCGAAGGACATGTGGGACACATACACCGGATTTTCCAGCACCAGCGGCTTCTTTGCCCGGGGACCGATCACCGTGGTGGTGTCCACCGGGGCGTCCTCCTCCAGCGGCATGGGATCCAGCTGGGCCCCCAGAATCAGAATATCATCCCAGGAGGGCATGAGAAGCTGCGTCCCCATGGCCGCCGAGACGGATTTCCCGCTGACCGCCATCTGGTGAATCTCCTCCATATACCGGCAGCTCTCATCCATCCGGTAATATTCCTTCGCATAGTCCAGCTTCCGCTCCGGCTTCCTCTCCTGCCCGGTATCCGACACATCCTCATACAGCTGAAAGGCACTGGCCGGCTGATGACAGACCGGACACTCGGAAAGCGTGGAAAACGGCGCGCCCTCTTTTTCCTCATCATAGATATAACCACAAACACTGCAGCGATACTTTGCCATACAAAAACCTCCTTCCCATACGGTTATTTTCTTAATCGTATCACAGAAGGAGGCATTTCGCCATAAGAATTTAAAGCAGAGACATAGAGCCAACCGGCAGCCATTCCTCCGGGGTCAGGTGATTTCTCCGGGCCATTTCCACTGCCAGCTGTTCGATGTCCGGCCTCCAGGCATTCTCCGGAAGATGGGCGTCGCAGCCGATCAGCGCCCGGCAGCCTTCTTCCCCGGCGATCTTCCAGAAATCCTCTCTGGGATATGGGCGGTGATCCCACAGTCCCAGCATATTGATTTCCAGAGGGATGTCCAGCTCCCTGGCCTTCCGGCAGAGCCGCCGGTATTCCCGGTCAAAAACTTCCGCGTCTCCGGTAAAATTCAGCAGATCCGGATGGGCCACATACAGAAACCGCCCGGTTTCCATCGCCTCTGTGCACTGATCCACATACTGTTTCAGACGGGCGCTGTCGGACGTCTCCTGACCGCTGCTGATGTTGCTGTCCACTTCATTTCCCAGAAAATGCTGCCCCAGAAGCATATACTCCACGGGATAATCCGAAAGGAAATCCAGAAGCTGCTCCCAGTAAGCGGGATAATATTCCGTCTCCAGGCCCAGATGAATCTCAATATCCGCCTGATATTCCTTCTTCAGGGAGAGAACCGTATCCACATAGCCATCCATCTTATCCATCTCCATCCGGTTGGGCGAATGATATCCCGCCGGTAATGGATACGGTGTGTGGTCAGAAAAGCCCAGAATCTTCAGGCCGCCTTCGATGGCGCGCTCCACGTACTCCCGTTCCGTTCCTTTGGCGTGATGGCATCTCCAGGTATGTGTATGGTAATTGGCAATCATGATGGTTCCTCCCTGTCATTTGCATTTTTGTCAGCGGCACAGGCGGCATCTCCGGTCACAGTTCGATTTTCATTCCATCGTACGCCGGTGTAATGGGCGTATCTCTGAGAATCTCTTCCAGATCTGTCTGGGGCGGCGTCCGGTGGGGGCTCATATGGGTCCAGTAAATCCTGGGCTCCTTTTTCCACACACCGGCCGTTTCAAAAAACTTTCTTTCATCCATTGCCGCTTCCCAGTACATATGATTGCCGCTGGTCTCCAGAGCGTACCCGCGGGTTTCTTCCATGATGATGGCGTCATACCGGAAACGGGCGATCCAGCTGCGGGTTTCTTCATTATAGGTACCGGAATCTGTGGCATAGAGAAAAGTTTTTCCCTGCGTGCTGACCACATAAATCAGTCCCTTCTGGTCTCCCCGGTCCACATGCGAAGCCACCAGAGGGACAAACGTCACATTTTCGCACTGATATTCTCTGTAAGGCTCCACCACCGTAAAGTCCATGGCAAAGTCCTCCATGGGTCTTCCTTCCAGAGAAGCCTCCAGCATATCTAATGTACACTGATTTCCGAAAATATGCAACATGGGAAGTTCCTGCTGGCGGGCATAACCCTGTCTGTGAATCTCATCCAGGGATAATGAGGACGCATCCTTTGGCCGGTACCGCCAGGTGAGCAGCTGAGGATAAAAATGATCCTCATGGGAATGTGTCACCAGCAGCAACCGGGAGGCCATCAGATCCACGCCGAACCGGTCTGCCTGGGAGAAAACCTCCGGCGGAAAATCAATCAGACAGTTTCCGGCAAAATGAATGGAACTGGTTTTGCGGATATTTTTTCCGCCCAGCTGTCTCGCCCTTGTACAATAATCGCAGGTACACCAGATGCCGGGATACTGTTCCGCGGCAGCCGTTCCTAAAAATGTAAGTTCCATGGCAGTTCCTCCTGTTATTCAGCCTTTGACCGCTTCTGTTATTCTTCCATTATACTCGTTTGTCTCAGCATTTAAAAGCATGCTTCCTTCGTTACGTAAAATTTCCGTTATCGCTCCACCGGATACATGCCAGAAAACAGGCGCAGCCCTCCCCCGGACTGCGCCCTTTCATTAGTAGCATTACTGTATAATTTTCACCAGCACCCGATTCTCCAGATCGGACCCTTCATTAAACTGCAGATAACTGTTTCCCAGCTCATCCTCCGGAATGGCGAACCACAGATGGACGGTTCTGGTCTCTCCGGCATCCAGCGCCATATTATAAAAATGGGTGCTTCCCCCATAGGCAGAGGAATCAAAATAGTACGCAAAGTTATCGGCCTGGATATCGTATCTGCTGCCTCCCCGGGACGCCCCGGTCTCCTCATAGCCCGGAATGCTCTCGTCCAGAACAAAGGCCCCGTCCTGGCCGGCCGTATATCTGTCCCACCGGGGCTGCATATTCACATCGTCCAGGTTCTCGTCCCCGCTGTTGGTCACCTCCACCGTGACTTCCACATTTTTCACATGCACGGTGTCAAGAACTCTCTCCACCAGTTTTTTGTCCTTCCATTCACTGACCGTGCGCTGGTAGGGTTTCAGGGTGGTACCGTCCAGATGCTCCATGACAGACGCATAATCGCCGGTGGTCTCCTCTGTCAGTTTATCCACGTCCACCGTATCGGTCACCCGGATATCCGTCACCTTCAGCTGCACAGCGTCCGCAAATCCATAACCATCCGCAAAGGATTCGTTGAGTTTCTTCACCTGTCCGGCGGGAATGGCTTCCACATACGTCTCACCGGCCTCCTCTTCTCCGTCCGTGCTTCCCAGGAAGGATCCGCCGTTCTCCCCGGCGTCAAACTGGTACGCGGTCACCGTTTCATTGCTGTCCGTAAGCTCGGTATAGGTGAGATTTTCGCAGACCTTCAGAAGTTCTTCCCTGGAAATCTCCCGGGAGGCGTCCACGATAATCACATGGCCGCTGTCGCCGTAATACAGATCCATCCGGTACGGGTAATCGTATCCCTCCCGGTGAATCAGCACGCCCTGGGCGTCCCCCACCTGAAGCGTCTCCACATCGCTGACATCATTTAAAATGTATTCCACCGTCTCGTTCCAGTCGGCACACCAGCCGCCGTCCGTGATGGAAAGGCCGGTGCCGCCAAAGACGCCATTCAGGCTGTATTTCCCCTCTTCCCACTCCTGATAGCCTTCCGGAAGATAGTTGGCGGTGATTTTGATGGGAAGGATCTGTCCCTCTCCATCCTTTTCCACACGGACTTTCACCTGATCCGTCCCTTCCGTTTCCGTCACATCAACCCGGAACATACTGACGGCGGCATACACCCCTGCCGTGGCCGTCATCGTCAGGGCCAGTGCTGCCGCTGCCACCGCTGCGCCCCTCTTTGCGCCCCGCCCCGGATGCTTTTCCAGAGACCGGAGGAGCTTCTCCTTCTCCAGCTCATACTTCTGTGAAAACAGATGCTCCCCGTCCGCGCAGTCAAACCATTCAGTTTCCCTGAGCCGTCCGATATGCTTCAGAAAATACGCAGTTGTCTTTTTTTTCATAGCTCTCAACCTCCTCCAGTTTACTCTCCACCAGCTTTTTCGCCCGTTCCAGGCGCTTGGAAGCCGCGTCCTCACTGATATCCAGAATCTGCGCCGTCTCCCGGTTGGTAAATCCGTAATAGCACCGCAGCCGGATCACCTCCAGGGCCTCCCGGGGCAGCTGCCGGAAAATCCTCTCCAGCAGTTCTCTGTCCTCCACGCTTTTCACCGGAAATTCCACCAGCGTATTTTCCTGCTCCAGGCTTTCCTCCGCCGTCAGCCGCTCACTTTCTCTGTGATTTTTCCGGTATTGATCGATGGCCGTGCTTCTCAGAATCTGCATCACCAGACGTTTCGTCTTCTCATCGTCCGCAGCCGTAATCTGGGGCAGATACTTCACCAGCTTCACGAAAGTATCCTGCACCGCATCCTCCGCCTGCTGCACCTGACCCAGGATGCCAAAGGCCGCTGCGTACAGCTTCTGTTCATAAAGGGTATAAATCTGTTCCATCAGCTCCCGCTGACGGATGCCTGTTTTTGCTCTCTTCTTTCCCAGCCGCAACCTTTGCCTCCTCCTTCCTCTTTTTTGTCGGAGCCTGTGCCCCCTGCAGGATTCTCCCGGGAAAATTCTGCTTTGTATTGAGCGCTCTCACTTAATATAACGAATGGCAGAAGGGATTCCTGACCGGATTTTCAAAATATCGCTGAAAATTCGTCCTTTATTTATTGCTGTGTTATTTTCCAGATAATCAGTATAGGCAACAAAGTGATAAAAGGCAATCCTGGAAAGAAAAAAAGCCGGAGCAGAGAGACCCACCCGGTCATCCACTACTCCGGCTATGTTCTGTTTTTCTTATCCTTCCTCCCGAAGATCCGTCTCCCTGATAATCTTCCGGATGGGCAGCACCGCCGCCGGTGTCACCGACAGTTCGTCGATACCCATTTTCAGGAATGTCTTCGTCAGTGTGGTATCCGCGCCCAGCTCGCCGCAGATACCCACCCAGCAGCCGCCCTTGTGGCCGTTCTCGATGACCATCTGGATGGCCCGCAGCACGGCGGGATGATGGGCATCGTAGATGGAATCCAGTTTGGCGTTCTGGCGGTCGATGGCCAGGGTGTACTGGGTCAGGTCGTTGGTTCCAATACTGAAGAAATCCACTTCCTTCGCCAGCAGATCGCTGATCAGTACGGCGGCAGGCGTCTCAATCATGATTCCCTGCTCAATTTCTCCCATGGGAATGCCCTTTTCGGCCAGTTCACTGCGTACCTCTTCCACGATGGCCTTGATCTGACGCACCTCCTTCACGGAGATGATCATGGGGTACATCACGGAAAGATTTCCGTAGGCGCTGGCCCGCAGAAGCGCCCGCAGCTGGGTCTTGAAGATTTCTGTCCGGTCCAGGCAGATCCGGATGGCCCGGTAACCCATGGCCGGATTTTCTTCCTTATCCATCTGGAAGTAATCCACCTGCTTGTCCGCCCCGATATCCAGGGTACGGATAATCACTTTCTTCCCTGCCATGGTCTCCGCCACGGTTTTGTAGGCCTGGAACTGCTCCTCCTCTGTGGGATAGTCGCTCTTTTCCAGATACAGGAACTCACTGCGGAACAGGCCGATGCCGTCGGCATCATTGGCCAGCACTTTGGCGGTATCGCCCACGCTGCCGATGTTGGCATACAGTTTGATGTGTTTTCCGTCCAGGGTCACATCTTCTTTGTTTTTCAGCTGCTGCAGAAGTTCTCTCTGCCGCAGCTCCTCCTGCTGTTTCTCCCGGTACGCTTTCAGGGTGTCCGCGTCCGGATTCAGGATCAGTTCTCCGGCGATGCCGTCGATGACTGCCATGAGCCCGTCCATTTCCGGGCCCACATGGATCCCGATCAGGGCCGGGATATTCATGGTTCTGGCCAGAATCGCCGTATGGGAGTTGGCGCTGCCCAGCTCTGTCACAAATCCCAGCAGTTTGGATTTGTCCATCTGCACCGTCTCACTGGGAGCCAGGTCTTTGGCGGCCAGGATCACCGGCTCATTGCCCGGATCTTTTCCGTTCCGGCGGCCATGGAGGATGCCCAACACCCGCTCGGTGATGTCCTTCACATCGGCGGAACGGGCCTGCATGTATTCATCGTCCATCTTGGCGAACATCCGGGAAAAATTGTCGCCGGTGGCGGCCACCGCGTACTCTGCATTGAGCTTCTGGAATTCGATGATGTTTTTCACGGAATCGTTGAAGTCGTCGTCCTCCAGCATCATGGCATGCACCTCGAAAATGGCCGCATTGACCTCGCCCACTTCCTTCAGCGCCTTCTCATACAGTGCCTGGAGCTGTTCGATGGCGGTTTCCCTGGCTTTCTCATAGCGTGCCAGCTCCGCCTCCGGGTCGGTGATGCTTCTGCGCTGCACCACCTGCTCCTCCCTGGAATAAAATAAAATTTTCCCGATGGCAATCCCTTTCAAAATGGATTTGCCCGTATACCTCTCCATAAAATCTTCCTTCCTGTATCAGTGATTTTCGTTTTCGGGACAACGCGGTGCGCCGCCCTCTGTAGTTTGGGCATTTCACCGCGTTCTGCTTCCTCCCCCGGTGAAATCCATCTCTTTTTTCAGGTTCCGGCATCTTCGCCGGTACTCTCCCGGCGTAATTCCGGCGATCCGCCGAAATGTCTCCGCGTAATAGCTGGCTCCGGAAAAGCCACAATTCAAAGCCACCTCTGTGATGGCCAGCTGGGAATCCAGCATTTCCATGCTTTTTCGGATCCGGTATTCCATCAGATAAGCCACCGGAGATTTGTGCAGATATTCCTGAAATACCTTACAGCAGCTGCTTTTGCACATTTTCCCTTCCCGGGCGATATCCGCCAGGGTAATTTTTTCCCCGTAGTTATTCTGGATGAATTCCATCATCTGATACAGACCGGGAAGCCTGTGATCCTGTTCCCGCTCATCTGCGCCGGAAATCTTCATCTGGCGGCACAAAAGTCTCCAGATCTTCAGAAATATACTGGCCAGCTCCAGCTCCAGTTCCTCCGCCCGCCTTTCACACAGAATCCGGGCCCGGCACAGAAACTCCATCATTTCCTTCTGTTCAGGGATGTCCGGCTGCAGGAAAAGACAGCCCCGGTTTTCCTTTCCCGTCACCGGCAGCACGTATTTCCTCTTCACTTCCTCGGTGACTCCGATCAGCGAGGGGTGAAACCGCACACAAACAAATTCTCCTCCCTTCCCGTCGGCGGAGTAACCGTAGTGAATCTGGCGGGCATTGATAAACATCCCCTGATCCTTTTCCAGCCGATAGCTGATTCCATCCACCCAGTAGGTCATCTCCCCCTCCGTCATCACCACAAATTCCACATCCTCATGCCAGTGGCCAATGCCTGACATATTGGGATAATCGGACAGATGTTCTCTGGCCACATATGCCGGAAAATCCCCGAAATGATAAAAGATTTCTTCTCTGTTTTTCTCCATACCGCCTGTACCTCCCTGTTTTCCCATCCCCTGCGGCGCCCTTCCCAAAAAACAGGAACCACCGCCTCCGGAAAGCCGTGAACGCTCTACGATTGTTATAGTAATTTATATAAAAATGATATTTTATTCTTTGGCACTGCAATATAATTATAACTACATGTGGTGAAGGTTACAACCTTCCCTGAAAAAAACTGCATCAACATTATTTCACAGGAGGGGTTCTGTTATGACCAACAAAGAGAGAAGAGACCGGGAAATGGTCTATATTTCCGATGATTCCGTAATGGAGGAGCAGAAAGTCAGCCGCCGCATTCTGCATCAGCTGAACACCTGCGCTCCGGACGATTTCGATAAAATTTCCGGACTGATAAAAGAGCTGTTCGGGAAATCCGACGGCGCGTTTGTTAACCCGCCATTTTACTGTGATTACGGTTCCCACATCGAGGTGGGCAAAGGGTTCTTCGCCAACTACAACTGTACGATTCTGGATGTGGCCAAAGTGACCATCGGAGACAACTGCCAGTTTGCCCCCAATGTATCCATCTACACAGCCGGCCATCCGGTGCATCCGGAGACCCGGAACACCATGTATGAGTACGGCATCAGCGTCACCATCGGCAACAATGTATGGGTGGGCGGCAACACCGTGATTCTTCCCGGCGTACATATCGGGGACAACGTGGTGATCGGCGCCGGCAGCGTAGTTACCAGAGATATTCCGGCCAACACCATCGCCGCGGGAAATCCCTGCCGTGTTCTCCGGGAAATCACTGAGGCCGACCGGCGCACCTACTACCGGGGCCGCCAGATCGACGATGAGGCCTGGGAACATATCCAGTCCATGACAAAAAAATAATTGTGAACGTATGCGGTCATTTCAGGGATCCTGTCCTCGGGATCCCTTTTTGGCTATGGCAACCTGGCCATTCGGCCAGCAAAGATGAAACCCTGAAAGATACCTTTTTGGCCATTCGGCCAGTAATAAAGAAAGGAGGCAATGATTTATGAATCGTGTTGTGGAGGAAAGGACAAAACGGACAGAGTGGTATCGCGACGCCCGTTTCGGTATGTTTATTCACTGGGGGTTGTACGCCATACCTGCACGGGGAGAATGGGTACGCAGCGTGGAGGAGATTCCGAAGGAGGAGTATGATCCTCTGATCCGGGAATTCTCCGTTGAAAACTATGATCCCAAAATCTGGGCAAAGCTGGCGAAGGAGGCAGGCATGAAATATGCGGTGCTGACTGCCAAACACCATGACGGGTTCTGTCTCTTTGACACGCAGCTGACGGATTTCAAATCCACCAACGCTCCCTGCCACCGGGATCTGGTGCGGGAATTTCTGGACGCGTTCCGGGCGGAGGGCATCCGGGTGGGGCTGTACTATTCCGTCATCGACTGGCGTCATCCCGATTTTCCCCATTACGGCGACCGGAATCACCCCATGCGGAACCGGCCCGAGTATTCCAATGAAAACCGGAATTTTGACCGGTATCTGGACTATATGTTCGGCCAGATCCGGGAGCTGCTGACTAACTACGGAAAGCTGGACCTGATGTGGTTCGACTTCTCCTACGACAACATGAAGAGCGAAACCTGGAAGGCGGATAAGCTCATTGAGATGGTTCGCTCCATTCAGCCGCATCTGATCATCGACAACCGACTGGAGGGCAGCGGTGAGGATTCCGGCTCCATCCTGACCCGCAATCCCACTCCCTGGTCCGGCGATTTTGCCTCCCCGGAGCAGATGATTCCTCCCGCCGGTATCCGCGATGAGGACGGAAATCCCGTTCCCTGGGAATCCTGCATCACCCTCAACAACCACTGGGGCTACGCGGCCCATGACCATCACTACAAATCCGCTAAAATGGTAATCCACATGCTGGTGGAGTGTGTCAGCAAGGGCGGCAATCTTCTGTTGAACGTGGGCCCCAACGCCAAAGGAGAGATTCCGGAAGAATCCGTTCAGATCCTGAAAGAGGTGGGCACCTGGATGAAGAAAAATTCCCGGAGCATCTACCACTGCGGCTATGCCGGTCTGCCGAAGCCGGAATGGGGTCGATACACCAGAAACGGAAATCTGCTGTACGCCCACGTGATGGAAGAACAGGCCGGCGCCATCTGCCTGGAAAATATGGCCGGAAAGATCGAAAAAATGCGCCTGGTCAGCGACAATTCTGAGATTAAGGAAAGTTTCTTCTGGAATCTGAAGGAATACGGCCAGCACGCCTTTTTCTTCTTTGATCCCAATGCCTCCGACTGTTATCCGCTGCCGGATGAGCTGGATACAGTGGTGGAGATTACGCTGAAAGAGGATGCTGACGGGCAGTAAACAACATCTGAAAGCACCTGATTCGGAGGCGCTGATCCCGCAGGCAGCGGAAAGCACGCTGTGCAGACTTTTGATTCTCTGTTGGTATAATAAAAGAAGGCGGCCGACGGCAAATTCTCATCTTTGCTGTCGGCCGCCTGTTTTCTTTTCAGACAACCGGAGATCCGGATCAGTCATCGATATACTGCCCGGTTCCGCTGCTCATCTCTTCCACATTTCCAAAACCGCCGATTTCAATCTCATACCAGCGATCTCCGCTGCTGATCACATAGCTGTACTCGGAAAGCAGCCCTTCCCTGCTAATTTCCTCCCGGATAATTTCTCCTCCTCCGGCCTGATCCAAAGCAATCGCTCTTGCTCTTCCATCGTCAATCCGCAGCACCGTCACAAGAATCACCGCTGCCACCACTGCAATTACAACTCCCAGAGCAATACCCACAATCGCCTTCACAGACAATTTCTTCATACCATTTTCCTCCCTTTTCTCTTTATTGATACGTTCATTCTAAGAGAGAAAAATTAAAATAAGATGAAAAGTTCAGGAAAATCCGACGGCAGTTTCAAAAACATTTTTCCGTTTCCCCGTCAGCAAATCGCGGCTGAACACGATTTCTTTCCGATATGAGAACCGTCTGTTTTCTGTCTCAATATAATTATCCTGGGTCTTCAAATCCACCACCAGCGCGCCTTCCATTATCACAAATACCCCCGGAAACCAGAGTTTCCGGGGGTATATTCAAGTTTCTATTCTTCTGACAGAATTACTCGATGATAGAAGCAACACGGCCAGATCCTACAGTACGTCCGCCCTCACGGATAGCGAAGGTAAGACCCTGCTCCATAGCGATGGGATGGATCAGCTCGATGGTCATCTCTACGTTGTCACCAGGCATGCACATCTCAGTTCCTTCCGGCAGAGAGATAACGCCTGTTACGTCTGTTGTTCTGAAGTAGAACTGCGGACGATAGTTGTTGAAGAACGGTGTATGACGGCCACCCTCATCTTTTGTCAGAACGTAAACCTGGCATGTGAATTTTGTATGGCATGTAACTGTACCTGGTTTGATAAGAACCTGACCTCTTTCGATCTCTGTTCTCTGGATACCACGAAGCAGAGCTCCGATGTTATCACCTGCACGAGCCTCGTCGAGCAGTTTACGGAACATCTCGATACCTGTTACAACTGTCTTCTTAACATCATCATGGATACCGATGATCTCAACTTCATCAGAAATGTGAAGTGTACCACGCTCTACTCTACCTGTAGCAACAGTACCACGTCCTGTGATAG
>CBJMC01400__coassemble_833_pt1 | contig 28279 bp, 23 predicted proteins | sample CBJMC01400__metabat2_low_PE_039 | metagenome-assembled genome bin CBJMC01400
GGAAGCGGAGCCATGCTGACTGGCTGGCAGCAGATCGGCGGCAGCTGGTATTATCTCACCGGAAGCGGAGCCATGGCCACGGGCTGGCTGCAGCTGGGTGATGACTGGTATTATCTGGGAAGTGACGGAGCCATGTACGTCAACCGCTGGTACGGAAACTATTATCTGACCGCGGACGGTACCTGGGATCCGGATAGGGAAGGCGATCAGCTGGATACGCTTCTGCAGCAGGTGATCGATCAGGTGACCACACAGGCCATGAGCCAGGAAGGAAAGCTGCGGGCCTGCTACGATTATGTGGTGAACACTTTCTCCTATGAGCGGAAATACAATTTCAGCAACGCTGCAGGCTGGCAGAGGCAGTACGCGCTGGAGATGCTCACCAAAGGCCGGGGCAACTGCTACAATTTCGCGGCTACCTTCGGCTGCCTGGCGGAAAAGCTGGGTTACAGCAATGTGAGAACCATCGCGGGCATGACCGGAAAGGCCGGCGGCGGCTGGACACCTCACAGCTGGGTGGAGATCGATATGAACGGCACCACCTACATCTTCGATCCGGAGATGGAGCATGCCAACGGTTACGATCTGTGGAAGAAGACCTATGCTACTTCTCCGCTTAGGTATCAGAAGTTCTAGGCGGGTACCCTTATGGTTTTCAGTTCACTGGTATTTTTATGTATCTTTCTTCCGGCAGTATTTTTAAGCTATACGCTTGTGCCCTCAAAAAGGGTCAAGAACGGGATTCTGATCGTAACCAGCCTCCTGTTCTACGCGTATGGTGAGCCGGTATATGTGTTCCTGATGATCGGGAGCACCATAGTCAACTATTTTTTCGGCCTTCTTGTGGAAAAAGGAAAGAAGGGCCGGAGACTGAAACTGGGAGCGGCAGTGTTTTTAAACCTGCTGCTTCTGGGAGTCTTTAAATACGCGGGCATGGCGGCGGAGACCGTCAATCAGCTGATCGGAGCAGGAATTCCGGTGCCGCAGATTGTGCTTCCGGTGGGAATCTCTTTCTTCACCTTTCAGGCCATGTCCTATGTGATTGACGTTTACAGGGGTCAGGTGGATGCCCAGAGAAGTTACTGGAAAGTGCTTTTGTACATTTCCTTCTTCCCTCAGCTGATTGCCGGCCCCATTGTCAAGTATTACGATATTGCCCTGGAAATTGAAAACAGGCAGCAGAATCTTACGGAGGTGGCGGAAGGCTTCCGCCGGTTCTGCATCGGCCTTTCCAAAAAGGTACTGATTTCCAATACGGTGGCGCTGGCGGCCGACGCGGTGTTCGCGCTTCCCGTCTCCCGGGTAAATATCCTTACCGCCTGGATCGGAGCGATTTCCTATCTGCTGCAGATTTACTATGATTTCAGCGGGTACAGCGACATGGCCATCGGTCTGGGGAAAATGTTCGGATTTCATTTTAAGGAGAACTTTCATTATCCTTACGCTGCCAGAAGTATTCAGGATTTCTGGAGAAGATGGCATATGTCCCTTTCCACCTGGTTTAAGGAGTATCTGTATATTCCGCTGGGAGGCAACCGCAAGGGCAAAATCAGAACCTGTGTTAATAAAATGGTGGTATTTTTCTGCACCGGCCTGTGGCACGGGGCCAGCTGGACTTTTGTGGTCTGGGGGCTGTATCACGGTGTGTTCCTGATGATCGAGAGCTTTCTTCCCAAGGGAAAGAAGGCGCCGGCCCTTCTGGGACACCTGTACGCGCTGCTGGTGGTGACAGTGGGCTTTGTCCTCTTCCGGGCGGACACCCTCAGTCAGGGACTGTCCATGATTGCCGCCATGTTCACGGGATTTTCCTTCGGCGAAGAGATGATGTCCACTGCCATTCTGCAGCTGACACCTCTGTTTCTGTTTATGACGGCCGCCGGCGTAATCTGCGCGGCGCCCTGGAAGGAATGGCTTGAGAAAAAGAGAAGAAAGCTGCTTCCGATGGTGGAGAGTTTCAGCTATCCCGTCAGCATCGCGCTTCTGATTCTGTGTATTCTCAGTCTCTCCGGGGGAACGTACAATCCGTTTATTTACTTCAGATTCTAGCGGAGGGGAAGCAGGATGAGACGAGCAGGAAAAATTATCTATATCATACTGGCCATGGCAATCTGTATGATTCCTTCGGTGGGCATGATTTTCCGTCCCACCACGGAAACTTCGGAGAATAAGGAAATGGCCGCCTGGCCCTCTTTCACGGAAGACGGCAGCTGGAATGAGAATTACCTGGAAGAGGCGGGGGAGTATTTTGAAGACCATTTTGCCTTCCGGCCGGAGCTGGTATCTTCGGATGCCAGAATCCGGGGAGATCTTTTCGGCGTGTCCTCTTCGGATCAGGTGATTCTGGGAAAAGACGGCTGGCTGTATTATGAGGCCACCGCCAACGACTATCTGAGGCAGAACCAGATTTCCGACCGGGCCATCTATAACATTGCCCATAATGTGGCTCTGATGCAGCAATATGTGGAAGAACAGGGCAGCCAGTTTCTGTTTACGGTGACGCCCAACAAGAATTCTCTGTACGGGGAGTACATGCCGTATTATTACCGGCAGACCTCTCTGGCGTCCAACGCGGAACGGCTGAAGCCGTATCTGGAACAGGAGGGCGTTCACTATCTGGATCTGTTTGAACTGTTTGAAAGCCAGGAGGAAATTCTGTATCTGAAACGGGATTCCCACTGGAACAACAAGGGCGCTCTTCTGGCTTACAATGTCATGATGGACCAGGTGGGGCAGCCCCATGACACGTATCAGGATACGCCGTATACGGTGGACGACAGTTATATCGGTGATCTGAATTCCATGCTGTATCCGGTGGGCGCTGTTCCGGAGGAAAATCAGGTCTATGATATTCAGCAGAATTATGCGTATGTGACGGACACGAAAAGTGTGGAGGATTCCTGGATCCAGACCATAAACCCGCAAGCATCAGGCAGTCTTCTGATGTACCGGGATTCCTTTGGAAATACGCTGCTGCCTTTCGTGTCCAACGCCTGGGAGAATGTCTGGTATTCCCAGTATACGCCTTACAGTATCCAGCTGGATATGGAGTCCTGTCTGCCGGATACGGTGATTGTGGAGCGGGTGGAGCGCCATCTGACCGCGCTGGGTCAGAATCCCCCGTACATGGAGAGCCCGCAGGCGGCTCTGGCGGGGACAGAAATGGTGGCCGACACCGGGACCACCGTATCGCTGACGGACGCGGGAGCTTTTTACGGGATTCAGGGAATCCTGGATGACAGCGTCACCAGTGAGGACTGCAAAATATATGTGAGATGCACGGACGCATCCGGAAATACCCGGACCATGGAAGCTTTTCCGGTCACAAGGATTGAGGGAGACCGGGCCAGCGATTATGGGTATCAGTGTTACATACGGAAAGAATCCGTAAGCACAGGCAGCTGCACCATCGATATCCTGACGGAAAGCCAGGGAACGCTTACGAAGGTGCAGTCATGGAACAGTGAATTTCAGGAGGAGAGTACATTACAATGAAGAAAAAATATTTACCGGCCGTTCTTTGTCTGACGGCAGTTCTGGCGGCAGCCGGCTGCGGAAATGAGAAAAAAGAGGAGGCGGAGTCTACGCCTACACCAACCCCTACCCAGGAGGCGGAAGCACTGGAGATGACAGAGACGCCGGAGGTGGGAGAAAAAACAGATACCTCCCGGTCTATCCAGCTGACCAATGAGACGGGAGCGGAGGTTACCTCTGTATGGCTTCGGGTATCCGGACAGGAAGAATGGGGAGAAGAATTGGTACAGGGAAGTTTTACCATTCCGGAGGCGGAGAGCTTTAACCTGAACTATGAGCCCCAGGAAACAGCGGAAGACGGAACCACAGCGCCGGTGGAGGCCTGGGATTTGTCTGTGGGCTATGAGGACGGCAGTTATGTGGTGATGAATCAGGTGGATCTGCAGGCTGTAACGGAAATGACCATGTGCTGGGAAGACGATGTGGCTTTTGTGAAGTACCAGGATCCCGATACCCAGGAAGAAGTTTCCACAAAAGAAGATGAGATTGCCCGCCAGCAGGCCGCCGCCGAGGCAGCAGCCCAGGCCCAGGCGGAAGCAGAGGCAGCCGAGAAGGCGGCCCAGGAAGAGGCACAGCGTCAGGCAGAGGAAGAGGCAGCAGCCCAGGCAGAAGCAGCGGCGGCAGCTCAGGCCCAGGCGGAGGCAGAAGCGGCTGCGGCAGCTCAGGCCCAGGCGGAGGCAGAAGCAGCGGCGGCAGCCCAGGCCCAGGCGGAGGCAGAAGCAGCGGCGGCGGCTCAGGCCCAGGCAGAAGCGGAAGCAGCGGCTGCGGCAGCGGATCAGCAGCAACAGCAACAACAGCAGCAGGAGGAAAACTGTGCGAATTCCTCCGGAAACATCGTGGTAAATCCCGATGGCAGCTGGTATGTGGCGGAGTAATTATCCGGCTTGGCGGCTGACAAAAAATTACAAAAAACAGTAAGAAAGCGCAGGATTCAAAAGCCGAAAGGCTTGCGGGTCCTGCGCTTTTGGTGATATCTGGTGATATCTTGCCTTGAATGAATTGCATTACTTTGTGAAGTATGGTAATCTAAATTAATATGGGTAAATTATATCATAATCTCATCAAAGGAGGTATCCCATGAAATTAACACAGTTGTTGGAACGTTTGGATTATACATGCCTGCAGGGCACCATGGACCGGGAAATCGGCCGGGTTGTGGCGGATTCCAGGCAGGCGCGGGAGGATGCCCTGTTCCTTTGCATCAAAGGAGCTGTGTCGGATGGCCACAACTTCGCGGCGCAGGTGGCGGCCCAGGGAACAAAAGTGATTGTGTGTCAGGATCCGGTGGAGGTACCCGGGGATGTGACCGTGATTCAGGTGGAGGACAGCCGTTATGCCATGGCAGTCATCGCGGCAGCTTGGTACGGCTATCCGGGAGATCAGCTGAAGGTGATCGGCATCACCGGAACCAAGGGAAAAACCACCACCACCTACATGGTGAAGTCCATCCTGGAAAATGCCGGCTATAAGGTGGGGCTGATCGGCACCATCGAGACCATCATCGGAGATCATGTCATCCCCTCCGCAAACACCACGCCGGAATCTCTGCTGGTACAGAAGTATTTCCGGGAAATGCTGGACGCGGGCTGCGACTGTGCCGTGATGGAGGTTTCCTCCCAGGGGCTGATGCTGCACCGGACGGCGGGATTCACCTTTGAGATCGGGATTTTTACCAATATTGAGCCGGATCACATCGGGCCCAATGAGCACAGCAGTTTTGAGCAGTATATGGAATGTAAAAAGCTGCTCTTAAAACAGTGCCGCATTGGCATTGTGAACCGGGATGATGAGCATTATGAGAAAATCATCGAGGGACATACCTGTGCCCTGGAGACCTACGGATTTTCACCGGAGGCAGATCTGCGGGCGGCCAGTCCCCGGCTGGTTACCGGAAAAGGCGTGCTGGGAATTTCCTATCAGGTGGAGGGACTGATGAATTTCCCTGTGGAAATTGATCTGCCGGGACGGTTCAGTATCTATAATTCCCTGACAGCCATCGCCATCTGCCGCCATTTTAAGGTATCCCAGGAGGATATTGTGCGGGCTCTGAAGGTGGCGAAGGTGAAGGGACGCATTGAGATGGTGAAGGTTTCCGATGAATTTACGCTGATGATCGATTACGCCCACAACGCCATGAGCCTGGAAAGCCTGCTGACCACTCTGCGGGAGTATCATCCCCACCGGCTGGTGTGCCTTTTCGGCTGCGGCGGCAACCGGTCCAGGGAGCGGCGTTTTGAGATGGGAGAGGTTTCCGGCCGGCTGGCGGATCTGACCATCATCACCTCCGACAATCCCCGGTATGAGGAGCCCCAGGCCATCATCGACGATATCCGGACGGGAATCTCGAAAACCAGCGGAAAGTATGTGGAGATCATTGACCGGAAGGAGGCCATCGCCTATGCCATCCATCACGGAGAACCGGGAGATATTATTGTGCTGGCCGGAAAAGGTCATGAGGATTACCAGGAGATCCGGGGGAAGAAGTATCCCATGGATGAGCGGGTGCTGATTCAGGAGATTCTGGAAGAGGACAACAGGTAATTCATGGAAAAACTGTTTGCAGATGTGATTGTGGATATTTCCAGCGAAAAGCTGGACCGCTCTTTTCAGTACCGGATCCCGGACAGCCTTGCCGGCCAGGTGAAGCCGGGGGTTCAGGTGTGGATTCCCTTTGGAAACGGGGGACGCACGATCCGGGGCTATGTGATCCAGGTGACGGACCGTCCTGCCTGCCCGGTGGAAAAGATGAAGGAGATCTGCCGGATAGCGGAGGATCAGAACAACATCAACTCCCGGATGATCGCCCTGGCGGCCTGGATGCGGGAGAATTACGGCTCCACCATGATCCAGGCGCTGAAAACGGTGCTTCCGGTGAAACAGAAAACCCGGCAGAAGGAGGAGCGGTGGATCACACTGGGAATTTCCCGCCGGGAGGCCGAAGAGCAGCTTGAGGTTTACCGGAAAAAGCATCATGTGGCCAGGGAGCGGGTGCTTCAGGCAGTGCTGGAGGAGGAAACCGTCTCCTATTCCCTGGTGCGGGATAAGCTCCACGTGACGTCCCAGGTGCTGAAGACCATGGAAGAGCAGGGGATTTTGAAAATCCGTTCCCGGAGGGTATACCGGAATCCGGTCGCCCACAATGAGCAGGGGGGCGGACGCCTGCGGCTGACCGAAAGCCAGCAGGAGACGGCGGATGCCATCGTGTCCGGCTGGGACGCGGGCGATAGCCGTCCCTGCCTGATCCGGGGAGTTACCGGCAGTGGAAAAACCCTGATCTATATGGAACTGATGGAACGGGTGCTGGCCCGGGGACGGCAGGCGATTCTGCTGATCCCGGAGATTGCCCTGACCTATCAGATGGTGCAGCGGTTTTACCACCGGTTCGGCGACCAGGTGTCGGTGCTGCACTCCCGGCTTTCCCAGGGGGAGCGGTCCGATCAGTTTGAGCGGGCGAAAAACGGGGAGATACAGATCATGATCGGCCCCCGTTCGGCATTGTTTACGCCATTCCCCCGGCTGGGCCTGATCGTTCTGGACGAGGAGCATGAAACCTCCTATCAGAGCGAGACCTCCCCCTGCTACCATGCCAGGGAGACGGCCATTGCCAGGGCCGGGATGGAAGACGCCCGGGTGGTGATGGGAAGCGCCACCCCCAGCGTGGACGCCTACTACAGAAGCAGGCTGGGTGAGTACCGGCTTTTTGAGCTGGAGAACCGGTATGAGAACCGGCAGCTGCCCAGGGCTCAGATCGTGGATCTGCGGGAGGAGCTACGGGCGGGCAACCGGTCGATTTTAAGCCGCAGGCTTCAGGAGGCCATGGAGGAGCGGCTGGCGAAAAAGGAGCAGATCATTCTGTTTTTAAACCGCAGAGGCTACGCGGGATTTTACTCCTGCCGGATGTGCGGGGCGGTGATGAAATGTCCCCACTGCGATGTGGCCCTGTCCCTCCACAATGGCGGACGGCTGGTATGCCATTACTGCGGCTATGAAACAAAAAGCCCCGGAACCTGCCCGAAATGCGCGTCCCCTTATATCGGAGGATTCCGGGCCGGAACCCAGCAGATTGAAGAGATTGTGAAGAAGCGGTTCCCGGCTGCCAGGGTGCTGCGGATGGATCTGGACACCACCAGAAACAAGGACGGCCATGCCAGGATTCTGTCGGCCTTCGCCAATCAGGAGGCGGATATCCTGATCGGCACGCAGATGATTGTGAAAGGCCATGATTTTCCCCGGGTGACCCTGGTGGGAGTGCTGGCGGCGGACCTGTCGCTGAACGTCAGCGATTACCGGGCCGGGGAGAGAACCTTTCAGCTGCTGACCCAGGCGGTGGGAAGAGCCGGCCGGGGAGAGGTGTGCGGCGAGGCGGTGATTCAGACCTACCAGCCGGACAACTACAGCATCCAGGCGGCGGCCGCCCAGGATTATACGGAATTTTACAGACAGGAAATCGCGTACCGGCAGCTGATGAGCTATCCGCCGGCCTCCAACCTGTTCGCGGTGCATGCCAGCTGTGAGGACGGAGCGCTGCTGGATATGGCCATGACCTACCTGCGGAAATATCTCCGGAAGATCGATCCGGAAGAAAAGGCGGCGGTGATCGGCCCGGCGGACGAGGCGATTCCCCGGATCGCGGACAGATACCGGAAGGTCATTTATATCAAGCATGAGGATTACCGGCAGCTGGTGAGGCTGAAGGATCAGCTGGAGCGGTATATGGAGATTAACAGCGGATTTCAGAAGATCCGGATACAGTTTGAATTTAACCATTGAAAGAGGGAAATATAATATGGCAATCAGAAAAATCAGAACTATGGGAGATAAGATACTTACAAAGAAATGCCGTCAGGTGGAGGAGGTAACGCCCAGAATCCGCCAGCTGGTGGAGGATATGCTGGATACCATGTATGACGCCTGCGGCGTGGGCCTGGCGGCTCCCCAGGTGGGCATTTTGAAGAGGATTGTGGTGATTGATGTGGGAGAAGGCCCCCTGGTGCTGATCAATCCGGTAATCACCCAGACCAGCGGAGAGCAGACCGGGGAGGAGGGCTGCTTAAGCCTTCCGGGAAAATCCGGCGTGGTGACCCGTCCCAACCTGGTGACGGTGAAGGCCTGGAATGAAAATATGGAAGAGATTACCGTCACCGGCGAAGGCCTGCTGGCCAGAGCCATCTGCCACGAATGTGACCACCTGGAAGGAATTATGTATGTGGAGCATGTGGAAGGCGAGATTCACGATGTGGAATATGACAGCGAGGAAGAATAAATGAGAGTAGTATTTATGGGAACGCCTGATTTTGCCGTGGGAACCCTGACGGCTCTGGCAGAAGCAGGCCATGAAATTGTGGGAGTGGTAAGCCAGCCGGACAAACCGAAGGGAAGGGGAAAAGCTCTGATGCCTACGCCGGTGAAGGAGGAGGCCCTGCGTCTGGGCCTTCCGGTGTACCAGCCGCGCCGGGTGCGGGAGGAATCCTTTGTGGAAACCTTAAGATCCCTTCATCCGGATGTGATTGTGGTGGCGGCCTTCGGTCAGATCATACCGGAGAGTATCCTGACTCTGGCGCCGCTGGGCTGTGTCAACGTGCATGCGTCCCTGCTTCCCAAGTACCGGGGAGCGGCACCCATTCAGTGGGCGGTGATTGACGGGGAAAAGGAGTCCGGAGTGACCATTATGCAGATGGATGCCGGGCTGGATACCGGAGATATGATCGCCAGGGTGACGGTGCCCATTGCCCCGGAGGAGACAGGGGGAAGCCTTTTTGACAAGCTGAGCCAGGCGGGCGCCCGGCTGCTGGTGGAGACGCTGCCGTCCCTGGAAAACCATACGGCGGTATTTGAGAAACAGCCCCAGGAAAGCCCCACCGCCTACGCGGGGATGATCCGCAAGGAGATGGGAAATCTGGACTGGAAGCTTCCGGCTCTCCGGCTGGAGCGGCTGATCCGGGGACTGAATCCCTGGCCCAGCGCCTATACCTTCCTGGGGAAAAAATCGCTGAAGCTGTGGCGGGCACAGGTGCTGGAGAACGTCTCCGGCCAGGATGCCCCGGCGGGAACAGTTCTTCAGGCGGACGCGGGGGGATTTCTGGTGCAGACCGGGGACGGAATTCTGAAGATTCTCGAGCTGCAGCTGGAAGGTAAGAAACGGATGGACGCGGAAGCGTTTCTGCGGGGATGCCAGATCCCGGCGGGAACGGTTCTCACACAGAACAGACAGGAGTGATAACATGTTTCCTTTTGGATTTGGATACGGATGGTATTATGATCCTACCTATGTTTTAGTGATATTGGCAGCGGTGATTGCCCTGGCAGCCTCCGGCTACTGCAGCTCGGTGATGAGAAAATACAGCCGGGTGGGCTTGTTCAGCCGCGTCACCGGCGGCCAGACCGTGCAGGAGGTGCTTCATGCGGCGGGAATCTACGATGTGGGACTGTATCCCCTTTCTGGAAGCGGAAGTTCCTTTTACCGGTATGACAAGACCATTCATCTGTCCGCAGATCTGCTGAACCAGTCTTCCGTGACAGCGGCGGCCACCGCTGCACATGAATGTGGTCATGCCATGCAGCATGCGGCGGGCTATCTTCCCAACCGGATCATCACCGTTATCAACCCGGTAATGCAGATCAGCTCCGGGGCAGCGATCCCCATTTTTATTCTGGGGCTGATCTTCTCCCTGCGCCCCCTTCAGACACTGGGAATTCTGCTGTTTGCCGTGGTGGTGGTATTTCAGCTGATGACGCTTCCATCGGAATTCAACGCTTCCCGGCGGGCAGTGGCCATGCTGAAAAGTACGGGAATTGTACAGACAAAAGAAGAGGAACAGGGGGTACGCCGGGTACTGGTGGCGGCTGGCCTGACCTATGTGGCGGCTCTGGCTGGTGCGCTGCTGCAGCTGCTTCGTCTGATTATTCTGGCAGGAGGAAGAGATCGTGACTGAGAGTACGCAGATTCGGGAAATTATTCTGGAGGTTCTGCTGCAGATCAACCGGGACGGGGAGCACAGCCATCTGGCTATCCGCCATGCCCTGGACAAAGTGCAGTATCTGCCCCGGCAGGAGAGGGCTTTCATCAACCGGGTCTGCCAGGGAACCATCGAGCACAGAATCCGGATCGACTATGTGATCGACCGGTATTCCTCTGTGAAAACACAGAAAATGAAGCCGGTGATCCGCGACATTCTGCGCAGCGCCGTTTATCAGCTGCTGTTCATGGATGGAGTGCCGGATTCCGCCGCTTGCAACGAGGCGGTGAAGCTGGCTCAGAAAAAAGGGTTTTACAGCCTCAAGGGATTTGTCAACGGGGTACTGCGGACCATTTCCCGGGAAAAGGACCGGATTGTGTGGCCGGACAGGGAGAAAGATCCCCTGGAGTATCTGTCCGTCTGGTATTCCCTGCCCATGTGGCTGGTGAAACGGTGGACCGGCCAGTTCGGCTACGCGGTCACGGAGCAGATGGCGGCGGATTTTCTTGAGGAGCATCCCACCTGCATCCGCTGCCAGCAGTACCGGATGAATCAGGAAATGGTGGTGGACAGCCTGACCAGGCAGGGCATCACCGTGACACCGGCACCGTATCTGCCCTATGCGCTGTACATTTCCGGGTACGGGCATCTGTCGGCGGTGAAATCCTTCCTGATGGGAAGATTTCAGGTGCAGGATGTGAGCTCCATGTTGGTGGCGGAGGCCGCCGCGCCAAAAAAGGGCGATTACGTCATCGATCTGTGCGCGGCGCCCGGCGGAAAGAGCCTGCATGTGGCAGACAAGATGGAGGGAACCGGCCAGGTGGAGGCCAGGGATCTGACGGACTACAAGGTGGAGCTGATCCGGGAAAATATCGACCGGATGCGGGCGGCCAACGTGACTGCTGTTGTGGCGGATGCCACCGTGGCGGACCGGGATTCGGTGGGAAAAGCGGATGTGGTGCTGGCGGATGTTCCCTGTTCCGGCCTGGGCGTGATCGGCAAAAAACCGGATATCAAGTACCGGATGAATGAGGAAGAAATCGCGGGGCTGGTGGTTCTGCAGCGCAGGATTCTGCACAATGCCGCTTCCTATGTGAAACCGGGGGGAACCCTGATTTACAGCACCTGTACGGTGACGCCCCAGGAGAATCAGGAAAATGTCCGCTGGTTTACGGAGAATTATCCGTACCGGCTGGACAGTCTGGATCCTTTCCTGCCCCAGGAACTTCACAGCGAGGACACGGCAGCGGGATGGCTGCAGCTTTTGCCGGGGGTGTCGGAGACGGACGGATTTTTCCTGGCAAGACTGGTGAGGACAGAGTAATATGGAAGAACTGGATATCAAATCGCTTTATGAGCGGGAACTGGAAGAAACCATGGCTGCCATGGGAGAGAAACCTTTCAAGGGACGGCAGCTGTTTGAGTGGCTGCACAAAAAGGCAGTGGGAAGCTACGGACAGATGACCAACCTTTCCCAGAAGCTGCGCCAACAGCTGGAAGAGAAGTATCCGCTGGCGTGTCTGGAGGTGGTGGATGTGGAGACCTCCGCCATCGACGGCACGCAGAAATATCTGTTCGGGCTGGCAGACGGCAACGTGATTGAGAGCGTTCTGATGCGCTACCATCACGGAAATTCCGTGTGCATTTCCTCCCAGGTGGGCTGCCGGATGGGCTGCCGGTTCTGCGCCTCCACCATCGGAGGACTGATCCGGAACCTGACGGCTTCGGAGATGCTGGACCAGGTGTACCGGATTCAGGAGCTGACCGGGGAGCGGGTGTCCAACGTGGTGGTGATGGGAACGGGAGAGCCCCTGGACAATTACGACAATCTGGTGCGTTTTGTACGGATTCTCAGTGATGAGAAGGGGCAGAATATCAGCCACAGGAACATCACGGTATCCACCTGCGGCATTGTGCCCCGGATCCGGCAGCTGGCCGATGAAGGGCTGGGGATCACGCTGGCCCTGTCGCTGCATGCCCCCAACGATGAAAAACGCAGGGAGCTGATGCCCATCGCCAACAGGTATTCTCTGGAGGAAGTCCTCCCCGCCTGTCAGTATTACTTTGAGAAAACCGGCAGAAGGATCACCTTTGAGTACAGTCTGGTGGGCGGAAAAAACGACGGACAGGAGGATGCCAGACAGCTGGCGGATCTGATTTCGGGGCTCAACTGCCATGTGAATCTGATCCCCGTAAACCCGATAAAGGAGCGGGATTACGTGCAGTCCGGGAAAAAAGTCATCGGGAATTTCAAAAATAAACTTGAAAAATATCGAATTAATGTTACTATTAGAAGAGAAATGGGCCGGGATATCAACGGGGCCTGTGGACAATTAAGAAGGAGTTACTTGGATAAGAGGGAGAAGTTGTCATGAAATCTTTTTCTGTGACAGATGTGGGACAGAAGAGAAGAGAGAATCAGGATTACGCGTTTACCTCCGAAGACCCCATTGGAAACCTTCCGAACCTTTTCGTGGTAGCCGACGGCATGGGCGGCCATAACGCGGGAGATTTTGCCTCCTGCTGCGCGGTCTCCGTGCTGGTGGATTCCGTAAAAAAGGATATGAGCTTTAATCCCATCAAGATTATCCGTCACGCGGTGGAGGCCGCCAATCAACAGGTGTACCTGGCAGCCGTGGAGGATTCCGCGAAGGCGGGGATGGGAACCACGCTGGTGGTGGTCACTATTGTGGGACGGTATGCCTATGTGGCCAATGTGGGAGACAGCAGGATGTATCTGGTGAATGTGGACGGCATCACTCAGGTGACCAGAGATCATTCACTGATTGAGGAGATGGTCCGGATCGGGGAGCTGACCAGAGAAGAGGCCAGAAACCATCCGGACAAAAATATTATTACACGGGCAGTCGGGACGGGGGAGACGGTGGAGATTGATTTCTTCGACGTACAGCTGGACGAAGGAGTCCGGATCCTGATGTGCTCGGACGGACTTAGCAATATGGTGCCGGATGAAGAGATTCACGATATTCTCGCGTCGGGCCGTGACATAGAAGAGGGGACCCGGATGTTAGTGGACCGGGCAAACGAAAACGGAGGCAAAGATAACATTACGGCAGTAGTTATCGAACCATTTACAGACGAGGTGAAAGAATGTTAAAAGAGGGCATGATTGTAGGAGAAAGATATGAGATCATCAGCAGGATCGGCAGCGGCGGCATGGCCGACGTGTACAAGGCCCGCGATCATAAGCTGAACCGTCTCGTAGCAGTGAAGGTCATGAAAGCGGAGTTCAGCGAAGATAAGGATTTCATCGCGAAGTTCCGCAAGGAGGCGCAGGCGGCCGCGGGGCTGGCTCATCCCAATGTGGTAAATGTCTATGACGTAGGGGAGGACAATGGCATTTACTATATCGTCATGGAACTGGTACAGGGCATTACCCTGAAGGATTACATCACACGGAAGGGTAAACTGACCGTGCGGGAGGCCACCAGCATCGCCATCCAGGTTTCCCTGGGCCTTGAGGCGGCACACAAAAACAACATCATTCACCGGGATGTAAAGCCGCAGAACATTATCATTTCCGTGGACGGAAAGGTGAAGCTGTCTGATTTCGGCATCGCCCGGGCAGCGTCCTCCAACACCATCAGCTCCAATGTGATGGGGTCGGTGCACTACAGCTCTCCGGAGCAGGTGCGCGGAGGATTCAGCGACGCCAAGAGTGATATCTATTCCCTTGGAATCACCATGTATGAGATGGTGACGGGACACGTTCCCTTTGACGGGGACACCACGGTGGCCATTGCCATCAAGCATCTGCAGGAAGAGATGGAATCCCCGAAAAAATATGTGCCGGATCTTCCCTACAGCCTGGAGCAGATTATTCTGAAGTGTACGCAGAAAAGTCCGGACCGGCGTTACAGCGATATGTCGGAGCTGATTGAGGACCTGAAACATTCCCTTCTGGACCCCAACGGTAATTTTGTAAACCTGGCGCCGCTGGCCAGCCATGCCCAGACGGTGATGCTGTCCAACGAAGAGCTGAACGCGATCCGGGAAGGCCGTTCCGGTTATGCCGCTCCCCGCAGGGAGGAAGAGGATACCCGGGAGTACGGTTATGATGATGACGATGAGGATGAAGAGGACGAGTATTCGGACGAGGAATACGATGAGGAGGATGATGACGACGAGGGCGAGATCAGCTCCAAGCTGGAGAAGGCAATGACCATCGGCGGCTTTATCATCGGAGCCATTATCATCTGTATTCTGATTTTCTTCATTGCCCGGGCAGCCGGCCTGGTGGATTTCGGCGGAGGCAGCGGAGAGAATCAGCAGGTGGAGCAGCAGGAAGAGGAAGACACCAGTACCCAGACGGCGGACGGACAGGTAGCGGTTCCCAGCCTGGTGGGTCAGACTGAGGAAAATGGTCTGAGCCTGCTGGAGCAGCTGGGACTTTCGGGAAACAAAACCGGCGAGGAGCAGTCCTCCGAGCCGGCGGGAACCATTCTTTCCCAGGAAACCCAGGACGGAACCATGGTGGATCCCGGCACCGTGATCAACTACACGGTCAGCGCGGGTTCCGATACCCTGGCAGTGCCCACAGTGGTGGGACTGTCCCAGTCGGAGGCGGAGGCCAAGATCAAAGCGCTGGGCCTTGCCACCTCCATTTCCAGAGATTACAGTGACACCGTGGCCATTGGCCGGGTAATCAGCGTGGATCCCGGGGAGGGAACTACGGTGGAGGCCGGCGCCACGGTGACACTTTTGGTCAGCCTTGGAGAGGAAAATAAACAGATCGCGGTTCCCAGCGTGCTGGGACTGGAGGAAAGCGCCGCCACCACAACCCTGTCCGACAGCGGTTTCCAGGTGAACGTGGAGACCACGGACAGTGCGGAGGGCATCGGTGAGGGCTGCGTGGCCAGCCAGAGCATTTCCGCGGGCACCGAGGTGGATCCGGGAACTTCCATCACCATCACCATTTATCACGCGCCGCAGACCACGCCGGAGGCTACGGCAACGCCGGAGACTACGCCGGAAGCTTCCCAGGATGAGGAGAATAGTACAGGTACCGAAGAGACCACCGAAACTTCAGGAACCTGGATGTGCAATGTACAGTTGCAGCAGCCCAGCAACTATACCGGAGGACCGGTGAAGCTGACGCTGGTGCAGGATGTAAACGGTGTTTCCCAGACAACAGTGCTTCAGGAGGGAACTACCATTGAGTTCCCCTATACGCTTCAGGTGGCGGGCGCCGATGGTGTTTCCACCGGTACTGTGTACCTGTATGAGATCACCGATTCAGGAGAGGTGGAGCGAGGCCATTACTCCCCGGTGGAATTTGCCCCCACGGAGTAAAACTGTTTTATGCAGGGAAAGATCATCAAAGGCATTGCCGGATTCTACTATGTGGACGTGGCGGAATCCGGCATTTATGAGTGCAGGGCCAGGGGCATTTTCCGGAAGGAAAAGCAGAAGCCCCTGGTGGGGGACAATGTGGAGATCCAGGTTCTCGACGAGAAGGAACGGGAAGGGAATCTGGTGAAAATTTTTCCGAGAACCAGTCAGCTGATCCGCCCGGCAGCGGCCAATGTGGATCAGGCGCTGGTGATTTTTGCTGTCCGCCAGCCGGATCCCAACCTGGATCTGCTGGACCGGTTTCTGGTGGCCATGGAGCAGCAGCGGGTGCCTGCCGTGATCTGCTTCAATAAGTCAGATCTGGAGGAAGAGGGCCAGGCAAAGCGGCTGCGCCGGATTTATGAGGGCTGCGGCTACCGGGTGCTGGCGGTCAGCGCCAAAGAAGAGCAGGGGATCGGTCAGATCCGGGAAATCCTGGAGGGAAAGACCACGGTGGTGGCGGGCCCATCTGGGGTGGGAAAATCATCGATCACCAATCTTCTGCAGCAGGAGGTCAGCATGGAGACCGGGGAGATCAGCAGGAAGCTGGGGAGAGGAAAGCATACCACCCGGCACGCGCAGCTGATCCGGATCGGTTCCCATACGTATCTGATGGACACTCCGGGATTCAGCTCCCTGACGGTGGGCGGTATGGAAAAGGAAGAACTGAGACAGTATTTTCCGGAGTTTCTGCCCTATGAGGGCAGCTGCCGTTTCCAGGGCTGCGTCCACATTCATGAGCCGGGCTGCGCGGTGAAGGCCGCCCTTGAGGATGGGAAAGTGGACGCGGGGCGCTATGCCAGTTACGTGAGTTTTTTTGAAGAACTGAAAGAAAAGGAAAAAAGGAGATATTGAGTATGTACGAATTGTCACCATCGATTCTGGCAGCGGATTTTACCTGCCTGGGAGAGCAGTTGGCCAAGCTGGAGGCGGCCGGGGTCCGCTGGGTGCATCTGGATGTGATGGACGGAATGTTCGTCCCCAGTATCTCCTTTGGCATGCCTGTGATCGCGTCGCTGAGAAAACAGTCAAAGCTGTTTTTTGACGTCCACCTGATGGTGGAGGAGCCTCAGCGGTATATTGAGGCCTTCCGGGACTGCGGAGCGGATTCCCTGACCGTTCACGCGGAGGCCTGCCGTCATCTGGACGGAACCCTGCGCCAGATCCGCGCGGCCGGGATGCGCCCGGCGGTGGCGCTGAATCCGGCTACGCCGCTTTGCAGTCTGGATCATGTGCTGGGACTGGTGGACATGGTTCTTTTAATGACGGTGAATCCGGGCTTTGGCGGACAGAGCTTTCTTCCGGAAAGCCTTCCGAAGATCCGCAGTCTGAGAAAGCTTTTGGAGGAAACCGGACGTCCGGTGGATATCCAGGTGGACGGCGGTATCAATGAGGAGACGCTTCCCGCGGTGCTGGAGGCGGGAGCCAATATCATTGTGGCGGGATCCGCGGTTTTCGGAGAAGATATTCCCGGACGGGTGGAAAGGCTTACGGGTATGATGAGGGAGCATCAGGGAACATGAGAACAGTAATCATTACCGGGGGCAATATCGAGAGAGATTTTGCCCTCTCTTTTTTGAAACAGTGGCATCCATCCTGCCTGCTGGCGGTGGACGGCGGACTGGCTTTCTGTTATGAAAAACGGCTGCGTCCGGACTGTATTATGGGAGATTTCGACAGCGTTGATCCGGAGGTGATCCGGTGGTACCGCGGCCAGGGAGAAATTCCCATCCGGGAATACAATCCCGTGAAGGATGCCACGGATACCTGTATCGCCCTGGACTACGCTTTGGAGCAGGGCAGCAGTGAAATTGCCATCCTGGGAGGAACGGGTACCCGGCTGGACCATGTGCTGTGCAATATTCAGATCCTGAAGCGGGCGTATGTGAAGGGCGTTTCCGCCTTCCTTCTGGATCCTCACAACCGGATCAGCCTTCCGGTGGGGAAAGCGTTTGCCATCCGGAAGGAAGAGCAGTATGGCTCCTACGTATCCTTTTTCCCGTTGGGGGAGGAAGTGGAGGGGCTTACCCTGGAAGGCTTCAAGTACCCGCTGGATCATTACCGGCTGAGAAATCTGGAAGGGCTGGGCGTAAGCAATGAAATTACGGCGGATACGGCCCATGTCAGCTGGGAGACCGGTATTCTGGTTATGATACAGAGCCGGGACTGAACGGAAAAAGTGAAAAAATCTTGATAGAAAAGAGGAGATCAGCTTATGAAATTAGGTATTGTGGGACTTCCCAACGTGGGGAAAAGCACCCTGTTTAATTCTCTGACGAAAGCGGGGGCCGAGTCAGCCAACTATCCCTTCTGCACCATTGATCCCAATGTGGGAATCGTTCCGGTGCCGGATGAGCGTCTGAAGCTTCTGGGGGATTTTTACCACTCCAAAAAGGTGACCCCGGCGGTGATTGAGTTTGTGGATATCGCCGGCCTGGTTAAGGGCGCCTCCAAAGGTGAGGGCCTGGGCAACCAGTTTCTGGCAAATATCCGGGAGGTGGACGCCATCGTTCATGTGGTGCGCTGTTTTGAGGATACCAATGTAATCCATGTGGACGGAAGCATTGACCCGGCCAGAGATATCGAGACCATCAACCTGGAGCTGATTTTTTCGGATCTGGAGATTCTGGAGCGGAGAATTGCCAAAACCACAAAAATTGCCCGGATGGACAAGACGGCGGCCAAGGAGCTGGCGCTGCAGGAGAGAATCAAAAAGCATCTGGAGGACGGAAAGCCGGCCATTACACTGGAGCTGGAGGATGAGGACGAAAAGCTGTGGATGAGCGGCTATAATCTGCTCACCGGAAAGCCGGTGATCTACGCGGCCAATGTGGCGGAGGATGATCTGGCGGACGACGGCGCTTCCAATCCCCATGTGGAGGCGGTGCGCCAGCTGGCCAAGGAGCAGAACAGCGGCGTGTTTGTGATTTGCGCCCAGATTGAGCAGGAGATCGCGGAGCTGGACGAGGATGAGCGCAGGATGTTCCTGGAAGATCTGGGAATCCGGGAATCCGGACTGGAGAAGCTGATTAAGGCCAGCTATGAGCTGCTGGGCCTGATGAGTTTCCTGACAGCCGGGGAGGATGAGACCAGGGCCTGGACCATCAAGATCGGGACCAAGGCTCCCCAGGCAGCCGGAAAGATCCATACTGATTTTGAACGGGGATTCATCAAGGCGGAAGTGGTGAATTACCGGGATCTGCTGGACTGTGGATCCTATGCCGGAGCCAGAGAGAAGGGCCTGGTGCGGATGGAAGGAAAGGATTATGTGGTAAAAGACGGCGATGTGATTCTGTTTAGGTTTAACGTCTGAGTGGAGGAACGGGAATTTTCCTCATAAAATTGTAAGAAATACAGAAAACACAATATATTGTTATTGTTGAATGAAATTGCACAATATCTGGAAAACAGGAAGATTTAGAAAAATCTTCCTGTTTTTTTATAAAAAAGGCCCTTGTATTTAGTGGGGTTTTGGTTTAGAATAAACACATAAGTGGTAGAAAGTGGAGGAAAGTGGAGCGAAAGGGAGAGAGTGTGGCAGCGATGCCCTTTCGAGTCACCAGAGAGATGCGGTTGGGGAGAACTTCATCTCTCATTTTCGCAGGCAGTATTCCAAAGAGGGTAAATTCTATGTTCATGGGAGAGTACAGTCATACGATTGACGCTAAGGGAAGACTCATTATACCGTCCAAGTTTCGCGAAGGATTGGGAGAAGAATTCGTGCTTACGAAGGGTCTGGACGGCTGCCTTTCCATTTACCCCATGGAAGAATGGAAAATCTTTGAAAAAAAACTGGAAGCTTTGCCACTTACCAACAAAAATGCAAGGAAATTTTCGCGATTCTTCGTCGCAGGTGCCTGTATGTGCGAACTGGACAGGCAGGGGAGAATTCTCGTACCTTCAACGCTGCGGGAATTTGCCGGTCTGGAAAAAGACGTGGTGCTTACTGGAAATCTGAACCGTATCGAGGTTTGGAGTAAAGCGAAGTGGAGTGAAAATAACGATTACGATGACATGGATGCCATTGCGGAAGGTATGCAGGAGATGGGAATTGTCATCTGATACCGTCTTTGCGGCAAGGAGTAGTTAGCGTATGGATTTCAATCACACTTCCGTATTATTGCGGGAGACTATTGAACAGCTGAAAGTGAAGCCGGACGGCATCTATGTAGACGGAACCTTAGGAGGGGCGGGACACGCCTCGGAAGTATGCAAATTATTATCTGCCACGGGGAGATTAATAGGAATAGACCAGGACGATGCTGCAATCACTGCTGCCTCGGAACGCCTCAGGGAGTATAAAGACCGCGTGACGATTATACGCAGCAATTATTGCAGCATGGTTTTGGAGTTGCAGAAAAGGGGAATCCGCCGGGTGGACGGAATCCTGCTGGATCTGGGAGTATCCTCCTATCAGCTGGATAACGCCGGGCGTGGATTTTCGTACCGGGAGGATGCGTCTCTCGATATGAGAATGGATCAGAGACAGGAAAAAACGGCAGCGGATATTGTGAACGGTTACGGCGAGGGAGAACTGTACCGGATTATCCGGGATTACGGAGAGGACAAGTTTGCGAAAAACATTGCAAAGCATATCTGTCTGGCAAGGCAGGAGGCGCCCATCCGTACCACCGGGGAGCTGTCAGAGATTATAAAACGGGCGATTCCCATGAAGATCAGAGCAGTCGGCGGCCATCCCGCGAAAAGAACGTTTCAGGCGATCCGTATCGAACTGAACCATGAGCTGGACGTGCTGCGGGATTCTCTGGACGGAATGATTGATATCTTAAACGACGGGGGAAGGATCTGTGTGATCACCTTCCATTCTCTGGAGGACCGGATCGTGAAAAATATCTTCCGGAGAAATGAAAACCCCTGTACCTGCCCGCCGGATTTTCCCGTATGTGTGTGCGGGAATATATCCAGAGGCCGGGTGATAACCAGAAAGCCCATACTTCCCTCAGAGGAAGAGATGGAGCGAAACAGCCGTTCAAAGAGTGCGAAGCTGAGAGTATTTGAAAGAAAGATTCTTTCGGAAGGGGAGCCCGAAAGAATTTAAGGAGATTTTGTAATGGCCAGAAAAAGCAGCAGAAGGGTAAATTCACGAGCGGAACAGCAGGAACGGTATGAAGTGTGGGGGAATACCGTCCGCAAAGCAGAGGCCATACCGGAAGAGAGACCCCGCAGAAAGTCCGGCGTAAGCCGGAGGGCGCAGAGGAACCGGGCGCGGGCCGTCCAGATGAGCAGAGGTTATGTGGTATTTCTGGCGGTGGTATCCGTGGCCGCGCTGCTGATGTGTGTGCGGTATCTGAAACTGAAGGCAGAGATTACCACACAGACCAGCGAGATCGCTTCTCTGGAATCGGCGCTCAACGAGCTGAAAGCGGACAATGACGCACTGTACAACACGGTGACGGCATCGGTGGATCTGGAGCAGATCCGCAAGGAAGCCATGGACCGTCTGGGGATGGATTATCCCAACGAGGATCAGATCTACCAGTTCGACACATCAGGAAACAGCTATGTCCGTCAGTATAAGGACGTACCAGACGCAGAATAGGTGATTAGGTGCAGAAAAGAAAGAAAAAGACCAGGGGCAATCCCCTGGTCACAAGAAAAATTAATAGCAGAATGAGGAGAAAGCTGGTATGGCTGCTGGGGCTGGTCGTACTGGCTTTAATCGGTTTATGTGTAAGAATCACATATATCAACGCCACCCAGGGAACCCAGTATACTCAGCAGGTACTCAGTCAGTCCCAGCAGAAGTATGACAGCCGTACGATTCCTTTCCGGCGGGGAGATATCCAGGACCGGAACGGTGTGGTTCTGGCTACCAGTGAAAAAGTCTACAAGATTATCCTGGACTGCCGGGTGGTGAACTCGGACGAGGATTATATCGAACCCACCATCAAGGCCATGGTGGAGGTTCTGGGGCTGGATGAAGAGGAGATTCGGGACAAACTGGAAAATGAAGAGACGAAAAACAGCCAGTACCAGATTATGAAGCGAAACGTGTCCATTACGGATAAAAAAGCTTTTGAGGAGTATGAGAATCCGGATGAGGAAACGGCGGCGTCCCTGTCTGATGAGGAGCTTCAGGAGCGCAGCAATATCAACGGCGTCTGGTTTGAGGAGGATTATCTGCGGACGTATCCTCTGGGATCTACGGCCTGTGATCTGATCGGATTTACTTATACGGGAAATACGGCGGACTGGGGAATTGAAGGTTACTATTCCAGCACTCTGAACGGTGTGAATGGCCGTCAGTACGGTTACTTTACCGAGGACGCGGATGTGGAGCAGACCATCATCGACCCGGAAAACGGAAATACAGTGATCTCCACCATCGATGTGAATATCCAGCAGGTAGTGGAAAAATATATCCAGAAATTTATGGAAGGCATGGCCTTTGGCCCCAACGGGGACGAGGGCGCGGAAAATGTCGGCGTGGTGGTGGCGGATCCCAACAATGGCGAGATTCTTGCCATGGCCAGTTCAGATCCCTATGATCTGAACGATCCCAGAGATCTGACGCAGTTTTATACGCAGGAAGAAATCGACGCCATGTCCGAAGAGGATATGCTGGAGAACCTGAATCTGCTTTGGAGAAACTTCTGCATCAGTGAAACCTTTGAGCCGGGATCCACGGTAAAACCCATGACCGTGGCGGCCGCGCTGGAAAGTGGTTCCGTGTCATCGGGTGCCACCTATGTGTGCAACGGCTATCAGATGTTCGGGGATCAGCAGATCAAGTGTTCTATTTATCCGGGATACCATGGAGAGGAAACGCTGGCGGACTCTCTGAGAGATTCCTGCAACGATGTAATGATGCAGCTGGCAGACGCGATGGGCGCGGAAGAATTCATGAAGTATCAGGATGTCTTCAATTTTGGAAGCCTTACCGGTATTGACCTTCCCGGTGAGGCCAGAGGTATCCTGCACACTGGTTCCGATATGAATGTAACGGAACTGGCAACCGCTTCTTTTGGACAGGGATACACCTGCACCATGATTCAGGAAGTGGCGGCGCTGTGTTCCGTTATTAACGGCGGTTACTACTACCAGCCACATGTGGTCAGCAAGATTCTGGACGAGGACGGCAACGTGGTAAAGAACATTGAACCGGTGATGATGAAGCAGACGGTATCTTCGGAAGTATCGGCGCTGGTTCGCGAATACATGGGAACCGTAGTGGAAAAAGGCGGAACCGGCTACGCGGCAAAACTGGACGGATACAGCATGGGAGGAAAGACGGGAACTGCCCAGAAGATTTCTGAGGAGACCGGAACCTATGGAAGCGATTATCTGGTATCTTTTATCGGATTCGCGCCGCTGGAGAATCCCCAGGTGGTTGTTTATGTGGTAGTGGATGAACCCAACACCCAGTATCAGGCAAACAGCATGTATGCCCAGTATATAGCGAAACAGATTATGGGAGAAATCCTTCCGTATCTGAATATCTTCCAGGATGAAGCGGAAACGGGAGAGACCGACGCGGAGATGGCTTATTTTGAAAATCAGATGGATCAGAAATCCGTGGAAAACGCCGCGAAGATCGCCCAGGGTTACAGTGTGGAAGATACCGGAAACAGCGATGCCTCCGGCGCGGATCAGTCAGAGGCCGGTTCGGCGGACACCGCTTCACAGAATGAAGACGGAACCCAGGAAGACCAGACGAACAGCGGCAGCGATACCGGAAACAGCAGCGGCGGTGATACCGGAAGCAGCGGAGACAGCAGCGGCACCGGAGACGGCAGTGATGCCGGAAACAGCAGCAGCACCGGAGACGGCAGTGATACCGGAAACAGCGGCGGTAATACCGGAGACAGCAGTGATACCGGAAACAGCAGCAGCGGCGGTGAAAGCGGCGGCAGTGAGCAGGGCGTCGACAACAGTGGAAGTATTGTGCCTCCCGATGAGGAGGAAGAAGTTACCGGCGGCGAGAAGCAGGAGGACGGCGGAATTACCAACGAGGACGCCCAGCTGCAGAGCGGGAACTGACGGGAACTTCCGGGAAGAACGCAAAGACTGCCGGGACGGATTTTAAAAGAATAACCTCACAGAAGAATCCATAAGATTTAAGGAAAGCTTCTGTGAGGTTTTTTCATGCGCAAAAATATGACCTTCCACAAAAAAAAGACCGTGGTGGTATTTTTCTGCTGTGTGGCCCTGCTGGCCGGGCTGGTGGGCCGGCTGGTGTACCTGATGGTTTTCCGGTCCGAATATTACGCGGAGAAGGCGGATGACCTCCATGAGCGGGAGCGGGATATCAAAGCGGCCAGGGGGAAGATCCTGGACAGGACGGGAACGGTTCTGGCGGATAACCGGACGGTCTGCACCATTTCCGTGATCCACAGCCAGATTACGGAACCGGAAAAGGTGATCAGCATGCTGGTGCAGGAGCTGGGCCTTGACGAGGAGAAAGCCAGAGAGCGGGTGGAAAAGGTGTCCTCCATCGAGCGGGTGAAAACCAATGTGGACAAAGAGACCGGGGACCGGATCCGTGCCATGGGGCTGGAAGGGGTAAAAGTGGATGAGGATTACCGGAGGTATTATCCCTACGGGCAGCTGGCTTCCCGGGTACTGGGATTTACCGGGGGCGATAACCAGGGGATCATCGGACTGGAAGTAAAATATGAAGAGATCTTAAAAGGCATTGACGGGAAAATTCTCACCACCACCGATGCCAGGGGAATTGAAATCGGAGAGATCGGGGAGAGCCGCATAGAACCGGTGGCCGGCTATGATCTCACCGTGAGCCTGGACCGGAATATCCAGGAATACGCCCAGCAGGAAGCGCTGCGGGTGATGGAACAGAAAGAGGCGGAAGCGGTGTCCATTCTGATTATGAATCCGCAGAACGGAGAAATTTATGCCTGCGTCAATGTGCCGGAATTTGATCTGAATGATCCCTTTACCCTCAACGACGGCACCGATGAAAGCACGCTTTCGGAGGAAGAGCTGCAGGAGCGGCTGAATCAGATGTGGAGGAACATCTGTATCAACGACACCTATGAACCGGGCTCCACCTTCAAGGTGATCACCGCCGCCGCGGGGCTGGAGTCCGGGGCAGTGACGCTTAAGGATTCCTTTTACTGTCCCGGCTACCGGGTGGTGGATGACAGGAGAATTCACTGCGCCAACCGGAACGGCCATGGCAGCGAAACTTTTGTGCAGGGGGTGGAAAATTCCTGCAATCCCGTATTTATCGATGTGACGCTGCGGATGGGCGTGGATGAATTTTATTCCTATTTTGAGAAATTCGGCCTGATGGAAAAGACGGGAATCGATCTGCCCGGCGAGGCGGGTACCATCACCCACCGGAAGGAGGATATGGGCCAGGTGGAGCTGGCCACCATGGCTTTCGGGCAGTCCTTCCAGATTACGCCGGTGAAGCTGGCGGCCACGGTGTCCTCTCTCATCAACGGGGGATACAGGATTACGCCGCATCTGGCCATGGAGGCCCGGGACGGGGACGGAAATGTGATCCAGACTTACAGCTACGAGAAGGGGCAGCAGATCCTGTCGGAGGAGACCTCGGAAAAAATCCGGTATGTGCTGGAGCAGGTGGTCAGTGAGGGCGGAGGGAAGAACGCGCAGGTGGAAGGGTACCGGATCGGCGGGAAAACTGCCACCTCCCAGACACTGCCCCGGAGCGCCAACCGGTATATTTCCTCTTTCCTGGGCTTTGCGCCGGCGGATGATCCACAGGTGCTGGGGCTGTGCATTATTTATAATCCCCAGGGGATTTATTACGGGGGAACCATCGCGGCGCCGGTGATTCAGAATATTTTTGAAAACATCCTGCCTTATCTGGAGATTCCCAAAACCAAGAGTGAGGATGCCTCCTGACTGCCGGAAAGAAACCGGGACACGGCGGAAGGCACCCCCTGCATCAGGGGCAGAATCCTCCCGGAAAATGGTTGCTGGATGGAAGGAAAAGTATTATACTAAGAAGGATAAAATAAAAGGGGCAGTCTGCGTCTGCAAAGAGGTGCTGCCTGAAGGTACGAGGTGAAGTATGGATTTTAAAGTATTGATACCGGTGCTGATTTCCTTTGTGATCAGCGTGATTCTGGCCCCCATTATTATTCCGTTTCTGCGGCGGCTGAAGGCTTCCCAGACAGAGCGGACGGACGGCGTGCAGTCTCATCTGGCAAAAGCGGGCACCCCCACCATGGGCGGGCTGATTTTTCTGATTGCCACCACGGTGACGGCCCTGCTGTATGTGAAGGATTATCCCAACATTATACCGATCCTGTTTCTGACGCTGGGATTCGGGCTGATCGGATTTCTTGATGATTATCTGAAGGTGGTGCTGAAGCGCTCCGACGGACTGCTGCCCTGGCAGAAGATGGCTGGCCAGATTCTGGTTACCGGTATCTTCGCTTTTTACCTGATCCGGTTTACCGATGTGGAACTGACGCTTCTGGTACCCTTTTCCGGCGGATATTACTGGGATATCGGCTGGGTGGCGGTGCCGCTGCTGTTTGTGGCGGTGATCGGAACGGTCAACGGTGTGAACTTTACGGACGGCCTGGATGGTCTGGCGGCCAGTGTGACCATCATGGTAGCCACATTTTTCTCCGTGGTGGCGGTGGGAACCGGCAGCGGCATCGAGCCCATTACCTGCGCGGTGGTGGGAGCCCTGATGGGATTTCTGCTGTTCAACGTTTTTCCGGCCCGGGTGTTCATGGGAGATACGGGTTCCCTGGCACTGGGAGGATTTGTGGCTGGAACTGCCTATATGCTGCAGATGCCGCTGTTTCTGCTGCTGGTGGGCCTGATCTATATGGTGGAGGTACTTTCTGTCATCATTCAGGTCACTTATTTCAAGAAAACAGGCGGAAAGAGAATTTTCAAGATGGCGCCCATTCACCATCACTTTGAGCTGTGCGGATGGTCGGAGACCAGAGTGGTGGCGGTGTTCTCCATCATTACGGCGATCCTGTGCATGATCGGCCTGCTGGCTCTTTAGGAGGAAACAGTCATGGATATAAAAGAGAAAAATGTATTGGTATTTGGATCCGGGCTCAGCGGCATTGGCGCTGCGGATCTGTTAAAGGAAGTGGGCGCGTGCCCGGTGATTTACGACAGCAATGAGGATCTGGATCCGGAAGCGATCCGGGGGAAGATGAAGGACGGCGCCGGCGTACGCGTGTGCCTGGGGCAGCTTGTGCCAAAGATGCTCGCGGATATTTCCCTGGCGGTGCTGAGTCCGGGAGTTCCCACAGATCTCCCGGAGGTAGAGAGGATTCGTCAGCAGAATATCCCCATCTGGGGAGAAGTGGAGCTGGCTTACCAGATGGGAAAGGGCCGGGTGCTGGCGGTGACGGGCACCAACGGAAAGACCACCACCACGGCCATGCTGGGAAAGATCATGGCGGATTATCTGCCGCAGGTGTATGTGGTGGGAAATATCGGAACCCCTTATACCTCGGTGGCTTTGAAAACCACGGAGGACACCGTAACGGTGGCGGAGATCAGCAGCTTCCAGCTGGAAACGATCCAGGATTTCTGCCCGCAGGTCAGCGCCATCCTCAACATCACGGAGGATCACCTGAACCGTCACCACACCATGGAGGAATATATCCGGGTGAAGGAGCTGATTACGGAAAATCAGGGAGAGGATCAGGTCTGCGTGCTGAATTATGAGGATCTGACGCTGCGGGAATTTGGAAAAAACCTCCGGGCAAAAACGGTGTATTTTTCCAGCCTGCAGAAGCTTCCCCAGGGCGTCTGGCTGGACGGAAAGAATATTGTGCTGAAGGATGGGGACCGGGAGGAGATCATCACCTCCACGGACCGGCTGAAAATCCTGGGACGCCATAATTATGAAAATACCATGGCTGCCGCTGCCATGGCCTATTACGCGGGCGTGCCGGTGGATTCCATCCGCCGCAGCGTAGAGGAATTTACGGCGGTGGAGCACAGAATTGAGTATGTGACGGAGAAAAACGGCGTTGCCTATTACAATGATTCCAAGGGCACCAATCCGGACGCGGCCATCAAGGGAATTCAGGCGATGAACCGCCCCACGCTGCTGATCGGCGGCGGTTATGATAAGCAGTCCTCTTATGAGGAATGGATCCGCTCCTTCGACGGCAAGGTGCGGTATCTGGTGCTGATCGGACAGACCCGGGAGAAGATCCGGGACGCGGCCGCCCGCTGCGGATTTACCAATACCATTCTGGCGGAGGATCTTGAGGAGGCCGTGAAACTCTGCGCCCGCATGGCCCACCCGGGAGACGCGGTGCTGCTGTCGCCGGCCTGCGCCAGCTGGGGACAGTTTAAGAATTACGAGGAGCGGGGACGGATGTTCAAGGAGTATGTGCGGGCCCTGCCGGAAGAGACGGCGGAGTGAGAAGACGGAGAACCGCAGAGTCACTTGCTCTTTCAGGGGCGGAATGATACAATTCCGGTATGAGAAAAGAAATGGA
>CBJMC01400__coassemble_849_pt1 | contig 27619 bp, 23 predicted proteins | sample CBJMC01400__metabat2_low_PE_039 | metagenome-assembled genome bin CBJMC01400
AGAGTGTGGAGATTCTCAACGAGGAAGAGGATCTGATCCTGTCCGACAATTATTTTGACATGAATGGCGGAGAAAAGCGGGTGAAGGTGCTGAACGCCGACAAGGTATCGCTGGAGAACCTGCGGGTGCGCAGTGTATTTTCCATCTGATTCATGATAAAGCATGCTGCGTGAACTTTCCATTGCCATGAATGTCCGCGGGCAGCGGAGCGTATGCTGCCCGCGGACAGAAGATTTCGCGAGAGGAGGTTTTGGCAATGAAACTGGAAAAATATTATGAAAATCTGGATGTGCTCCATGTGGGGACGGAGCCCCACCGGGCCTATTATGTGCCCTGCGGCAATGCCTCCGAGGCCCAGCTGCTGGATATGGCCTGCAGCAGCCGGGCCCTGATGCTGAACGGTGACGACTGGAAGTTTTCCTGGTATGAAAGTTTACATAAAGTGCCTGCAGCCTGTGTGGAAGCGGGCTGGGATGCCGGGGAGATGGATACGGTGTCAGTGCCGGGCTGCTGGCAGTTTCAGGGCTACGATTCCAATCATTACAGTGATTGCCGCTATCCGATTCCCTACAATCCCCCCTATGTGCCGGACCGGAACCCGGCGGGCGTGTATGTGAAGGAATTTTTCTGGGAAAAGAAGGAGAATGAGCGGGCGTATCTGAACTTTGAAGGGGTGGATTCCTGCTTTTACGTCTGGGTCAACGGGCAATGGACCGGGTACAGCCAGGTATCCCACAATACCTCGGAGTTTGATGTGACGGACCGGCTGGTGGACGGGAAGAACCGGCTGACGGTGATTGTGCTGAAGTGGTGTGACGGTACTTACCTGGAGGATCAGGATAAGCTGCGCTGGTCGGGAATTTTCCGGGATGTCTATCTTCTGGCGAGACCGGAAAATCATATCCGGGATTTTTCAGTGACCACGGAGCTTACGGAGGATTTTTCCAGAGCGGTGGTGAAAGTGGGGCTGGAATTTTCGGGCAGCGGGGAAGCCTTACTGCGCCTTCTGGATGAAAAAGGAGAGGGCAGCATTGCCCAGGCAGCCTGCGGACACAGGCAGACGGCGGAATTTGTCATCGACCAGCCGCGGCTGTGGAACGCGGAGCAGCCCAATCTCTATTATCTGATGATGGAGTGTGAGGGAGAGTTTATCTGTCAGCAGGTGGCCATCCGGAAGGTGGAAGCCAGGGGAAATGTGCTGCTGCTGAACGGGAAGAAGTTCAAGCTGAAAGGCGTCAACCGCCATGACAGCGATCCCTTCACCGGAGCTGTGATTTCCAGGGAACAGTTCCTGAGAGATCTGCGGCTGATGAAGGAACATAATATCAACGCCATCCGGACCAGCCATTATCCCAACGCGCCCTGGACGCTGGACGAATGTGACCGTCTGGGCTTCTATGTGATGGATGAGGCGGATGTGGAATCCAACGGCTGCCTGGATCTGTACGGCGGAGGCGGAGCGGAGGACCGGTACGCGGAATTTCAGGAGGATATCTCCTACGGCGTGGCCATGCAGGATCCCCGGTTCGCGAAATCTGTTCTGGACCGGGTGCAGGGGATGGTATACCGGGACCGGAACCACGGCTGCGTGATTTCCTGGTCGCTGGGAAATGAAAGCGGCTACGGGATCTGCATGGAGGAGGCCGCCAGATGGGTGAAAGCCTTCGATCCTTCCCGGATTCTCAATTATGAAAATGCCATCTGGATAAAAGACGGGAAACCCAATGATGTCAGCTGTCTGGATGTGTACAGCCGGATGTACGCGGCGCCGGAGTTTGTGGACTGGTTCTGTACCCAGGAGGGGAAAAAGCCTCTGGTGATGGTGGAGTACAGCCACGCCATGGGCAACGGCCCCGGGGATCTGGAGGATTATTTCTCCAGAATGTATCAGTATGACGGCTATGCGGGCGGATTTGTATGGGAATGGTGCGACCACTCCGTCTATATGGGGAAAACGCCGGATGGCCGGGATAAATTCGCCTACGGCGGCGATTTCGGCGAGGAGTTTAACGACGGGAATTTCTGTATGGACGGGCTGGTGTATCCGGACCGGAGACCGCATACGGGACTTCTGGAACTGAAAAATGTGGCCCGGCCGGTGCGGCTTGCGGGCTGGGACGGGGAAATGGGAACCGTTACCCTGGAAAATATGCTGGATTTCCTTTCCACGGGAGAGCTTTACGATATCTGCTGGGAACTGGAAGTGGACGGAGAGAAGAGGGACTGGGGATTCTTTGAAAAACCGGAAATCCTGCCCCACGAAACCGCGGTATTCTCTCTGCCGGAGAGTGTTCTTCAGGGGTTTGAAGGCGATGCGGTGCTGAATCTGATTTACCTGCAGAACCGGCAGCTGGAAATGACGCCGGAGGGGTATGAGGCCGGCAGGGATCAGGTGATTCTTTCCAGAAAGCAGGGGGAGGAGCCCTACCGGAGAACGCCGGATGGCAAAGATGCTGTGCTGGACTGCCGGGAGACGGAGGACTTCTTCGTGATTTCCGGAAAGGATTTCCGGTATGTCTTCGACCGGTTTGAGGGAACGTTTACCAGTCTGGCCCGTGAGGGCGTTCTGGTGACGGATCAGCCGGTACGTCTGAATCTGTGGCGGGCCCCCATGGACAATGACCGGAATATCCGGATCGAGTGGGAGAAGGCCGGTTATAACCGGATGCAGACCAAGGTGCTGGAGTGCAGTATGGAAAAAGAGACGGACGGCCGGGGAGCAGTCTGCAAAGCGCAGATCACGGTGCGCCTGCAGCTGGTGGCCTCCTGGGTGCAGCCGATCTTTGTGGGACGCGTCATCTGGAGTGTCCGGGGCGACGGAAGCATCCGGGTGCGGGTGGAAGGTGACCGGGAGACGGCCATGCCCTTCCTGCCCAGGTTCGGCCTGCGGCTGTTTCTTCCCAAAGAATTTGACCGGACTCAGTATCTGGGATACGGTCCCATGGAAAGCTACTGTGACAAACATCAGGCGGCCAGGTTCGGAAAGTTCGGGGCTTCCTGCCAGGAACTTTACGAGCCGTACCTGAAACCGCAGGAGAACGGCAGCCGGTGGGGCTGCGGCTATGTGGAGCTGTCCGGCGGGGACGGCAGATGGCTGCGGGCCAGCGCTGTCGGAAATGGATTCAGCTTCAATGCCTCCCGCTATTCCCAGGAGGAACTGACCCGAAAAGGACACTGCTACGAGCTGGAAAAGAGTCCCTATACGATTCTCTGCCTGGACGGCGCCATGTCCGGCTGCGGCTCCAACAGCTGCGGTCCCCGGCTTGCCCGGCGGCATCAGGTGAATGAGAAACATCTGGAAATGGAATTTCTGCTGGAGATGGGAGCCAGGTGAGGTTGGTTCTGCCGCGGCGAAATCTTACAAAATAGAGATAGATTTTCTTAACAATTCTTTACCGGAGACTAGGACTATGATATAATAGCCGCAGTGTGGCTATTATATCTGTGCATAGGCGATTTGCGCGGAACCGCGCAAAGTCGCTGCACATCCGCCGGACGCATTGTGACCGCGCAAGCGGTCATAATATAATTTTAAGCTGTCCGGGTATCCTGCCAGGATTTTTATAACCGGCAGGATACCCGGCTGTGTTTTTTGCCTGAGTATTTTGGGCGGCAGAGGCTCCGGAAGGGGCGCTGCGGTGATTACGAGGAAGAGAAAGGACAGTGAAACCGGAAGGATGAACTGTCGCGGAAAAAGGAGAAGCAGGAAGAGGTTTCGTATCGAAAGACCGGAGGAGACAAAAAAGGAGACGTGAATCTATGCTTCAAATCAGGCAGCTTTGCAAGGAGTACCGGACCGGCAGTCTGGTGCAGAAAGCGCTGGATCATGTGGATCTGAATCTGCGTGACAACGAATTTGTGGCGATCCTGGGGCCCAGCGGTTCGGGAAAAACCACATTGCTGAATATTATCGGAGGTCTGGACCGGTATGACAGCGGAGAACTGATTATCAATGGAATTTCCACAAAAAAGTACCGGGACAGGGACTGGGATTCCTACAGGAATCATACCATCGGCTTTGTGTTTCAGAGCTATAACCTGATCCCCCATCAGACGGTGCTGGCCAACGTGGAACTGGCGCTGACCATTTCCGGCATCGGAAAAAGCGAGCGGAGGGAGCGGGCCGTTGCGGCGCTTACACAGGTGGGGCTGGGAGATCAGCTGCACAAAAAGCCCAATCAGATGTCCGGCGGCCAGATGCAGCGGGTGGCCATTGCCCGGGCGCTGGTGAATGACCCGGATATCGTGCTGGCGGACGAGCCCACCGGAGCTTTGGACAGCAGTACCAGTATCCAGGTGATGGAACTGCTGAAAGAAGTGGCCAGGGACCGGCTGGTGGTGATGGTGACCCACAACCCGGAGCTGGCCCGGGAGTATGCCACCCGGATTGTGAATCTGCGTGACGGACAGATCCGGTCGGACAGTGACCCGCTGGTGCTGACGGATAAGACGCAGGAGGATGTGGAACACAGGAATATGGGAAAATCCTCCATGTCATTTCTGACAGCCCTTTCCCTGAGTTTTAATAATCTGAGAACCAAAAAGGCAAGAACATTGCTGACCGCTTTTGCCGGCTCCATCGGTATTATCGGAATCGCGCTGATTCTGGCTCTTTCCACGGGAGTCAACGCTTATATTCAGACGGTGGAGGCTGAGACCCTGTCAGAATACCCCCTTCAGATTCAAAGTACCGGTATGGATCTTTCTTCAATGCTCACCGCGGATCAGTCAGATTCCGGTCAGGATAAGGGGGAAGTGAACGTGATCCAGATGGTCACGGATTTGTTTTCCACCATGGATTCCAATGATCTCGCGTCTCTGAAAGAGTTTCTGGACAGCGGTGACAGCGGGATAGAAGCCTACACCAACGCGGTGGAATATTCCTATAATGCAGTGCCTCAGATTTACCGGCTGGACGGTGAGGACGGGATTCGCCAGGTGAACCCGGACCGTTCTTTTGAAGCCCTTGGACTGGGATCCTCCAGCAGTTCCAGCAGCATGATGTCTTCTATGATGGGGACGGATGTTTTTTATGAAATGCCGGAAAACGCCAGCCTGTATGAGGATCAGTATGATGTAAAGGCTGGCCGGTGGCCGGAAAATTACAATGAGTGCGTGCTGGTGCTGACTGCCGGCGGCAGCATCAGTGATTTTATGCTTTATACGCTGGGTCTGCGGGATGCTTTGGAGCTGGATGAAATGGTTCAGCAGTTCATCAATGAGGAAAATATCGAGACGCCGGGGGACATGGGTTCCTATTCCTATGACGATATTCTGGGAATTACCTTTAAATTGGTAAACAGCAGCGACTACTATCAGTATGACAGCGAGTATCAGGTATGGACCGACAAGACGGATGACGATGCCTATATGCGCAGACTGGTGGAAAACGGAGAGGATCTGACCATTGTTGGAATTGTACAGCCCGCCCAGGACGCCAATGGAGCTTTGCTGAACGCAGGTATCTGTTATCCCGCGTCTTTGGTGGAGCATGTGGCCGGATATGCCGCGGACAGTGAGATTGTCAAAAGTCAGCTGGAGGATTCCACGGTAAACGTATTTACCGGAGAGAAGTTCGGAGAAGAAAGCGGGGGCAGCGATTTTGATCTGGAATCCCTGTTTTCCATCGATGAGGAGGCGCTTCAGGATGCTTTTGCCTTTGATCCGGAATCTCTGACAGATGGAATTTCCGTATCTATGGATTTTTCTGATCTGGCAGGCAGCGGCAGCTCGCTGGATTTGTCCGGTATGCTGGATCTTAGCGACATTCCCATGTCCATTCCACAGATGCCCCAGCTGAACCTGCAGGATCTGATGAGCAGTATTCAGATCAATGTTTCCAGGGAAGAACTGGAAAATATGGTGGGCGGTCTGCTGGCGGGCTATCAGACATATGCTGAGGCAAATCCCCAGGCAGATTATTCCAATCTTCTGCAGGACCTGATCAATTATCTGAAAACCGATGACGCGAAATCCATTCTTGGCGAAAATGTGATGACAATCATAGAGGAAAATGGAACACTGAATGTGACCGCTGATGATCTCAGGGGGCTGTTTCAGGAGGTACTGACCGGATTTGAAGCGTATGCGGCAGCCAACGGATATGCCGACCCGGAGCGGTTTGACGAGTACCTTCTGGAATATCTGTCCACGGCCGAGGTTCAGGATATCCTCACCGGGTGGGGGAATCAGATTGTTCAGAAGAGCGATGTCAGGGAAATTACGCCTGAACAGCTGGAACGGCTGGCTTCGGGTATTGCCTCCGGGTATCAGAGCTATGCCCAGGCAAACGGCCTGCCGGATCCCTCCAAAATGGGTGATTATTTTGCCGACTATCTGGGAACAGAGACTGCCGCGGGCCTGCTGTCGGAGGGGATTGCTTCCATGGTGGATACGGAAGCCATTCAGCAGCAGATTTCCGGCTCCATCGAGAGTTTTATGGAGGAAATGATGACCTCCTACGGTTCCGGTCTGACCCAGGTGCTGGAAACCCAGGTGACGGCGGCGATGCAGCAGATTATGAGCCAGCTTTCCGGAAGTATCCAGGATACTATGACCCAGGCGATGCGGCAGGTAGGAGAAAATATCCAGCAGGCGCTCAGTATTGATCCGGAGGAATTCATGAACGCGTTTACCATGAATATGGACGCGGAGGAGCTGATGGAACTTTTGATGTCCATGAATTCTTCTCAGAATGCCAGTTATGAGGGAAACCTGCAGTCCCTGGGCTATGTGGATTTCGATGAACCCTCGGAAATTTCCATTTACCCCAGAAATTTCGAGAGCAAGGAGCAGGTGGTGTGGATTCTGGATGATTATAACAGCCGGATGGAGGCAGAGGGGAAAGACGAGCAGGTGATTACCTATACGGATATGGTAGGAACGCTGATGTCCTCTGTAACGGATATTATTGACATTATCAGTTATGTGCTGATTGCCTTTGTGGCTATTTCCCTGGTGGTGTCCTCCATTATGATTGGTGTCATTACCTATATCAGTGTGTTGGAACGGAAAAAGGAAATCGGAATCCTCCGTGCCATCGGAGCGTCAAAAGGGAATATTTCCCAGGTTTTCAACGCGGAAACCTTTATTATTGGTCTTTGTGCCGGCCTGATCGGTATCGGGCTGACCCTGCTGATCCTGATTCCCGGCAACATGCTGATCCATCAACTGGCGGGAACCACCGATATCAATGCGGTGCTTCCTGTAGGGGCAGCGGTGATCCTGATTCTTCTCAGTGTATTTCTCACACTGCTGGGCGGTTTGATTCCGTCAAAAAAAGCTGCCAAGAGCGATCCGGTGACAGCACTTCGGACAGAATAGAAAAGAAATTAAGAAAAATTTCCTTGACAAATAAAAAATTCACTACTATAGTGAATGAGTATAATCAGGAAAAAGGTTATGAGGAAGAGGAGTACGTCTGGTGCGCTGACAGAGAGGATCGTTCGTGGGCTGAAAGGCGGTCTGAGAAAGTACAGACGGAAGGTAGCTTCTGAACCGGAGAGCCGAAGGCGCCAGGCGTTGGTAGGTTTTCCCGGGGTCATTCCCGTTATCAGATAAGAGATATATGTGAAAATGCCCGCCGGGGGAAGGGCTTTCGGATCCTGCCAGAAAGGCTGCGAGACATCCGGAGAAATTTCCCGGACGCGGATATTTATCATATATAAGATAAGGTGGTACCGCGAGACATTCGCCCTTTGCATTTGCTGTGCAGAGGGCGTTTTTTTACGGGAAATGGTAACCCCGCAGTTTTTGTAACCGTTCAGTCTTCCGGCTTCACTGTTACAAATGGATGCACACAGTGGAAGGATGAACCGTTACCAGTTTTCAATAACAGGAGGATGTCATGAAAAAAGAATTAGCAAAGACGTACGATCCCAGCGGACTGGAAGACCGTCTGTACCAGAAATGGCTGGACAATGGCTATTTCCATGCCAAAGTAAATAAGGACAAGAAACCGTTTACCATCGTGATGCCGCCGCCAAACGTTACCGGACAGCTGCACATGGGCCATGCGCTGGATGAGACCATGCAGGATATTCTGATCCGATTCAAACGAATGCAGGGATACGAAGCTCTGTGGCAGCCGGGAACAGACCATGCGGCCATCGCCACAGAGGTGAAGGTCATTGAAAAACTGAAATCCGAGGGCATCGACAAAAATGAGATTGGCCGGGAAGAATTTTTAAAGCATGCCTGGGCCTGGAAGGAAGAGTACGGCGGAAAGATCATCAACCAGCTGAAAAAGCTGGGAGCTTCCGCGGACTGGGAGCGGGAACGGTTCACCATGGACGAGGGGTGCTCCAAGGCCGTGCAGGAGGTATTTATCCGCCTGTATGAGAAAGGATACATTTACAAGGGATCCAGAATCATCAACTGGTGTCCGGTGTGCCAGACCTCCATTTCCGACGCGGAGGTGGTTCACGAGGATCAGGACGGATTTTTCTGGCATATCAATTACCCGGTGGCAGGGGAAGAAGGACAGTTTGTGGAGATTGCCACCACCCGTCCGGAGACGCTGCTGGGCGACACCGCGGTGGCGGTAAATCCCGAGGATGACCGGTACCGTCATCTGGTGGGCAAGATGCTGAAGCTGCCCCTTACGGACCGGGAGATTCCGGTGATCGCGGATGAGTATGTGGATATGGAGTTCGGAACCGGCTGCGTGAAGATCACCCCGGCCCACGACCCCAATGACTTTGAGGTGGGCAGACGCCACAACCTGCCGGAAATCAATATCATGAACGATGACGCCACCATCAATGAGCTGGGCGGAAAGTATGCCGGCATGGACCGGTATGAAGCCCGCAAGGCCATGGTGGAGGATCTGAAGGAGCAGGGACTCCTGGTGAAGGTGGTTCCCCACTGCCACAGCGTGGGAACCCATGACCGCTGCAAGACCACGGTAGAGCCCATGATCAAGCCCCAGTGGTTTGTGAAGATGGACGAGATGGCGAAAGAAGCCATCAAGGCCTTAAAGGACGGGGATCTGACCTTTGTGCCGGAGCGGTTTGACAAGACGTATCTGAACTGGCTGGAGAATATCCGCGACTGGTGTATTTCCCGTCAGCTGTGGTGGGGACACCGGATTCCCGCATACTACTGCGACCAGTGCGGCGAAGTGGTGGTGGCCCGCAGCATGCCCCAGGTATGCCCCAAGTGCGGCTGCACCCATCTGCACCAGGATGAGGATACCCTGGATACCTGGTTCTCCTCCGCCCTGTGGCCCTTCTCCACGCTGGGATGGCCGGACAAGACGCCGGAGCTGGAATATTTCTATCCCACCGATGTATTGGTGACCGGATATGATATTATTTTCTTCTGGGTAATCCGAATGGTATTTTCCGCGCTGGAGCAGACCGGCCAGGTGCCCTTCCACCATGTGCTGATCCACGGTCTGGTGAGGGATTCCCAGGGAAGAAAGATGAGCAAGTCCCTGGGCAACGGCATCGATCCCCTGGAGGTGATCGACAAGTACGGCGCGGACGCCCTGCGTCTCACCCTGATCACCGGAAATGCCCCCGGAAACGATATGCGTTTCTACTGGGAGCGGGTGGAATCCAGCCGGAATTTCGCCAATAAGGTATGGAATGCTTCCCGTTTCATCATGATGAACCTGGAGAAGGCTCAGGTACCCGAGACCATGGAACTGTCGCAGCTTACGGACGCGGACCGGTGGATTCTTTCCCGGCTCAACGGCGTGGTGCGGGATGTGACCGACAACATGGAGAAATACGAGCTGGGAATCGCCGTGCAGAAGGTGTACGACTTTATCTGGGAGGAATTCTGCGACTGGTATATCGAGATGGTGAAACCCCGTCTGTACAGTGAGGAGGATACCACCAAAGCGGCGGCTCTGTGGACGCTGAAGACAGTTCTGGGCGACGCGCTGAAGCTTCTGCATCCCTATATGCCCTTTGTGACGGAGGAGATTTACTGTACCCTGAATCCCCAGGAGGAGTCCATCATGATTTCTTCCTGGCCGGTATGGACCGGGGAGAGAAACTTCCCCGAAGAAGAGGCCGGTGTGGAGATGATTAAGGAGGCGGTGCGGAGCATCCGGGCCCTGCGCAAGGACATGGATGTGCCCCCCAGCAGAAAGGCTGAAGTTTACGTGGTTTCCGATGACGCGGCTGTGCGGGAAGTGTTTGAGAACGGCAAAGTATTCTTTGCCACCCTGGGATACGCCAGCCAGGTGACGGTGCAGGCGGATAAGACCGGCATCGGAGAGGACGCGGTTTCCGCGGTGACGCCCCGGGCGGTGATCTATATTCCCTTTGCCCAGCTGGTGGATATCGCCAGGGAGACGGAGCGGCTCACCAAAGAGGAGCAGCGGCTTACCAAGGAGCTGGCCCGCGTAAACGGCATGCTGAACAATGAGAAATTTATCAGCAAAGCTCCCCAGTCCAAGGTGGATGAGGAAAAGGCGAAGCTGGAAAAATACACCCGCATGATGGAGCAGGTAAAGGAGAGACTGGAACAGCTGAATAAGCAGGCGGGACGCTGAGGCGTCCCGGACTGTCGGCTGCATGGAAGGGGCTGCCGCAGGGAGGGACCAAAGGCAGCCTGTTTGGAGAATCGATATGAAAAAAATCAATTTGGGGAAGTTGATTACGAAAAAGGAAAAACATGAGCCTTCCGGATTTTTCGGACCCCTCTGGAAGGTGATTGACAAGAAAAAGACCATGAAGATCATGAATCTTCTGGCGGTGCCGCTGCAGTTTCTGGGTTGCTGCGTGCTGTATCTGGTGATCGAGGCCATTTCCCGGCATTCCCTGGGGGAGGCGTGGAGTTATATGACAGGAAGCCCTCTGATTTTCCTGTACAACGCGTTTCTGATTTTCACCACCTCCCTGATCGTCTGGCTGTTCCGGCACCGGGTATTTGCCAGGCTGCTGGTGGGGGCCTTCTGGCTGTTTCTTGGCTGTGTCAACGGATTTTTGCTGGCAAACCGGGTGACGCCGTTTACCGGACCGGATCTTAAAATGCTCACCGACGCGGTAGGAGTAATGAACAAGTACCTGTCCCCGGTGGAGGTGGGGCTGGTGATCGTAGCCTTTATCCTGGTGCTGATTTATCTGGTTTGGATGTTCCGCAAGGCAGGGAAATTTGAGGGGAAGATCCGCTACTGGGTCAACATTCCGCTGATTGCGGCGGGGGTAGCTGTTTTTGCCGGAACAACCAAACTGGCGCTGGATCACCGGGTATTGAGCAATTACTTTGGAAATATCGCGTATGCCTATGAAGATTACGGATACCCCTACTGTCTGGCTACCACGATTTTTGATACGGGTATCAGCGAGCCCAACGGGTATTCGGAAGAGCTGATGGATGACATTATCGCCAGCGAAGGCGAGATCGAGGAAACCAGTCAGGATAATCTGGACGTTAACATCCTGTTTTTGCAGCTGGAGACCTTTATAGATCCCACGGAGATCAATTTCCTGGAATTTTCCGAGGATCCGATCCCCACCTTCCGGAAGCTTTCCCAGGAGTATTCTTCCGGCTATTATAAGGTGCCTGCAGTGGGCGCGGGAACGGCAAACACGGAGTTCGAGTCCATTACGGGCATGAGTCTGCGGTATTTCGGAGCGGGAGAGTATCCCTATAAGACAGTGCTGAAGGACGAAACCTGTGAAAGCGCCGCCTATGTACTGAAAAGCCTGGGATACGGCACCCACGCCATTCACAACAATGAGGCGAACTTTTATTCCAGAAGATCCGTATTTTCCAAACTGGGGTTTGATACATATACCTCAGAGGAATACATGCCGGATATCAGCGACACTACTCCGATGGGATGGGTGAAGGATTATATCCTTACGGATGAAATTTTCAAGGCCATGGAGTCCACAGAGGAGCCGGACTATGTATATACCATTTCCGTCCAGGGACATGGCGATTACCCCACAGAGCCGGTGCTGGATGACCCGGAGATTACGGTGACCGGAGCGCAGTCCCAGGAAAAGAATTACCAGTGGGAGTATTATGTAAATCAGCTGCATGAGATGGACAATTTCATCAAGGATCTGACGGACCGCTTGTCGGAATACGATGAAAGAGTGGTGCTGGTGATGTACGGCGACCACCTTCCCACCATGGATCTGAAGGCGGAGGATATGAAAAACCGCTATCTGTTCCAGACAAAATATGTGATCTGGAGCAATTTTGAGATGGAGAAAGAGGACAAAAATGTCGCCGCATATCAGATGGCGGCGGAGGTGCTTGACCGTCTCGATATCCATGAGGGAACGGTGTTTAATTATCATCAGACCCGCCAGGGAAGCAGAAATTACGAGCTGGATCTTCAGGCGCTGCAGTACGACATCCTGTACGGGGAGCGTTATGTATACGGCGGAGAGAATCCTTTTGAAGCCACGGATCTGCAGCTGGGAGTTTACCCTGCGGTGCTGGAATCCATCGTACCGGCGGGGCTGGACAGCTATTACGTTTACGGTCAGAACTTTACGGCTTCCAGCCGTCTGGAAGTGAATGAGGAGCTGGCGGATACCACTTATCTGGGACCGGATCAGCTGCTGGTGCAGAATATTACTCTGGAGGACGGGGACCTGGTGGATATCGCCACCCAGAGCAACAGCTCCACCAAACGGGTGCTTTCCAGAACAGATTCCTATTATTACTATAATCCGGCTGCAGGCGAGACGGAAGCGCGGCTGGTGCCGGCGGCCCTGCTGACCCCCCGGGATCTTGGGGAGGAGAACGGGGATGCGGCAGCGGCCAGTACCGAAGAAACCGGGCAGGAAGATAAGGATGGCGGAAACTGAGATGAGGAAAATCCCGGTGTCATCCGGCAGGGACTGACTGCCGGGGAGCGGGATGGCGGCCCTGCGGCCGTCCGGATAATCAGCAAAACTGTGGAAACGTCTGGCGGACAGATACCGGCAGCGGACCGGGGCTGGAATCTCCGAAAAGGGAGCGGCCCCGTCCGGTGCCGGTATTTACGGTTTGCGGACAGGGCGCCATCCTTTCCGGTTTTTTGGACGGAGAGCAGGGGCAGTTCGGCCCGTCTGCCGTAAAAACGGAGGGAAATCCGGGAGGGAGCCCCGCAAATTGGCGAAAAAGCCAGTGAAAAATATTCGTTTGGGGCTAGACAACTTTCCCGGCTATTATATAATGGAGAAGAACCGGAAATTATCCGATGCCGGAAAGAAATGCCGTGGCGGATTTCCGGAGAAATACGCGAGACAAAGTGGTGATAAGATTGAATTATAAAGAAGCAGCAGATTATATTGAAGAAATACCGAAATTTACAGAGAAAAATCCTCTGGAGCATACCCGCGCGCTCCTGGAGCGTCTGGGAAATCCCCAGAACAGGATGAAGGTCATTCATGTGGCCGGTACCAACGGAAAGGGCAGCGTATGTGCATATCTGGACGCCATGCTGAGAGAAGGCGGATACCGGGTGGGACTGTTTACCTCGCCGCATCTGGTAAAGGTGAACGAGCGGTTTAAGATTAACGGGGTGATGGTTTCCGATCAGGTATTCCTGGAGGCTTTTGAACGGGTAATGGAAATTATCCGGCAGGCCCGGGAGGACGGGTTGGAGCATCCCAGCTATTTTGAAACTCTGTTTCTGATGGGAATGGTGATCTTTTCCCAGGCAGAGGTGGATTATCTGGTATTGGAAACCGGTCTTGGAGGAAGGCTGGACGCCACCAACACGGTGGAGCGACCGCTGGCCTGTATCATCACTTCCATCAGCCTGGATCATGTGGAATACCTGGGAAATACCATCCCGGAAATTGCCCGGGAGAAGGCCGGAATTATCAAGCCCGGGGTGCCGGTGATTTATGACGGCCATGTGCCTGAGGCTTCCGCGGTGATTGAAAAACAGGCGGAAAAACTTGGCAGCCCGGCCTACGCGCTGACAGAGGATATGTATGAAATGGTCAGCAATACCAGGGAAGGAATTGATTTTTCCTTTCATTGCCGGTATTATAATACTGTTACCATTTCCATCCCGTACATTGCGGCTTACCAGATGATGAACGCGTCTCTGGCGTTCTTTACCATGGAACTTCTGAGAGAAGATCACGGAATTCCGGTGGAGACCTTGATTCGTGGTATCAGCCAGACCCGCTGGGAAGGACGGATGGAGACAATTCTGCCGGGGGTGATCGTGGACGGAGCACACAATGCGGACGGCGTCCGCAGATTTGTGGAAACTGCCTGTCATTTCCGTAGAGACAATGAGATTACCCTGCTATTTTCCGCCGTCAGTGACAAAAATTACCGGGAGATGATCCGCACAGTGTGCGAGAGTATCCGGCCCAAGGCTGTGGTGGCTACCCAGATCTGGGGAAGCAGAATCGTACCGGCCCGGGAGCTGGCTGAATTGTTTCAAAGCTGTGGATGTCCCCGGACGGAGGCGGTTGAGGATGTGGGAGAAGCTTTTGAGAGAGCCTGCGCCCTGAAGGGGGACGGGATGCTGTTCTGCGTAGGTTCTCTGTATCTTGTGGGGGAGATTAAGGATTATCTGAACCGGCGGAAAGCCTCAGAGAATCCCGTGTAACGCAGGTTTTGCTGATAAGAGGAGCAGAATACATGATTAATTACGAAGAAGAATTGAAAAAGTTCAAACCCTGTCTGGATGTGGACGAGGTGGAGAGCGCCATCTATACCAGGGACATTACGGATATTGTGGATGTCCTGAAAGAGATGCTGAAGACAGAGGAGCAGAAAAAGAAAGAGTAAGGGGTATTGGATGAATTGTATGAATTGCGGAGCTTTGCTGAACGATTCGCCGTACTGCCCCAGCTGCGGGTTTGACGTGGAGGTGCAGAAGAAAATCTGGCATCTGTCCAACCTGTATTATAATCAGGGGCTGGAGAAGGCGGAGATCAGAGATCTTTCGGGAGCTATTGATCTGTTGAAGCGGAGCCTGAAGTTTAACAAACTGAATATTCAGGCCAGAAATCTTCTGGGGCTGGTTTATTTTGAGACAGGAGAAGCCGTGGCAGCGCTCAGCGAATGGGTGATCAGCAAAAATATTATGCCGGAGGGAAACATTGCTTCCGACTACATAGACCGGCTGCAGGCCAATGCCAATAAGCTGGATATGATCAACCAGACTATTAAAAAGTATAACGAGTGTCTGGCCTGCTGCCGCAGAGGCAGCGAGGATGTGGCCGTGATTCAGCTGAAAAAGATTCTCGTTCAGAATCCGAAGCTGATCAAGGCGTATCATCTGCTGGCGCTGATTTATCTGAAAAACGAGTCCTATGAGAAGGCCAGAAAGATTCTGAAGAAAGCAGCGAAAATCGACCGGACCAATTCCACCACCCTGCGTTTTCTGAGAGAAGTGGATGAACAGACGGGAACTGCCACTTCACTGGAGCCACGCAGGTGGGGATTCGTCTCCAGGGAAAGGGAGGAGCAGACCAGGGGACAGTCGGTGGCCTATCTGACGGATAATGAAGTGATTATCCAGCCTCCTACCTTCCGGGAGAGTTCCATGGCGGCCACACTTCTGAATCTGGGCGTGGGATTTCTGGTGGGAGCTTGCCTGGTATGGTTTCTGATGGTGCCGGCAAATACCCAGAGGATTAACCGGGAAGCCAATGAGAAGGTGACGGAGTACAGCAATACCATGGCCAGCCAGGCGGCGGAGCTTACCAGGATGGAGGAGCAGATTGCGGAATCAGAAGAAACGGTTTCCTCAGCGCAGGATCAGATTGCCCAGGCGCAGGAACAGGTGACCAGCTATGAGAATCTTATCAAGGCGTATAATTCCTACCAGAATGGAGAGTATACAGCGGCTGCCAATGTGATGCAGAATATCAACGCGGATCTTCTGGGCGTAGACGCCAGGGAAATTTACGATGATATTTATTCCAATATCCAGTCCACCATGCAGCGGACGCTGAAATCTCAGGGTGAGCAGGCGTTCTATCGGGAAAATTATGAGGAGGCCATTTCGGCTCTGACTCAGGCCATGGAGATTGACGAAACGGATTATGAGACGCTGAATCTTCTGGCACATTCTTACCGGCTGAATGGTGATTATGACAAGGCGGTGGAGATTTTCCAGAAGATTGTGGACACCTTCCCGGGAACCCGGAGAGCCACTGACGCCCAGCGCTATATTGACAACGGGGGCCATGGATTTGACGATCTGGAGGAAAATAACAGTACGGGAAGCACGGACAGCGGAAGCAGCGGTACGGGAAGTACAGACAGCGGAAGCACACAGAGCGGGACTTCACAGCGGTCAGGAACCGGCGGGGATTCCGGGGAGGACACGACATCTTCCTCCGGAACAGGTACTGCCGAAGATCCGGTGGAACAATAGACAAAACAACAGGAGAAACCTCCGAAACGGGGATATGCGGTATGGCATATCCCCGTTTCGCGTTTCAGACAATGGAGAAGGCCGCAGAGATGTAAGCGTCAGGAAAGGGAGATGGAGAGATATGGAACAATTTCAGGTGAAGCAGAGAACACTGATTGTCCGGATGCCGAAGGAACTGGATCACCACATGGCGGAGCAGATCCGGAGACGGGCGGACCGGATGATTGCCGCGGAGAATGTCAGCCGGGTAGAGTTTGATTTCCGGGATACGGATTTTATGGACAGCTCAGGTATCGGAGTGATTATGGGGAGGTATCAGAATGTGAGGCTTCTGGGCGGAGGGGTGGCAGCTACCCATGTAAATGACCGGATTTACCGGGTGCTGCATCTGGCCGGCCTTACCCGGCTGATCGAGGTGAAACGGGAAAAAATGTGGAACAGGGATAATGAATAGGGGGAGAGGAATACCATGGAAAACAGCAACGAAATGAAAATTATTTTTGACAGCAGATCCTGCAACGAGAGCTTTGTGAGAGTGTCGGTGGCTGCTTTCTGCACGCAGCTGAACCCCACTCTGGAGGAGGTGGCGGATATCAAGACGGCGGTTTCGGAGGCGGTGACCAACGCCATCATCCACGGCTATGACAGTCAGGTGAAAAAAGTGGAGATTACCTGCAGAATTGAGAAGAGAACGCTGTATGTGGAAGTGACGGACCGGGGGAAGGGGATTGCGGATGTGGCCAAAGCCATGGAACCCCTTTTCACCACCCGGCCGGAGCTGGACCGGTCCGGTATGGGATTTGCCTTTATGGAGGCGTTTATGGATGATGTGCAGGTGGAATCACGGCCGGGTGAAGGAACCACAGTCCGCATGAAGAAAACCGTCGGAAGCGGCTGCCGTCCGTTTGCCTAGAAGGACACAGATGCGGCAGCGCAGGATAGATGGAAGAAGGAGGTCATATGGAGCATACGCTTGCCCTGATAACATTGGCACACCAGGGGGATAAAGCGGCAAGAGACACTCTGATTGAAGAAAATATCGGTCTGGTCTGGAGTATTGTCCGGCGGTTTCAGAACCGGGGCGTGGAAACGGAGGATCTGTTTCAGATCGGAAGTATCGGACTGATCAAGGCAGTGGATAAATTTGACCCTGCCTACCAGGTACAGTTTTCCACTTACGCGGTGCCTATGATCGCCGGGGAAATCCGGCGGTTTCTCCGGGATGACGGAATGTTGAAAGTGAGCCGGTCCCTGAAAGAGCTGGCAGGACGGATTTACAGTACGAAAGACGCGCTGGAAAAAAAGAACGGGCGGGAACCAACACTGTATGAGGTGGCCAGAGAGCTGGGGGTTTCCCAGGAGGATCTGGTGCTGGCCATGGAGGCCGCAACCCAGGTGGAATCCCTTCAGCAGGTGATTTATCAGGGCGAGGGGAACGATATTTCCCTGATGGACAAGCTGGAGGAAGAGGAAAACCAGAGCGACCAGGTGGTCAACCGGCTACTTCTGGAAGATATGCTGAAATCTCTGGAAGGCAGAGAACGTCAGCTGATTTATATGCGTTATTTTCAGGAAAAAACTCAGGCAGCCATCGCACGGGAAATGGGAATCTCGCAGGTACAGGTTTCCCGGCTGGAGAAAAAGATTCTGGGAAAGCTGCGGAAAAAGATGTAACAGCTTCGCCTTACGGCTTACTGTCGCGAAAAATACATAAGATGGAAAAAACGGGCCATACTAACCTCAGAGAAAAGGAGAACCTTCTGTAGAGAACTCGCTACGGCCATCGGGCCGGCATCAAGAAAGGAGTGTGATTCACATGCTGCGCAGGAAATGGCGGCCGTTTCTCTGGGCCGCGGTGATATGTCTGGCTACCGCTGCGGCTGTGTTGGCGGTATTTTCCTGGTGCAAAAGAGAATCCGCCGTGCTGCCCCAGGGCACCCTGGTATGGGAGGCCACAGCGAATGAGTGAAACACTGTATATTCAGACGGACAAAAATATGCAGGTCACTTCCGAAAAGGTGCATCTGCAGGACATCGCGCAGCTTTCCTGTTCCAATCCGCGGGTTCTGAACCGGTGCGGAATTCTGAAAGTGGTCACGCTGCCGCGGGGTAAGTATGGACGATATCCGGTTTCCGTCATCGAGGTGATAAGGAAAATCCAGCAGGCAGAAAAGGATCTGGAGGTGGTCCATGTGGGCGAGCCGGAATTTCTGCTCACCTATACGGCGCCGGAGGCAAAAAGCCAGGCGGCAGCCTGGCTGAAAACCATTTTCGTCTGCCTGCTGACATTTTTCGGAACCATGTTTTCCATTATGACCTTCAACATGGATGTGGATGTGGGAACGTTGTTCCAGAAAATTCACACATTGTTTACCGGAAGAACATCGAATGGGTTTTCTGTTCTTGAGATCAGCTATTCCCTGGGAATCGGTATCGGAGTGGTGTGCTTTTTCAACCATTTCGGAAAAAGAAAGCTGACGGAGGATCCTACGCCCATGGAGGTGGAAATGCGCTCCTACGAGGATCAGGTGGATACCACCATCATCGAGCAGGAAAGCAGAAGCAGGGGACAGGGCCAGTAATAAGGAAACCCTCAAGAGGGTCCCTCTATGGCCATTCGTCCAGTAACAAGGAAAGGAGACATGGGATGTGGGAGATGTTCGGGCTGGCGTTTGTGGGGTTTGCGGGAGGCATTGTGGTTGCCTGCGGAGCGGTGGCTTTTGTCATCAGCCTGGGAATTGTTCCCCGGTATGCGGGAATCACCAGGACGGCCGACAGGGTACGTCTGTATGAGGACTGCTCCATGCTGGGGGCATTTTTGGGAAATCTGATTTATCTTTACGAAAACTGGGGCGGAAGTCTGCCGCTGGGACAGGCCGGTCTGGCTGTCCTTGGCATTTTCTCCGGCATTTTTCTGGGGAGCTGGATTATTGCGTTGGGCGAGGTGGTCAACGTGTTCTCCGTGATGATACGGAGGCTGAAGCTTACCAGAGGAATTGGTCTGATTATTCTGGCCATCGCGGCGGGAAAAACACTGGGTTCTCTGATTTTTTTCTGGAAAGGTTGGTGGACATAGATGACACAGCTTACCTCTGAAGAGGAAAAGAAACAGTACGAGAATTATGTGAAACAGGTGACGCCTACCCATAATCTGGCGGTCAATATGGCCAGGGCGTTTGTGGCAGGCGGACTGATCTGCGTGCTGGGGCAGGGAATTCTGAATTTCTGCATGGCCCGCGGCCTCGACCAGGAGACGGCAGGAACCTGGTGTTCTGTGACTCTGATTTTTCTCAGCGCGCTGACCACGGGTCTGAATCTGTATCCCCGGTTTGCCCGGTGGGCGGGAGCAGGGAGTCTGGTGCCCATCACGGGCTTTGCCAATTCCGTGGCTGCCCCGGCCATTGAATACCAGAAGGAGGGACAGGTCTTCGGCATCGGCTGCCGGATTTTTACCATTGCCGGTCCGGTGATTCTGTATGGAATTCTGGCATCCGGTGCCCTGGGACTGATTGACTGGCTGGCGGGGAGGTGGCTGGGATGAGAAAAATGCAGACGCTGGGAAAGCAGAGTATGGTTCCGGAGGAGCCGGTATATATCCAGGGCTGGGGTTCCGTGGTGGGGAAAAAAGAAGGAGAAGGCCCCATGGGCGCCTGTTTCGATGAAATTGAGGAGGATCCCGTGCTGGGAGCGGAAAACTGGGAAGGGGCGGAGAGCCGTCTGCAGCTTCTGGCAGCCCGGAAGGCGGCAGAGCGTGCGGGGATTTCCACGGAGGAAATCCGTATGATTTTTGCGGGAGATCTTCTGGCCCAGTCCATCGCCTCCTCCTTTGGCATTGGCCGGCTGGACCGGCCGGTGTACGGCCTTTTCGGAGCCTGCTCCACCATGGGAGAGGCACTTTCCCTGGCGGCGCTGGCTGTGGCTGCCGGAGCCGGTGAACATGTGCTGGCGCTGACCTCCAGCCATTTTGCCACCGCGGAAAAAGAGTTTCGGTTTCCTCTGGAATACGGAAGCCAGCGCCCGCTGTCGGCCAGCTGGACGGTGACGGGAAGCGGGGCCTGTGTGGTGGGAAGCGATGCCGGCCCGGTGAAAATCACCGGCATCACCACCGGGAAAATCACCGACTACGGGCTGAAGGATTCCCAGAATATGGGGGCCTGTATGGCGCCGGCCACCTGTCAGACCATCAGCACGCACCTGAGGGATTTCGGAAGAAGCCCGGAGGATTACGACCGGATCATCACGGGAGATCTGGGGTATGTGGGGCAGCAGATTCTCCTGGATCTGATGGAGGAGGAAGGATTTTTGATGGGCAAGGTACACGAGGACTGCGGAATCCGGATTTTTGACCGGGAAACCCAGGATACCCACGCGGGCGGAAGCGGCTGCGGCTGCTCGGCGTCCCTGCTGGCGGGATGGATCCTGCCGCAGCTGGCCTGCGGGCAGTGGAAGCGGGTGCTGTTTGTGCCCACCGGGGCCCTGATGTCCCGGGTGAGCTTTTACGAGGGAAACAGTGTGCCGGGGATCGCCCAGGCGGTGGTTCTCGAGACGGCGCAGGATGCGGGAAAGGAGGAAGCCTGATGGAATACGTTCATGCTTTCTGGGTGGGCGGACTGATCTGCGCGCTGGTGCAGATTCTGCTGGACAAGACGAAACTGATGCCGGGGCGGGTGATGGTATTGCTGGTCTGCTCGGGAGCGCTTCTGAGCGCGCTGCGGCTGTATGAACCGCTGGTTTCCTTTGCCCATGCCGGCGCCAGCGTACCGCTTCTGGGATTTGGCCATCTTCTGTTTCAGGGAGTAAAGGAAGCCATGGCCAGCGAAGGGATTTTGGGAGTGCTTACCGGAGGATTCACCGCCAGTGCCGCCGGAATTTCCGCCGCGTTGATTTTCGGATATCTGGCCAGCCTGATCTTTCAGCCCAAAATGAAGGAATAGGAGCTTGCGCGACCGGACAGAAGTATAGTATACTATAACCAAGTATGTTCAAAAGAGGAAGGAATCAAAGGATGTTGCATGAATATTCAAGGATGGAACTCCTGATCGGAGAGGACGCGGTGGAGACGCTGGCCAAAAGCCGGGTGGCTGTTTTCGGCATCGGGGGCGTGGGCTCCTATACGGCGGAGGCGCTGGCCAGATGCGGAGTCGGCGTGATCACCCTGGTGGACAACGATGTGGTGACGCTGACCAATCTGAACCGCCAGCTGGTGGCCCTGCATTCCACCATAGGAAAACCCAAGACCCAGGTGATGAAAGAGAGGATCCGGGATATTGATCCTCATATCCTGGTGAATACCTATGAGACGTTTTTCGGTCCGGAAACGGAAAAAATGTTTGATTTTTCCGCGTACGATTACGTGGTGGACGCCATCGACACCGTATCCGCCAAGCTGCTTCTGATTGAAAAGGCGAAAGCGGCTCAGACACAGATCATTTCCTGCATGGGAACAGGAAATAAGCTGGATCCTTCCCGGTTTGAAATTGCTGATATTTCCCGCACCAGCGTCTGCCCTCTGGCCAAGGTGATGCGGCAGGAGCTGAAGCGGAGACGGATACACAAGGTGAAGGTGCTGTATTCCCGGGAGGTTCCCGTAAAGCCGCGGCCGGAGGGCGGGGAAACCCGGGGGACGGCGGGACGGCCGGCGCCGGGAAGCATCGCTTTTGTACCTTCTGTGGCGGGACTGATGATTGCGGGGGAAGTGGTTCGTGATCTTATCCGGAAAAATGGAAAAAGATAAGGGGAAATTCAAGTGAATAAAGAGATAGTAACACAGTTTCAGGAGATTGCCGGAACGGAGCAGGTCCTGATACAGGAACCCATGAAAAACCACACCACATTTCGCATCGGAGGTCCGGCGGCCTGTTTTGTGCGGCCGCAGGATGCCGGGCATGTGGAACGTATTTTACATATCTGCAGGGAAAACGAAGTACCCTGGTTCATTCTGGGCAACGGCAGCAACCTGCTGGTCAGCGACCGGGGATTTGACGGCGTGATCATCCAGATTTACCGGAATATGAGCCGGATTCAGGTGTCCGGCCATCATATGACGGTGCAGGCGGGCGCGCTGCTGTCCGCGGTGGCAAAGCAGGCCCTGCGGGAAGGGCTTTCCGGCCTTGAGTTTGCTTCCGGTATCCCGGGCACCGTGGGCGGCGCCGTGGTGATGAACGCCGGCGCTTACGGCGGGGAGATGAAGGACGTGGTGGAATCCGTGACGGTTCTGGATGAAGAGGGAGCGGTCCGGAAGCTGGCCAGGGAAGAACTTCAGATGGGATACCGGACCAGCCTGGTGAAAAAGAAGGGCTACACGGTTCTGGAGGCTGTGCTGAAGCTGAATGACGGAGATCCTGCCGCCATCAGCGCCCGGATGGAGGAGCTGAAGGAGCAGCGGGTGTCCAAACAGCCGCTGGAGTACCCCAGCGCGGGAAGCACCTTCAAGCGGCCGGAGGGCTATTTCGCCGGGAAGCTGATTATGGACAGCGGCCTGAGGGGCTTCCGGGTGGGCGGCGCTCAGATATCCGAGAAACACTGCGGATTTGTCATCAACACAGGGGACGCCACCGCGGAGGATGTGGTACGGCTGATCCGCCAGGTGCAGGATATTGTATATGAGAAATTTCACGTGAAACTGGAACCGGAGGTACGGTTCCTGGGTATATTTTAGTTACAGTTCAGCTCCCCGCTGTCTCACCGGCCACTGTGTGCCAATGGCACACGTTTGGCGTTGGCCGGAGCGGAGCGAAAACCGAAGATGGCGGCAGACTGCTTAGATCGGGGGAAATACCATGAGATTTGTGATTGTGACGGGAATGTCCGGAGCAGGAAAAAGTACGGCGCTGAAAATGCTGGAGGACGCAGGATATTTCTGCGTGGATAACCTTCCCATTCCGCTGCTGGAGAAGTTTGCCCAGTTTGTGGCGGGAGGAGACCCGAAGGGGATTCAGAAGGTGGCCCTGGGGGTGGATATCCGCAGCGGTCTGGATACCGCAAGCATGGAGCGGGCGCTGGAGGATCTTGGAAATGGCGGGATGCGCTACGAGATTCTTTTCCTGGATGCCAACGATGATGTGCTGGTGAAGCGGTATAAGGAAACCAGACGCACCCATCCCCTTTCCAGAAACGGACGGGTGGAGACCGGTATCCTCCAGGAACGTGAGAAGCTGGTGTTCCTGAAAAAGAAGGCGGATTATATCATCGATACCAGCCAGCTGCTGACCAGAGAGCTGAAGGGAGAGCTGGATAAGATTTTTGTCCAGAATATGGGGTTCCGGAATCTGATGATCACGATCCTTTCCTTCGGCTTCAAATACGGGATTCCGTCGGACTCCGATCTGGTGTTTGACGTGCGTTTCCTTCCCAATCCCTACTACGTGGAAGGCATGCGGCCCCTGAGCGGCAATGACGCCCCGGTGAGGGATTATGTGATGAGCTTTGAGGCGTCCCGGATTTTTCTGGACAAGCTGGAGGATATGATTCTGTTCCTGCTGCCAAACTATATACAGGAGGGCAAAAACCAGCTGGTGGTCAGCATTGGCTGCACCGGCGGCAAGCACCGGTCTGTGACGCTGGCCAACGCGCTGTACGAGCGGCTGTCCAGCACGAAAGAGTATGGTCTCAGGATTGAACACCGGGATATCGGAAAAGACGCTGTGAGAAAGAAAATGGATTAGAGGGATGGAGCATGTCGTTTTCCAGTGAAGTGAAGGAGGAGCTTTCCCGTCAGCTTTCCCCGGCCCGGCACTGCCGGATCGCGGAGCTGGCAGCGCTGCTGAATGTGTGCGGCCAGGTGGAAATTTCCGAGGATGACAGCTGCGCGGTCATCCTTCACACAGAAAATATTTCTGTGGCCAGAAAATACTTTACATTATTGAAAAAAACATTTAATATAGAAGCAGTAATCCGTGTCCGGAAAAATGCATGTCTGAAAAAGAGCAATGTCTATCTGGCAGAAGTGACTTCCCATAGTGACACGGTACGGATTCTTCAGGCTGTCAAGCTGATGACGGGGGATCAGGAGCTGGTGGAGAACCAGGGGACTGCAGATCCGCTGGTGATTCAGAGCAGTTGCTGCCGGAGAGCATTTCTGCGAGGGATGTTTTTGGCTGCGGGTTCCATCAGTGATCCGGAAAAGTCTTATCATCTGGAGATTGTCTGTTCCGGACAGGAACGGGCTCTGCAGGTACAGCAGGTTCTGCGGGAATTTGAAGTGGATGCCAGAATTGTGAATCGAAAGAAGAACCAGGTGGTATACATTAAAGAAGGCTCCCAGATTGCGGATTTCCTGAGACTGACGGAAGCGGGGATTTCTCTGATGAAGCTGGAGAATATCCGGATTCTGAAAGAGATCAGCAACAACGTGAACCGGCAGGTAAACTGTGAGACCGCCAACATCAATAAGACGGTTTCGGCGGCAGTCAAGCAGATTGAAGATATCCGGTATATAGCAACACACATGGGATTTTCTCAGCTCTCAGAAGGGCTGGAGGAAATGGCGGTTCTTCGGCTGAAGTATCCGGATGCCACACTTAAGGAACTGGGGCAGATGCTTCATCCTCCTGTAGGGAAGTCAGGAGTGAACCACCGGCTGCGCAAGCTTAGCCGGATCGCCGGGGAGCTGAGAGGAGACAAGGAGGATTATTATGATTAAAAAACCAATTACCGTTCAGATTTCCAATGGATTAGAGGCCCGTCCGGTAGCTATGCTGGTTCAGGTTGCCAGTCAGTTTGAAAGTAAGATCCAGGTAGAGAGCGGCCAGAAGGTCGTGAACGCGAAAAGTATTATGGGAATGATGACTCTGGGATTGGACAGCGGGGAATCTGTAACCGTATGTGCGGACGGAAGCGATGAAGAAGAAGCAATCAACAGTATTGAAAAATATCTGACAAATAAATAAAGACAATACGAAAGGCGCCGGGGACTGAATCCCAGGCGCCTTTTTTACGGAATTCTTTTTTATAAGCCCGTCAGAACAGTTCCTTTGTCCGGAACCAGTATTTGTAAAAATCCTGAAAGCCCAGAGAGCTGTAGAGAGTTTTCGCGGGAAAGTTTCCCTCTACTACCTGAAGATAAGCGCCGGATAATCCGCGCTGGTTTCCGGCGTCAAGAAGCGCGCGGCAGATGGACCGGGCCAGCCCCATTCCACGGTAGCGGGGATGCACATGAATGGCATAGATACCGATATAATCTCTGTCCAGAATTCCCAGGCCGATGGCGATGATCTGCCCTTTGGTATTGGAAACAGAAGCGGAGATGGTCTCTTTGGGTATTGCCCGGTACATGGAAGGAACGATCTGGCGGTGAATGGCGTTGGTGGTTCCCTTCAGGGAAAAAAGCCCATTGATCCACCGGTCGTTGATGGTACGTTCCAGAAGAACAGGAACCTCTGGCTTTTGGGTAAACCAGCCTGCATAGTCCAGAAGCATCACCTGGGTGATGTGCTGAACCTGATAATTCCGGCGGATCAGCCGCTGTTCAAAATCCTCCGGCAAAAGCGGGGTGATCTTAAAGATGGCCGGAGTACCCCAGCGGCGGTAGGCATCCTCACAGAAATCGATTTTTTCTTCCAGCGGAATGGATGAGGGGCCAATCTGTTCCACGCTGTTGGTTCGGTGGGTATAGAAATAGGAAAAACGCAGCAGCCATCCGTCGTAGAACTGAATCTGGTGGGATGGCCAGGCGTTCAGAGAAAAATCCTCGATCATTTGGATTGTGGCCTGCATCATATCGCCTCCTCAATAAGAACTCAACTTATTATAATAAAGAACAGAAAGGGATTCAACGGGAAACTGAAAAAACATCTCCAATTTTCAAAACAGGTTGCAGAAGAGAAGGAAAAACGCTATAATGAATCTTATGATGGTAGGGAGCGTCTTTTAAAACGTCTGCTTACCGCTGGGACCGAACGAAAATATCAGAAGTCCGTAAGAGAAATGAGGAGAGTAGACATGTCAAGAGTTTTGAAGATTATCGTGAATGTCATCCTGATCTGCGCCATCGCGACGGCGGCAGCCCTGCTGATCCCCTCCGTCCTGGATGTGCCGATGGCTGTAGTGGATGATGTAAATATGGATACCAATCTGCCCGTGGGATCTGTCACTTATGCCAGAGAAAAACAGGCTTCCCAGGTGGAGGCGCAGGATGAGCTGCTGATATCCCAGGAGGGATCGCGGTATGTGTATGAGGTGCAGTCTGTCAATGGAGAAACCTGTACGGTGGTGGATAACAGGAGCGGTGACGGCACGACCCAGGAGATTACCATTCCCTCGGTGGTGGATGAGGTTGTGATAACTATTCCTTTTATCGGTTACGCCTCTATGGCCCTTCGCTCCACAGAAGGACTGATTATTGTAGGGCTTGCCGTAGTCTTCGTGATTATCCTGTTCATCCTGGCAGAGATCTGGAAAAAAGATGAGGATGACGATGAGGAAGATGAATACGGAAGAGAGGATAACGGTGAGGAGGACGAGGCGCCTGCCATGAGCCGCAGGGAGTCCCGCCGCCAGGCGAAAGCGGAGAAGAAGCGTGCGAAGAAGGAAGCCCGCGCAGCCCGAAAAGCCGGGGAGGAAGATGAGGAAGATGAGGAGGATGATATCCGTATCGCGGAGCCGGTGAAAAAGAAGGACAGACAGCAGCCGGCAAAGGAGAACCGGAAGGAGACGGAAACCCTGGCTCATCCGGGAGATCTGTTTGCGGAGACGGAAAGCTCCATGGCGTCCGCTATTGCGGATATGATGGAACAGGATCAGCAAAACGCGGCTTCGGATCCTGAAATGGAAGAAGAGGAGTGGAAACCCGCCATGCCGGTGCGAACCAAAGAGGAGCTGCTGAAGAAAGCCCAGGCGGACGGCGATGAGCCGGAGGTACGGGATGACGAAGTCAGCGGCGTAACCCTTATCGATTACTCCGATATATTATAGGAAGAAACAGCAGATGCCCCGGAGGCTTCCGAAAGGAACTCCGGGGCATTTTTCCGGCAACAGAAAATATAAATTGTACTGAAAAAAGAACAATTTTTCTTCGAAAGGGCTTGAAATCCGTAGGGAAATCCTGTATACTGCTAGATGTTGTGACATTGATAGCTGAGAAGCGTGAGGTTGCTGCACATGATGCAGGTTTTTCCGTGGAGCGAATGTCAAGTTATGAAACTGGCGACAAGTCACTGTATACAGGCAAAATAAGTCCGCCAAAGAGCGGAAACACGTGTGTAAATCCGAAGGACACACACGGAGGAGTGTACAGTCACCGCTTGTCGTGCTCGTAAAAGTACGAAAAGGAGGCGACTTTTTTTATGGCAAGTCAAGTAATGAGAATCA
>CBJMC01400__coassemble_872_pt1 | contig 25968 bp, 24 predicted proteins | sample CBJMC01400__metabat2_low_PE_039 | metagenome-assembled genome bin CBJMC01400
AAAAGTTGAAGTTGGAGTATTTTACCTCAACTATAGCGGAATACCTTGTGAAAAGATAGCCACTATTTTATTGAGCGCTTACAGATAAACAAAGATTAGAAAGGAGAACCCCACATGACTACCAATCGAACATTTTACGTAAGCTCCCAAAACGGCAACGACACAAACCCGGGAGATGCCCCCGATCGTGCTTTTCGAAGCCTGGCGAGAGTCCGCGATATAAACTTCCAGCCGGGAGACCGGCTGCTTCTGGAGCGAGGCTCCGTATTTCAGGGTGAATTCCTTCACCTGACTGCCAGAGGAACCGCGGAGGCGCCCATTCTGGTGGATGCCTACGGTGAAGGCCCGCTGCCGGCGATTCACGCGGCGGGCAGCGGGCTGTGGTATCAGAATTACGGCGGTCATCTGGACAATGTGGTTCACACCTGGAAGGGATATGTATCCTCCGCAGTCCTTCTCTACGATGCGGAATACATCACCCTGCGGAACCTGGAGATCACCAACCACCCGCAGCTTCCGGGCGAACGGTACAACCAGGGAGACCGGATGAACCGGACGGGGGTATCGGTTATCGCGAAGGACTGCGGGACCCTGCACCAGATTGAACTGGATCATCTGTACATTCACCATGTGGAGGGGAATGTTTATGACAAGCATCTGAACAATGGCGGCATTTACATGTCTGTCTCCAGACCGCAGGATGAGGAGAAAACCGGAATCGCCAGATACGACGGCGTTCATATCCATCACTGCCGGGTGGAGGATTGCCGCAGGTGGGGCATGGCCGTGGGTTATACCTACCAGCATGATAAATTTACCACATTGGAGCTACCCGATGAGGTGGTGGAGAAATACGGCTCCACCAATGTTCTCATCGAGCACAATTCGCTGAAAAACATCGGCGGCGACGGAATCACCCCCATGTACTGTTTCCGACCGCTGGTGCAGTATAATGTGTCGGAAAATATTGCCCTGGATATGAACAGCGAAGTGTACACGGAGGCGGGAGAACGGCAGGGAATGACGGCGGCCGCCATGTGGCCCTGGAAATGCAAGACAGCCATTTTCCAGTTCAACGAGGCATATTCCACCTTCTTTAATCAGGATGGAGAGGCCTGGGACGCCGACTCCGGGGACGGAACCATTTATCAGTATAATTACAGCCATGACAATGCCGGCGGATGCATCATGTTCTGTGAGGGAGAAAGTGTCAATAATATTTTCCGGTACAATCTCAGCGTCAACGACGGAACCGGAACCATTACGCCGGTGCGCAATGTGGACGCGCATATATACAATAACACCTTCTACATTCCTGAAGGGGTGCCGTTTATCCGGCCGGGGATGTCAGAGGGAGGTATTCTGGTGGAAAATAATATTTTCCTCTATGCGGGCAGGGAGCCGAAGCGGGAGGAGTGGCATCATCAGACAGAAAAGGCTGTCTACCGCAATAATCTGTACTGCAATTACCAGAATGTTCCCCGGGAAGACGACCAGGCGATAATCGTGGATTCCGCTTCGGAGGTTATAGTCAAACCTGGCAGCGGACCGGTCAGGGCAGGGGAAGAAACCAACAGCCGGGAGGAAAAAACCACAGTTTTTGACGGCTGCCGTCTGTGTAAGGATTCTCCGGCCAGGGGAAGGGGAAAAACAATCGAAAATAACGGCGGAAAGGACTTTTTCGGTAATCTTCTGGGAGAAAAAAAGGATTTGGGTGCCTGCTGACGGACCGGTTTTGCGGACCTGACCGGCTTTGGGAAAATACTTGCCGGATACCTTGACATCCCTTTTTTACAGCTTTATAATTTATTCCATAACAGTTTTCGGAATTGGCGGGAGAACAGGTGCAAAACCAACGTCAGGCTTGCTTTTGGAGCGGATTTTGCACCTGTTTTCCTATCGCGGGGAAGTCTGTTATGAGAATCCGATGGACAAGAAACGGTGCCATATGACATCGATGGTTCTGTACATCTGAAAAAAGAGGAGATTACCAATGAAAAAAGGAAACATGTCAAAAAAGAAAAAGGTCCTTCTCATTGTCCTTGCTGTTGTGCTGGTGGTGATTATCGGGGCTGCCGCTGCAGTTTACGCGATTACCCACAGCCTGTACAGCTCCAGTAATTACACGGCGGACAGTGACGCCATGAAAGGCTATACCAATACGGGAGAAGAGGTGGATGAGATTTCTCCGGAAGAGTCTCAGGGAGAGGCAATCACAGATGAGGAGCAGCAGCAGCTGGAAGCGCAGATGAAGGAATTTTCCGAGGCGGAGCCGGTGACCAATGACGGTGATGTTTATAATGTGCTGCTGGTGGGTGTGGACCGGAGAGATACTTCCTGGGCCGGAAATTCCGATACCATGATTCTTATGTCCCTGAACTATGAGAAAAAGCAGATCAGTATGATCTCTCTGATGCGGGATACCTATGTGGACATTCCGGGCATTGGCATGCGCAAGCTGAACGCGGCTCATGCTAACGGAGCGGGTCCGCTGCTTCTGGAGACGGTGACACAGAATTATAAGATTCAGGTAGACCGGTATGTGTCGGTGGATTTTAACAGTCTCATTGATATCATTGACAAGATTGGCGGTGTGGAGCTGACTCTTTCCTCTGAGGAAGTGCGGGTCGCCAACAATTATATCAAGGAAATGTGCAATCTGAGAGATCTGGATCCTACCAGTTACTTCTTTATTCAGGAAGGAACCAAGAATTGTTCCGGTATTCAGGCGGTGGCTTATGCCCGGATCCGTTATGTGGGAAACGCGGATTATGAGCGGACGGAACGGCAGCGGACCGTGCTGACGAAGATTATGGAAAAGCTGAAGGATATGAGTGTCACTGAGCTGTATGGTTTTGCGCAGGATGTGCTGCCGTTGGTAACGCACAATATTCCGGAATCGGAGATGTGGAATCTGCTGTCCAAGGCGCCTGAGCTGTTCCAGTATACGCTGGTGAAAGACAGAATTCCCTATGACGGTATGTACCGGGTGATCTATGTGAATCGCCAGGATATGCTGGTGCCGGACTGGGAGGAAACCATAGCGAAGCTGAAGGAGACTCTCTACTAAGATAAAAAATACAAGGGATGGAATGTGATGAAACGATTATTGATACTGGGGGCCGGAGGATTCGGCCATATGATTCAGGAAACCGCCGGACTGCTGGGTTATGAGGAGGCTGTTTTTCTGGATGACGCGGTTAAGGGCGCGGATATCGTGGGAAAGTGCTGTGATTACCGTGCGTTCGTGGAAGAATATGATACGGCGGTGGCAGCCCTGGGAGACAACGGTATGCGTCTGTACTGGACGGAGAAGCTTCTGGAGGCCGGTTACCATGTGCCGGCTATCATCCACCCTTCCGCGGTTGTGAGTCCCAGCGCGAAAATCGGCGCGGGCAGTTTTATCATGCAGCGCGCCGTGGTAAATACCCATACCGTCATCGAGCATGGGGTGTTGGTAAACAGCGGCGCGGTGGTGGACCATGATTCCCATGTGGCCTGCGGGGCACATATCGGTCTGGGCAGTGTGGTGAAGGCCAACTGTACCATTGCTTCCAAACGGAAGGTAGAGGCAGGGGAAGTGATTTTCTCCACCAGAAGAAAAATCGACGGAGTCAATGACCGGAATCTGGAGGATGCCATCTATGCTTTTGGATTCGGACCGCAGTGCAGCTATGTGAAGCCTTTTGGCGCGGGGCATATCAATGAAACGTATGCGGTCTATATGCCTGGAGAGGATGGGGATGAACTGTCCTATGTGCTGCAGCGGGTCAACAGTAATGTTTTCAAAGATCCTGCTGGCGTGATGGAGAATATTTTCGGCATCACGGAGTACATGCGTGATGTGATCCGCCAGGAAGGCGGGGATCCGGACCGGGAGACGCTTTCCTATATTAAGACCAAAAGCGGGGCCACCTATTTTGAAGACAGCGAAGGGGAACCGTGGAGATGTTATAATTTCATCGCGGATTCTGTATGTTATCAGCTGGTGGAAGATCCGGAGCAGTTTTATCAGTCCGGCAGCAGTTTTGGCCATTTCCTGAAGCAGCTGATCAATTATCCGGCCTCCAGTCTGAAGGAGACGATTCCTGATTTTCACAATACGGTGAAACGGTTTGATGCTTTTCAGGTGGCTTTGGAGAGAGATCTGAAGAACCGGGCTGTCACCTGCCGGCCGGAGATCGATTTTGTGCTGGCCCGCAGGGATGACTGCGCAGTCCTGGTGAAGCAGCAGGAGGACGGAACGCTTCCGCTGCGCGTGACCCATAACGACACGAAGCTGAACAACATCCTTTTTGACGGTGAGACGGGAAAAGGACTCTGCATCATTGATCTGGATACCATTATGCCAGGTTTGGCTGCCAACGATTTCGGCGATTCCATTCGTTTTGGAGCAGCTACCGCAGAGGAGGATGAGCGGGATCTGGACAAAATGCATTTTGACATTGGCCTCTATGAACTGTATGTGAAGGGCTATCTGGAGTCCGCCGGAGAGGTGCTGACGGAGGCGGAGATCGAAAGTCTGCCCTGGGGTGCCCGGCTGATGACTCTGGAGTGCGGTATCCGGTTCCTGACAGATTATCTGCAGGGGGATACATACTTTAAAACGGATTATCCGGAACATAATCTGATCCGTACCAGAACCCAGTTCCGTCTGGTAGACGAGATGGAGCAGCAGTTTGAGAGGATGCAGGAAATCGTGCGGGAGTACGCAAATAGAACAATGTGCAGATAAGCATTAAATAAAGCTGTCGGAATTCGCGGGTTCCGGCAGTTTTTTTGATGTGGTCTCTTGCGAAAGACAGTTTTATACAGCTTCCGGTAAAACACAGGGAAAAGGGAGGCATCTATGACAGTTTTACAATATCGCTGACTTCACAGTGCAGGATCTGGCACAGACGCTCCAGGGTAACCACCGTCACATTTTCATTGTGGCGCAGTTTGTGTATAGTGGCTTTTCCAAAGTGATGTTTCTCAATCAACTGATATGTAGAAATATTTCTGGATTTCATGGTCTCCCATAATGGAGAATAGTCTATCATAGTAGTTCACCTCGTTTACTAACACTATTTTAGTATAAGTTATTGCGACAGAAAAGAAAATGTTCCAGATGATGGGTAGAAATTTGGAACATTCGGAAAATACAGGAATTTACAGTGCAGTTGCTAAGGCAGAAAAATAATTATGATAGAATATGGAAAAGATTTGAAAGCAGGACGGATTTTCAGAATATAGAAAAACGGTGCCCGGAAGGGGCACCGCAGAACAAACGGGAAATCAGAAGGATTTATCTTAGAAATCCCCGTTTCAGAAAATGTACTACGGGAACATAGGCTTTGCGGCAGCGTCTGGCCGCGCGGCGGCGTAAGCGTGCCACCGGGGAGAGCTGTTCCGGGTCGATGTCCCAGGAAGGCTTTTTGGAACGGCCATGCAGCATAGGACGTGCCAGACGGCGGTTGAAAAACTCGATCATGGGTCCCATCAGGAACGCGGTGATCACGGTTCCAGCTCCGATAAAGGAGAACACAGCTGTAAATTCACCGCCGCCCAGCAGAAACAGTGTCAGTCCCAGAGCCACACAGATCAGGTCACTGACCGTTCTGCAAACTCTGAAGGAAGCGATTTTCCAGACGTTGGCGGCAATCAGGGAGACCGCGTCATAGGTGGAGACACCCAGGTCAGCCGTAAAATACAGCGAAGAGGAGATACACATCACCACAATTCCCACGGCCAGAAACAGCATCCGGAAAAACAGGGACAGGTCCGGAAACAGCCACAGCAGAAACTGATGGGAATAGTCGGCCACATAACCCACCACGGTCAGATTGATGATGGTGGCCAGACCGATGTAATGTCTGTCAGCCACAAAGACAAAGGCCAGAAAGACTGCGCAGAGTATCATATATAAAGTGCCGTAGCTGATCGGGATAACCGCATTCATTCCAGTGGCAAAAGACTGAAAGGGATCGACCCCGAAAGCCGCCCGTTTGAAAAAGCCTACGCTGATGCCGCACAACAGTACACCGGCCAGACACATCCATATCCGTTTTTTCAGCATTTCCATTTTGAAAGATCCTCACTTTCCAAATCTGATATCACCGGAAGAGGCATTGCCATCTTCCTTGCAAACGGTTATAATTATAGAAACTGAAAGGATGAATTTCTACTAGAAAAGTACACATTTTTATTAATATAGTCCCAGGAAGGGAGAAAATAACAGGATGGAGAACAGAAAAGTGGTAACGAAGCCCACACTGGAGGAGGATAAAAACCATGGAACCCGGGGGTTCCCTTTTCAGATTTACAGGGAAAATTACCGGCAGTACCCCATGGGAGTTATGGATCTTCACTGGCACAGGGAACTGGAGCTGGATCTGGTGACGGACGGGACGGTACTCTTCAAGGTTGGAGATCAGGTTCGCTGTCTGGAAAAGGGAGACGGCATTTTTGTCAACTCCAATCTGCTGCACCTGGCAAGGGCGGGAGACCTGACGAAAAATACGGAGCATGTGGCAATTTTGTTTGCCCCGGAGTTTCTGGCGCCTGAGGACAGTGATATTTTTCAGGAGGACGTATTGCCTTTCCTGAGGGACCGACAGACAGGATTCGTAGTTCTTTCCGGAAAGATTCCCTGGCAGGGTGAGATCCTTCGGCTGGCCCGTCTGGCCGCCCGCCGTTTTGAGGATATGAGTCCTGGCAGGAAGCTGGAGATTCATGCGGATATCTGCCAGATCTGGCAGCTTTTGATCCGGGAGGTGGCCCGGGAAGGGAAGCAGGAGGGAAACCAGATGCCGCAGGAGAGAACCCGGCAGATGCTGGCGTATATCCGGGAACATTACGGGGAATCGATTTCCGCTGAGGACCTGGCGCAGGCCGCGGGAATCAGCAGAAGCGAGTGCTTCCGGTGTTTCCAGCAGTATGTGGGACAGAAACCTTTTTCCTACATCAACAGCTACCGGCTGACCCAGGCGGCAAAGCTTCTGCGGACTACGGATCTGTCCATCTGTGAGGTGGGGATCCGCTGCGGATTCAACTACCAGAGCTATTTTGGAAAAATGTTTCGGGAGGCTTACGGCCAGACGCCTTTTGCTTACCGGAAAAGCGGAGGTGGTACCGGTTGACGGATTGCTGGAAATATGCTACAAATAATTTATCGATACCGGCAGATTACGGCCGCAAACCGGCTGCGGTATCTGTTTCGTGAAATTGATTGCCATGAAGGAGGAGACAATTACAATGTCCACAACGAAAGAGATCCCTTATAAGATTTACCTGGATGAACAGGAGATGCCGACGCAGTGGTATAATCTGCGGGCGGATATGAAGAACAAACCGGCGCCGCTTCTGAATCCGGCCACCTTAAAGCCCATGACTGCCCGGGAACTGGGCGCGGTTTTCTGTGATGAGCTGGTAAAGCAGGAACTGGACAATGAGACGCCTTATATTGACATCCCCGAGGAGATCCGTTCTTTTTATAAGATGTATCGCCCCTCTCCCCTGGTGCGGGCCTACTGCCTGGAGGAAAAGCTTCAGACGCCGGCCAGGATTTATTACAAGTTTGAAGGAAATAATACCAGCGGAAGCCACAAACTGAATTCTGCCATCGCCCAGGCCTATTACGCCAAAAAGCAGGGGCTGAAGGGTGTGACCACCGAGACGGGAGCCGGACAGTGGGGAACCGCCCTTTCCATGGCCTGCGCGTATCTGGATCTGGACTGCCAGGTTTATATGGTAAAATGCTCCTATGAGCAGAAGCCTTTCCGCCGGGAAGTGATGAGAACCTACGGCGCTTCCGTGACCCCGTCTCCCTCGGAGACCACCGAGATCGGAAGGAAAATTTTAAAGGAGCATCCGGGTACCAGCGGAAGTCTGGGCTGCGCCATATCTGAGGCAGTGGAACGTGCCTCCAGCATGGAGGGTTACCGTTATGTGCTGGGAAGCGTGCTGAATCAGGTGCTGCTGCACCAGACGGTGATCGGGCTGGAGACGAAGACAGCCCTGGATAAGTACGGTATTGTGGCGGATATGATTATCGGCTGCGCCGGCGGCGGATCCAATCTGGGAGGACTGATTTCCCCGTTTATGGGTGAGAAACTGAGGGGATTATCGCCGTGGAGCCGGCGTCCTGCCCCAGCCTTACCAGAGGAAAGTTTGTTTATGACTACTGCGACACCGGTATGGTAACGCCGCTTCAGAAGATGTACACGCTGGGAAGCAGCTTTATTCCCTCCGCCAACCATGCAGGCGGACTGAGATACCACGGTATGAGTTCGGTTCTGTCCCAGCTGTACCATGACGGGCTGATGGAGGCCAGAGCCGTGGAGCAGACCGCAGTGTTCGCCGCCGCGGAGCAGTTTGCCCGGGTGGAAGGAATTCTCCCGGCTCCGGAGAGCGCCCATGCCATCAAGGTGGCCATCGATGAGGCCATGAAGTGCAAGGAGACCGGAGAGGCCAAGACCATCGTATTCGGCCTGACAGGAACCGGATATTTTGATATGTATGCTTACCAGGCATACAATGACGGCAAGATGACCGATTACATCCCCACTGACGAGGATCTGAAAGTGGGATTCGACGGTATTCCCAGATTCCCGGGAAATGAAGTGGAGTAATGTAGCGATTCTGTCTTTTGACGTAACTGCGGCGGATTAACTCTCAAACTATACATTTTTGCGGAAAATATGGTATAATAGGAGAAAATCTAACAGTAAAAGGAGGACTTTCAAATGGCAGTAATGGATGGCTGCGAAGGCAGCGCAAAGACCTGGCAGCTGGAGGAGCGTGCGTGCCCCCAGTGTGGAGAAGAGATCGAGGTGTATACCTCCAGAGGCAGAGTGGTAGAGGACGCGGTCTGTGAGAAATGCGGATACACCATCAAAGCCCAGGAACAGGTGATTCCCGGAGCCAAAAAAGAAGAGGAATAAAAAACAGCCGTATTCGTGAGAAGCATCACGGATGCGGCTGTTTTTTCCTGACTTTTCGGTTCATGGCTCAGGACGGGCGGCCCCGAAGACATTTTTTCTCCGCCAGGCTTACCGCTCCGTACAGCGCCATGGCGATGACACAGAGAATCAGAATTGACAGAATCATGGAGTCCAGCTTGAAGGTCTGGCTGGAATAAATGATCAGATATCCCAGGCCCTGCCGGGCTCCGATGAATTCCCCGATCACCACGCCCACCAGGCAAAGGCCGATATTTACCTTCATGGTGGCCAGCAGAAGCGGGACGGAAGAGGGAAGCACCACTTTCAGCAAGGTGTCCCGTTTTTTCCCGCCCAGAGAATAGATCAGCTTCAGTTTATCCGGATCTGTCTCCCGAAATCCCGTGTACAGGCTGATGACAGAGCCAAAGATAGCCACTGACATGCCTGCCACAATGATGGTCCGCATATTGGCGCCCAGCCAGACAATGAGAAGAGGGGCCAGCGCCGACTTGGGCAGGCTGTTGAGCATCACCAGATAAGGTTCCAGAATGTCCGACAGTTTCGGACAGCACCACAGCAGGATGGCCATTCCGGTGCCTGCCACGATCACCAGGAAAAAGCTGGCCAGAGTTTCCAGCAGCGTGACTCCGATATGGACGGAAAGGTTCTGATCACGCGTCATGGAGGAAAATGTGGCGATCAGCTGGGAGGGGCTGCTGAAAATAAAGGAGTCAATCCATCCCAGGCGGGCGCTCAGCTCCCATAATGCAAGAAACAGTACAAGTATCAGTATCCGCATGACGCGGATCAGCCGTCTGTTTCGCAGACGGCGGCGCAGATAGCGCTTTTGGGCGGCAGATTCATTCATGATCGTTCAGCTCCTTCCAGATCCGGTTAAAATACGTTTTGAATTCCGGCGCGTTCCTGGATGCCATGGGAGTCCGGTTGGGGATCTCCAGGAAAACAGGAATAACGCTGCGGATAACGGCGGGGCTTTTGGAAAGTACAATCACCCGGTCAGACATGCTGATGGCCTCAGAAATATCGTGCGTGACCAGAAGGGCGGTTTTCTTTTCTTTTTTTATGATAGCGCCGATATCATCGCTGACGTTGAGGCGGGTTTGATAATCCAGCGCGGAAAACGGTTCGTCCAGCAGCAGGAGAGAAGGATCCAGGGCCAGGGTGCGGATCAGGGCCGCCCGCTGGCGCATACCTCCGGACAGCTGGGAGGGCCGGGCATCTCTGAAGTCTTTCAGGCCATATTCGGTGAGAAGCCGGTTTACCCGTTCCAGATGCTCCGGTGTTTTCTTTTTTTGGATTTCAAGTCCCAAAATTACATTTTCGTAAATGGTTCTCCATTCAAAGAGATGATCTTTTTGCAGCATGTAGCCGATGGTCAGGGAAGACTGTTCCAGGGGGACGCCCCGGATCAGAATGGATCCCTGCTCCGGCACAAGAAGGCCGGCGATCAGGTTCAGAAGAGTGCTTTTGCCACAGCCGCTGGGCCCCACCAGAGAGACAAATTCCCCTTCTTCCACTGAAAAACTGATATGGGAAAGGGCGGGTATTTCGCCGGATACCGTATGGTAGGCCATTCCCACATCCCTCACATCCAGAATCTTTTTCATAAGGGTTCCTCCTCATTCGGTATATCCTATTTTATGTAAAAAAAGGAAAACGGTGCCAGATTTTGGGCGCGGAGAATTTCTTAAGGAAATCCTGCGATTCTTAAGTTTCGTTAACGAATCCATAATATTTGCAGAAGTGTCTTGCCACAGTGCATCATTTTCTATATAATGGCCCGAAAAGAAATAACAGAAGGAGTGCTGCATGAAACAACGAATGAGAAACCGGATCGGAAGGATTGTGCCGGCGTACTATCTGCTGCCGGCAGTGATCTGCCTGATTTATGATACGACAATCTATTCCGGAACGCAGCTTCTGACTGCGGGCTGGCATCACTGGGATCTTACCGGAGGGCTGGAAAGACAGATTCCATTGCTGCCGGAGTTCACATTGATATATCTGCTGTTTTTTCCATTCTGGATCGGTAATTTTCTGCTGATCGGCCATTTGGGGAAGGAGACGGCTTATCGTTTTATCCGGGCGGATTTACTGGCCTGGACTGTGTGCGGGATATTATTTCTGGTTTTTCCGACCACGAACATCCGTCCCCAGGATCTGGGGGAGGGGATATGGTCCGGACTGCTGGAACTGGTTTACCGCATGGATCCGCCGACAAACCTGTTTCCTTCCATTCACTGCCTGGCCAGCTGGCTGTGTTTCGCCGTCCTCCGGAGACAGCAGGAAATTCCCCGGTGGTACCGGGTATGCTGCGGTATTATGGCAATACTGATCTGCGTATCTACAGTGGCCGTCCGGCAGCATGTACTGGCCGATGTGGCCGGAGGGATTCTGCTGGCGGAGGGAGCCTGGGCGGCAGCAGGGGCCTTAAAAATCCCTGCTTTGACCGCCCGGACGGACAAATGAATCTGTAAGGGTGTTGCGATATGACGAAAAAAAAGATGATAGGAAATATTCTTTTCCTGCTGCTGATATTCGGCCTGACCTTTTACGGAGTATTCGGCGGAGAGGATCTTAAAGCATTGCGGGAAAGTGTCGGACGGGCAGATATCCGCTGGCTGCTGCCTGCAGTTCTTTGCGTCCTGTTTTTTATCTGGGGAGAATCTTTTATCATTCATTACCTGCTGCGGACTTTGAAGGTTCCGCTGGCCCGCTGGAAATGCTTTCTGGTCTCTTCCGTGGGATTTTTCTTCAGCTGCATTACACCTTCCGCCAGCGGCGGACAGCCTATGCAGATTGTCTACATGAAAAAGGAAAATGTTCCGCTGCCGGTCTCTACCCTGGTGCTGATGATCGTGACCATTACCTATAAGCTGGTACTGGTGCTGATCGGTGTCTATCTTCCGCTGTTTGACCGGGGATTTATGGAAAAGTATCTGAAAGATATCCTTCCCGTTTACTGGCTGGGGCTGGGACTGAATGTGGTCTGTGTGGGAATTCTGCTGCTGCTGGTGTTCCATCCGATGTTGATGAAACGGATGCTCTGCGCGGGCTGTTCCTTGCTGGCAAGGATGGGACTGATGAAAAACCGAAAGAAGTGGCTGGAAAAACTGGAACATTCCATGCAGCTTTACCGGGAGACGGCTGTTTATCTGAAGAAACATTTTCCGGTGATTCTGAAGGTGCTTTTCCTGACATTTCTTCAGAGACTTTCCCTGTTCGCGGTCACCTGGTTTGTTTACCGGTCCTTCGGACTGAAGGGCGCGGGACTGTATGAGCTTTTGCTTCTGACCGCGGTGATTTCCGTTACGGTGGACATGCTGCCGCTGCCCGGGGGCATGGGGATCTCAGAAAAATTGTTTCTGGTGATTTTCGCTCCTGTTTTCGGCGCCGCTCTGCTGCTGCCGGGAATGATCCTTTCCCGGGGGCTCAGCTATTATACGGAGCTGCTGCTCAGCGCTTTGATGACGGTTGCCGCTCATCTGCTGTTGGGGAAAAAGAAAAAAAGTAGAAATGGAGAATGTGCGTGATTGGTTATTATAATTATACGGTAATACTGACTTATCTGAGCCTGGCCAGCGCGGTGTCCGGCATGTTGTTTACGGTCAACGGCCATTTTCGGATTGCGCTGGTGTGCCTGGCATTTTCAGGTCTGTGCGACATGTTTGACGGAAAGGTGGCCAGAGCGAAAAAGGACCGGACGGAGGAGGAAAAACGGTTCGGCATACAGATCGATTCCCTGTGCGATGTGGTCAGCTTCGGCATTTTTCCTGCGTTGTGGTCCTACTGTATGGGTATGAAGAGTGCTCTGGGTATAGGGATTCTGATTCTTTATACCACCGGAGGCGTGATCCGCCTGGGATATTTCAATGTCATGGAAGAAAAACGGCAGCAGAAGACGAAGGAAGCGCGGACCAGCTACAGCGGCCTTCCCATCACCTCTATTGCCATTATTCTTCCCCTGGCGGCCATGGCAGGTCTCCTCTGGAAACGGCAGGCCTGTCTGCTGTTGCATATTACGATGCTGGCAGTGGGAATTCTGTTTGTCACCAGAATCCGGGTACCGAAGCCGAAAAATGTGACGTTGGCCATTTTCATTGCGGCAGTAAGCCTGGCTCTTCTGAAAATTTTCCGGGTATTTTAGCAATCCGGCGGAGAAAATGGATAAGTACATAAGTATTTGACAGAGGAATGGAGGGAGAAATCATGAAGTATGCGGACAGAAATGGGAACCGCTGGGAAGAGACAACAATACAGGATCGTTTCCTGGAAAAGCTTTACGGCTGCAAAACCGGGCGGACGGCGGCCCGGCTTCTGGCCCGGCCAGTGATCTCCAGGATGGGGGGACGATTTCTGGAAACCAGGGCTTCCCGGCTGCTGATTCCGGGATTTGTGAAGAGAAACGGACTGGATTTGCGGGAATGGGAGGCTCGGTCGTATTCCTCCTTCAACGACTTTTTTACCAGGAAAGCAGCGCCGGGTATGCGGCCGCTGGCATGGGGGGAGGATACGCTGATCAGTCCCTGTGACGGAAGGCTGCTGGTATGTCCGGTGACACAGCAGGGACGTTTCCTGATCAAACATACCTCTTATACGGCCGGTCAGCTTTTGAGAAGCCATAGACTTGCCAGCCGGTTTGCCGGTGGGTGGGCACTGATTTTCCGGCTGACGGTGCAGGATTATCACAGGTTCTGCTATGTGGACGATGGGGTCAGATCCGGCACCAGACGGATTTTGGGAGGATTTCACACGGTAAATCCGGCAGCCAACGACGCGATGCCGGTTTATAAGGAGAATACACGGGAATACTGCCTTTTGCATACCCGTCGTTTCGGTACGGTGCTGATGATGGAGGTGGGCGCGTTGCTGGTTGGGAAAATTGTGAATTATGATGGAGCCGGCACGGTGAAGCGGGGCCAGGAAAAAGGGAGATTTGAATTTGGCGGTTCCACTGTGGTGGTGTTCCTGGAACCGGGGAGGGTGACTATAGACGGGGATTTGCTGGAAAACAGCCGGGACGGATATGAAACGTTGGTGCGGATGGGCGAACGCATCGGCCAGGCCTGCCGGATGCCGGGAATTTGACTTTGCCGGGAAAACAGGATAGAATGGGGAAAACGGTATCGGTCAGAAAGCGGGAAAAGAGTATGGCGAATGTGAGAAATTATCAGAAAGAGCTGGAAAAGACACTGGAGCAGATCGGAAGAGAGGGCAGAACGCCTTCTCTTTTTCTGCACAGCTGCTGTGCCCCCTGCAGCAGTTATGTGCTGGAGTATCTCTCCGAATATTTTTCCATCACGGTATTTTATTATAACCCCAATATTTATCCGGAGGAGGAATACTGGAAGAGAGTACGGGAGCAGGAGCATTTTATTTCCGTGTTTCCGGCGAAGAATCCCATATCCTTCCGGGAAGGGGTTTATGAGCCTGCCAGGTTTTATGAGACGGTGCGGGGACTGGAGAACATCCGGGAGGGCGGCGAGCGGTGTTTTGCCTGCTACCGGCTGCGGCTTGAAGAGGCGGCCCGGATGGCCAGGGAGGGTGGATTTGACTTTTTTACCACCACGCTGTCCATCAGTCCCATGAAAAACGCGGCGAAGCTCAACGAGATCGGGGAAGCGCTGGCAAAGGAATATCAGGTGGCTTATCTGAATTCGGATTTCAAAAAGAAAAACGGGTATCAGCGCTCCACGCAGCTGTCCAGGGAATACGGAATGTACCGGCAGAATTACTGTGGCTGCGTGTTTTCCATGCGGGAAAGGGGTCTGGAGGGCTGAATTTTTCCTTGCGTTCTCTTCGGAGGGATGATAAAATTTATCCGGTTAATACTTTGTGAGGATATGCCTGCAGGATATTGCCGAAATGACGGCGCATGGGCATCGGGTGCAGGCAGGTTTTGAAAAAGAAAGGATATTACTATGGCACAGTTATGGGGAGGCCGTTTTACCAAGGAGACGGATCAGCTTGTATACAATTTCAATGCTTCCATCGGTTTTGACCAGAAGTTTTTCAGACAGGATGTGCAGGGCAGCATCGCCCATGTGACCATGCTGGCGAAACAGGGAATTCTGACGGAGCAGGAAAGGGATGACATCATCGCGGGGCTGCAAGGCATCGTGAAGGATGTGGAGGCCGGAACACTGAAAATCACAGAAGAGTATGAGGACATCCACAGTTTTGTGGAGGCCAATCTCATCGACCGGATCGGAGATACCGGAAAAAAGCTTCACACCGGCAGAAGCCGCAACGATCAGGTGGCGCTGGATATGAAGCTGTATGTGAGAGACGAGATCGGACAGCTGGATCAGCTGGTGAAGCATCTTCTGGAGACGCTGAACCGCATTATGGAGGAGAATCTTCATACATATATGCCGGGCTTTACTCATCTGCAGAAGGCGCAGCCCATCACGCTGGCCCACCATATGGGCGCTTATTTTGAGATGTTCCGCAGAGACCGGGAGCGGCTGGCGGATATCGCCCGCAGGATGAACCTGTGTCCGCTGGGAAGTGGGGCCCTGGCCGGAACCACCTATCCATTGGACCGGGAATATTCGGCGGAGCTTCTGAATTTTGACGGGGCTACCAGAAACAGTATGGATTCGGTGGCGGACCGGGATTATGTGATCGAGCTGCTGTCTGCCCTGTCCACCATTATGATGCACCTTTCCCGTTTTTCTGAGGAGGTCATCATCTGGAATTCCAATGAGTATCAGTTTGTGGAGATCGACGATGCCTACAGCACAGGCAGCAGTATCATGCCCCAGAAGAAGAATCCGGATATCGCCGAGCTGGTGCGGGGGAAGACCGGCCGGGTTTACGGCGCGCTGATTTCCATTCTCACCACCATGAAGGGACTGCCGCTGGCCTATAATAAGGACATGCAGGAGGACAAGGAACTGACCTTTGACGCCATTGACACGGTAAAGGGCTGCCTGGCGCTTTTCGACGGCATGCTGGCCACCATGAAATTCCGCAGCGATGTGATGGAGAACAGCGCCAAACACGGTTTTACCAATGCCACGGACGCGGCAGATTATCTGGTGAATCACGGAGTTCCTTTCCGGGATGCCCACGGCATCGTGGGACAGCTGGTGCTTTACTGCCTGGAAAAAGGAATTTCCCTGGATCAGATGAGCCTTGAGGAGTATCAGAAGATCAGCCCTGTTTTTCAGGATGATATCTATAATGCCATCAGTATCAGAACCTGTGTGGAGAAACGCACCACAAAGGGCGCTCCCGGGGTCATGGAAGCGGCTGTTGCGGAGAACCGCCGGTATCTGATGGAAAACTGAAAGTGTTTTAAATTTCAAAAAAATAGTTGCAATTTTTTCCGGATTGTTATAGTATAGTACCCATGAAAAACAAATGTACGCAGCAGAAACACAAAACCGGCCGCCTTCGCGCGGCGGGTACAGCGGCTGCGGCAGAAAAAGCCTGCGGCGGCTGTCCGGATGCAGGAAATGAGATGAGGAGTGAGTGGAAAAATGAGCGAGAAGCTGAAAGTTGGTATTTTAGGAGCGACAGGTATGGTGGGACAGAGATTTATCTCTCTTCTGGAAAACCATCCCTGGTTTGAAGTTGTCACGGTGGCTGCCAGCCCCAGAAGTGCGGGAAAGACGTACGAGGAGGCTGTGGGAGGCCGCTGGAAGATGGACACTCCCATGCCGGAAGCCGTGAAGAAGCTGGTGGTTATGAACGTAAACGAGGTGGAGCGGGTGGCTTCCACTGTGGACTTTGTGTTCTCTGCCGTTGACATGAGCAAGGATGAGATCCGTGCCATCGAGGAAGCGTACGCGAAGACGGAGACCCCGGTGGTTTCCAACAACAGCGCCCACAGATGGACGCCGGATGTGCCCATGGTGGTGCCGGAGATCAATCCGGAGCACTTTGACGTGATCGAATTCCAGAAAAAGCGTCTGGGGACCACCAGAGGATTCATCGCCGTGAAGCCCAACTGTTCCATTCAGAGCTACGCGCCGGTGCTGACTGCCTGGAAGGAATTCGAGCCCTATGAGGTGGTGGCTACCACCTATCAGGCCATTTCCGGAGCCGGAAAGACCTTCAAGGACTGGCCGGAGATGGACGGCAATATCATTCCCTACATCGGCGGAGAGGAAGAGAAGAGCGAGCAGGAGCCGCTGCGGATCTGGGGCCATATTGAGGATGGCGTGATTGTGAAGGCCAAGGAGCCGGTGATCACCTGCCAGTGCATCCGTGTGCCGGTGCTGAACGGCCACACCGCCGCGGTATTTGTGAAATTCCGCAAAAAGGTTACCAAAGAGCAGCTGATTGAGAAACTGGTGAACTACAAAGGACTGCCCCAGGAGCTTGCGCTTCCCAGCGCGCCCAAGCAGTTTATCCAGTATCTGGAGGAGGATGACCGTCCCCAGGTACGTCTGGATGTGGACTATGAGCGTGGCATGGGCGTCAGCGTAGGCCGCCTCAGAGAGGACACCGTATACGACTGGAAGTTTGTGGGCCTGTCCCACAACACCGTGCGGGGCGCCGCGGGCGGAGCTGTTCTCTGCGCGGAGACCCTGAAAGCCAAGGGATATATCACAGCAAAATAAGATACGGCACGTTTTGTGAATCTGAAAGTTTTCTGCCCCCGGGAAAGTTTCCCGGGGGTAATTTTCTGCGATAAGCCCGGAGAGTATCCGCCGTGCTTGCACGGGCGGATATTCGAAGGGCAAGTTTCATCGAACAGCAACGCTGCGAGATGAGCGATAAGCCCGGCGGGGAAGATTTGCCCTGTTTGCATTATGGGAGAAAAACGGGTATAATAGCCGCAGGAACCGGACCCAATACGGCGGACGGGACGGATGGGAGGAGTGAGACACAGGATGGATGAGAATATGGAACTTCCCTTTGAGAATGAAATCAGGCTTACGGAGCTGGCGGATTCCTGCGGATGCGCCGCGAAGCTGGAGCCCAGGCTGCTGGCAGGGGTGCTGGAAGGAATCGGCCGGGGGTCGGATGACAATCTTCTGGTGGGAGCGGAAACCTCCGATGACGGGGCTATTTACCGGATCAATGACCAGGTGGCCATGATTCAGACGCTGGATTTCTTCCCGCCCATGGTGGATGATCCCTGGGATTTCGGGCAGGTGGCCGCCGCCAATGCGCTCAGCGATATTTACGCCATGGGCGGAGAGCCGAAGGTGGCGCTGAACATCGCGGCGTTTCCCTCCGGTCTGGATACGGGAATCCTGAAGAAGATTCTGGAGGGCGGAGCTTCCAAGATCCTGGAGGCCGGGGCCGTGATGGCCGGGGGCCATACGATCCGGGATAAAACGCCGAAATACGGCCTCAGTGTCAGCGGCTTTGTCCATCCGGACAGGATCTGGAAAAACTGCAGCGCCCGTCCCGGCGACGTGCTGGTGCTGACAAAGCCTCTGGGCGTGGGCGTGATCAATACGGCGGTGAAGGCCAGGCTGGCCTCCCCGGAGGCGGCCCGGTCGGTGCTGCAGGTGATGACCACCCTGAACCGGTATGCCCGGGATGTGGCATGCGGGTTTACGGTACATGCCTGCACGGACATCACCGGATTCGGCCTTCTGGGCCATGCGCTGGAGATGGCTGAAGGCAGCCAGGTGACCATCCGCCTGAAGGCGGAGCGGATTCCGGTGCTTTGCTGGGCAGAAGAATATGCCTCCATGGGACTGGTGCCGGTGGGCGCTTACCGGAACAGGGAATTTGTGGGCGCCCGGATCCGGATGCACCGGGTGGAGGAGTGGATGCAGGATCTGCTGTTTGATCCGCAGACCTCCGGCGGCCTGCTATTTGCTGTGCCGGAGGGGGAAGCGGAGGAATTTTGCCGCCGGCTGTCCAGGGGAGCATATCCGGCGGCGGTGATCGGAAAAGTGGAAGAGAGGCAGGACGTTTGCCTGCTGGTGGAGTGAGTATGCGCGACGGACAGGGTAGAACCATTGATTATCTGAGAGTTTCGCTGACAGACCGGTGCAATCTGCGCTGCAGCTACTGTATGCCGGAGGAGTGTCCCCGCTGGCTGCCCCGGGAACGTCTGCTGGCCGATGAAGAGCTGCTGCGGATCGTGGAACTGCTGGTGCGGATGGGGATCCGGGATATCCGCCTTACAGGCGGCGAGCCTCTCCTTCGGGAAAATCTGGAGGAGCTGGCGGGCAGCATCGCGGCCATGGAGGGGGTCCGGCGGGTGAGCCTGACCACCAACGGAGTGCTGCTGGCCGGGAAGCTGCCGTCCCTTTTGGAGGCGGGGATTTCCGGCGTAAATATCAGCCTGAATGCCCTGGAGAGGGACTGCTACCGGAAAATTGCCGGGCGGGATCTGTGGGAGAAGGCCTGGGAGGGATTTCAGGCTGCGGTCTCCTTTTCGGACCGTCTGACGGTGAAGGTGAACGTGGTGCCCATGAAGGGAGTCAACGAGGACCAGCTGGTTCCGCTGGCGGCACTGGCGGCCCGTTATCCCGTTCATGTGCGTTTTATTGAGATGATGCCGGTGGGACGCGGGGCTTATACGGAAGGAATACGGGAAGAAGAGGTACTAAAGCGGCTTGAGGCAGCCTTCGGCCCTCTGCTTTTGTCTCCGGGCCCTGCAGGCAGCGGCCCGGCCGTCTACCGGCGCCCGGAGGGATTTTTGGGGAATATCGGCTGGATCAGCGCCGTCAGCCACAAGTTCTGCGACCGCTGCAGCAGGATCCGCCTGACGGCAGACGGATGGCTGAAAACCTGCCTCCAGTACGAGGCCGGTCTGGATCTGGCGGGGCTTCTTAGAAAGGGAGCTTCCCGGGAAGAGCTGCTGCAGGCGGTGGAGGAGGCGATCAGGATGAAACCGGCCTGCCACGCCTTTGGCGAGGCACAGGAAGGGGACGGCTGGGAGAAGCGTCCCATGTCCGGTATCGGAGGATGAGTATGACAAAATCGTTATTTATTGCGGAGAAGCCCAGCGTGGCCCAGGAATTTGCCAAAGCGCTGAAGCTTTCCCCCGCCCGGCGGGACGGGTATCTGGAAGGACAGAATACCATCATCACCTGGTGCGTGGGCCATCTGGTTACCATGAGTTATCCGGAGGTTTACGACATAAAATATAAAAGGTGGAGTCTGGAGACCCTGCCCTTTCTGCCGGGAGAATTTAAGTATGAGGTGATTCCGGCGGTGAAAAAGCAGTTTGATATCGTCAGCAGCCTTCTCAACAGGCCGGATGTGACCACCATCTACGTCTGCACCGACTCCGGACGGGAGGGAGAATATATTTACCGCCTGGTGGCCATGATGGCCGGCGTGAAGGGGAAGGAACAGAAGCGGGTCTGGATCGACTCCCAGACGGAGGAGGAAATCCTCCGGGGAATCCGGGAGGCAAAGGATCTTTCCGCCTACGATAACCTGGGGGAATCCGCCTACCTGCGGGCCAAGGAGGATTACCTGATGGGCATCAATTTCTCCAGGCTTCTGACGCTTCGGTACGGCAACAGCGTTTCCAGCTATCTGGGCAGCAAATACCAGGCCATTTCCGTGGGACGGGTGATGACCTGTGTGCTGGGCATGGTGGTGAGGCGGGAGCGGGAGATCCGGGAATTTGTGAAAACTCCCTTTTACCGGGTGCTGGGAAAATTCTCGCTGGAGGGACGTCCCTTTGAGGGGGAATGGAAGGCGGTGGAAGGTAGCCGCTATTTCCAGTCACCCCTTCTGTATAAGGAAAACGGATTCAAGAAGAAAGAGGACGCCGAAGCCCTGATGGAGTACCTGCGGGAGGCTTCCCTGCCTTCCGATGGGGGAAGTGAAGGCAGGCAGGCGGTGCTGGAGAAAATTGAGAAGAAAAAGGAAAAGAAAAATCCGCCCCTTCTCTATAACCTGGCGGAGCTTCAGAACGATTGTTCCCGGATGTTCAAGATCAGTCCGGACGAGACGCTCCGGATGGTGCAGGAACTGTATGAGAAAAAGCTGGTTACCTATCCCAGAACGGATGCCCGGGTACTGTCCTCGGCGGTGGCCCGGGAGATTTCCGGAAATCTGAAGGGGCTTACCCGGCTGCCCGGGCTGGGAGAGTTTGCCGGGGAGGCGCTTGCCCTTGGCAGCTGGAAGTCCATCGGGAAGACCAGATACGTCAACGACAAGCAGATCACCGACCACTATGCCATCATTCCCACCGGGCAGGGGCTGGCCGCCCTGTCCAGAACTTCGGAGATGGCAAGGAAGGTATATCAGGTGATCGTCCGCAGATTTCTCGGCATTTTTTATCCCCCGGCGGTTTACCAGAAGGTGAGCCTGACGGCGGCGGTGAAGGAGGAACGGCTGTTTGCCAGCTTCCGGGTGCTGGTGGAGGAAGGCTATCTGAAGGTGGCCCAGGTTCCCTCCGCCAGAAAAAAGGAGGAGCCGGAGAAGGACGCGGAGGATAAGACGGAGGATCTGGTCTGCGACCGGGAGTTTCTGGAAATCCTTCAGAAGCTGCGCCGGGGCGTGCAGGTTCCGGTGGAGGACTTTCTGATCAAGGAGGGAGAAACCTCCCCGCCCAAGCGGTACAATTCCGGTACGATGATTCTGGCCATGGAAAATGCCGGCCAGCTGATTGAGGACGAGGAGCTGCGGGCCCAGATCAAGGGCAGCGGCATCGGCACCAGCGCCACCCGGGCGGAAATCCTGAAAAAGCTGGTGAATATCAAATACATCGCCCTCAATAAAAAGACCCAGATCATCACCCCCACCCAGTTAGGAGAGATGGTATACGAGGTGGTGAACGCCTCCATCCGTTCCCTGCTGAACCCGGAGCTGACGGCCAGCTGGGAGAAGGGACTCACCTATGTGGCGGAGGGGAGCATCAGCTCCCGGGAATATATGGATAAGCTGGAGCATTTTATCCGGGTCCGCACCAGCGGGGTCATGAAACTGAATAATCAATATGCGCTCCGCGCCACGTACGACAGAATCGCGGACAATTACAGGAAGAAAACGAGAAAAGAAAAGGAGGAATCATAAATGGGCAAAGAAGCAATCACCATTCAGAATCTGTACAATCTTGGCGAGACCATCGCCGCGGAGATCTTTGAGGGAAAGACGTATCCCTGGGAGGTGCTGCCGCTGATCAAGGATTTCATCGTCCGTCTGGGAAAAACGCTGAGTCCGGAGGAGTATAACCAGGTGGGAGAGGATATCTGGGTGGCAAAATCCGCCAAAATCGCTCCCACAGCGGCCATCAGCGGTCCCTGCATTATCGGCAAGGACGCGGAAATCCGTCAGTGCGCGTTCATCAGAGGAAGCGCCATCGTGGGCGAAGGCGCTGTGGTGGGAAATTCCACGGAGTTAAAGAATGTGATCCTGTTCAACAAGGTGCAGGTGCCCCATTACAATTATGTGGGAGATTCCATTCTGGGCTATAAGGCCCATATGGGCGCCGGTTCCATCACCTCCAACGTGAAGTCCGACAAAAAACTGGTGGTGGTTCACGGGGAGGACTACGATATTGAGACAGGCATGAAGAAATTCGGCGCCATGCTTGGCGACTGCGTGGAAGTGGGCTGCAATTCCGTGCTGAATCCGGGCACCGTGGTGGGCCGCGAGTCCAATATTTATCCCCTCTCCTGTGTCAGAGGAGTGGTTCCCGAAAAAAGCATTTTCAAAAACCGACAGGAAATTGTAAAGAAAATTACGGACGAAATCGTGTAAAATAGAGTGGAGAGAAGCGTATGCCGGAAAAGATCCTGGGAGACCTTTTCCGGCATATCTGTTTTCATTGTCCCGGAAAATTGCTTTTCTGTGGCAGTGGATGTGCCGACAGATCCGCCTGGCCTGCTGCCGGCGGAAATAAAAAAGACAGGAGAGAACATATGCTGGAATTGACGAATGTTACCAAATATTACGGGAAAACCCTGGCGGCCGACCAGGTATCCTTCTCCATCCCCGACGGGGCGGTGGGCGTGCTTTTGGGGCCCAACGGCGCGGGAAAATCCACCATCATCAAGAGTATTGCCGGTCTGCTGAAATATAAAGGGACCATCGCCATCCAGGGCATCGACGCCAGACAGCGGGAGGCCAGGGCCATGTTTGCCTATGTGCCGGAGATCCCCGCCATGTACAATGCCCTGACGGTGGAAGAACATATGGAATTTATCCGCAGGGCCTACCGGCTTACGGCCGGTGACGAGGAAGTGCAGGCGCTTCTTGAGCGGTTTGAACTGTGGGATAAGCGGGACAAACTGGGCGATGAGCTGTCCAAAGGTATGATGCAGAAGGTGAGCATCTGCTGCGCGCTTTTGATCCGTCCCCGGGTCATCCTTCTGGATGAACCCATGGTGGGCCTGGATCCCCAGGCCATCAAGGAGCTGAAGACGGTGGTGCAGGAGCTGAGAAACCAGGGAACCACTGTGCTGATCAGTACCCATATGCTGGAGATGGTGCAGGAACTGTGGGATTATGTGTTTGTGATGGAAAAGGCGAAGATCATCGCCGGATTTAACCGGGAGCAGGCTTCCGGACAGGATCTGGATGATCTGTTCTTCAAGGTGACGGAGAAGTGGAAGGCCCAGGAGGAAAGCCAGTCTGGGCAGGAAGAGTCATTCTCCCGGGAAGAAAAGAAAAAACGTACGGCCACCGGAAAGAAACTGTTCGGTTCCGGAAGAAAGACGGAGGAATAGCCTATGAACGCATATCTGTTTCTCTATCGGAAAATGTGGATCAACCGGATCCGGAAGCTGATCAAAAAGCCGGCTTCTCTGATCTATACCATTTTCATCATCGCTTATTTTGCCTGGCTGATTGTGATGCTGCAAGGCTGGATCCGGGAGGGAGGCTTCGGCACGCCGGAAAATCTCAGCCGCGTGCTGTGCGCGTTTACCATTTATCTGAGCCCCGCCAATTTTGCCTCCTATGCCAGACGGAAAGGGCTGATTTTCCTTCCGGCGGACGTGCATTTTCTGTTTGGCTCCCCTTTGAGTCCCAAAGGGAATCTTCTGTACGCGTACGGAAAGACCCTGCAGCTGTCGCTGGTGTTCGGGGCCGTGATGGTGCCGGTGGGTATTTTCTGGTTCCATGTGGCTGCCTGGAAAATGGCGCTGTATTTTCTGGTCTGTGTGGCGGCGGAAAGTGTCCTGGAGGCTTCCATTGTACTGCTGCTTTACGGAAATGAGCGGCTGGGAAAGGGGGCTGTCCGCATCTTTGGCTGGGCCATGTACGGACTTCTGGCCTGCTTTGTGGCCATCGCTCTTTTCCTTCTGTACCGGGAAGGATTCCGGTGGGATGTGGTCTTCCAGTATCTGGACAGTCCCTGGCTGTGCCTGGTGCCCATCATCGGCTGGTCGCTGGCCGTGATGAAGCTGATCGTGCTGGGGCCATCGGCTGTAACTGTGATCGGAACCGTCCTTTACGCGGTCTCTTTCCTGCTTCTGGTGGCGATGGCAGCGCGGATGCGGTGCACCGGCCAGTATTATGAGGATGCGGAGAAATTCGCGGACGATTATCAGGAGGCCCAGCGGAGAAATAAAACCGGGGAAGTGGCCTTCGTGGGAAAAAAGAAAAAGTACAAGACGGCCCGGGTGGAGTACCGGGGCGGCGGCGCCAGCGCCATTTTTTACCGGCAGCTGCTGGAATACAAAAAGGAGAGGTTCTTCATTTTCGGATTTGTCACGCTGGTATTTCTGGCTGGAGGGCTGCTGACCGGATGGCTGACCATGCGGGAAGGGGACGCGATGCAGAGCGCTGTGTGGCGGCATTATCTGATACCCGGAATTTTGATGTATCTGGGCTTTATCTTCAGCGGATATAAAACCCGCTGGGCAAAAGAACTGGAAAATCCTTATGTATTTCTGATTCCGGACAGCGGATTTAAAAAGATGTGGTATGCCACAGTGATCGATCATATCCGGGCGGCCGTTCATGGCCTGCTGTTTGTGGTGCCTGCCATGATCGGTATGCGGATTTCCTGGTGGTATCTGCCGGTTTATCTGGTGATGCAGGTGTGCATGAACGCGGTATTTCTGTATTCCAACACTGTCTGCCGGTATCTGCTGGGAAATGTTGTGGGAGATACGCTGCTGCGCAGCCTTCATATGATTATCGCATGGCTGGTGATTTTGGTGGCTCTCCCGATTGCCATTTTGGTGACGACTCTTGCAGGTATCGCTCCTGGACTTCTTGCCGGAAGTCTTTACCTGCTGATTCTGGCCGTGCTGCTGGCGTGGGCAGGATCGGCCAGCTTTGTCAGGATGGAACAGTAAATGCCGGATCCCCTGTCTGGCGGGAATTTCCGGTTTTTACAGCGCCAGATGCCGCAGAAGCCCCAGTACAAGGAGATGGACGGGATAGAACAGGTAAAAGAAGTATTTCATGGAAAATCCCCGTTTCCCATTGTAGAGGTTGATGGGGATAAACGCCAGGCAGGCGGGCGCTTCCCACAGAAGGCTGACGCATCCGGCGGCTGTCATCAGAAAGCGGTTGGGCCGGAAAATATACAGGACCACAATCAGGATCACGCCCCGCCAGTCATAGTCTGTATGCAGGACCCAGGCGATCAGGCAGCCGGCGAAAACCGCCGCCGTCTGGAGAAAGAGAAATCCCGGCATCCCCTTCATCCGTTCCATGACCCAGAGGACACAAAATCCGATCAGGAGCGTAAAAAAGATATTCTGGTGGCTGAAGTCCCAAAGACTGTCCCCCAGGGCCAGATCGAAGGGGATTTCCGACAGCGCGGCGAAGGCGAGCAGCCGGAGGGCGTATCTCTTCCGGCTGGAAGTATAGAAGAAGCCTTCCACCATCAGAAAGGCAAAGATGGGCCAGGCGATTCTTCCCACAAAGCGCATGGCCTCATACAGGCGGTAAATGTCCCACTGGGGCATATCCGGCGACAGCGGGGCGGCGGGAAGCAGGATATTGTAATACAGGATGCTGGCGGCAAAGTGATCCACCGCCATCACCGCCAGAGCGATCAATTTCAGGGTGCTGCCGGAAAGGCAGCGCCATTTTTTTGAAGAATCCATAGAAAATTCCTTTCTGTAAATGTTTTTTCGATTATAGCACAGACAGGGCCGGTATACCAGATGCGGTTTTGACACAG
>CBJMC01400__coassemble_875_pt1 | contig 25852 bp, 29 predicted proteins | sample CBJMC01400__metabat2_low_PE_039 | metagenome-assembled genome bin CBJMC01400
CTGCTGTTCCTGCTGTCCCGCAAGATAGTCTGCCGCGGCATTTGATACCACCGGATTACAAGAATAATGGCTCTTATGCAACTGTTATCAATTTGTTATCAAAAGACTTTTGAAAGTGCCGCAAACCCGCATAAACACTGGGTTTTTACGACGCTCCAACTTTACTCAAACTCAATCGTCCCCGGCGGCTTACTCGTCAGATCATACATCACTCGGTTAACCCCTCTGACCTCATTGATAATCCTGCTCATAACCTTACTGAGCACCTCATACGGAATCTCCGCCGCCTCTGCCGTCATAAAGTCCACCGTATTCACAGCCCGCAGCGCAACCGCGTAATCATAGGTTCTCTCATCCCCCATTACGCCCACGCTTCTCATATTCGTCAGCGCCGCGAAATACTGTCCGACCGTTTTGTCCAGTCCCGCATTTGCGATTTCTTCCCGGTAAATCGCGTCCGCGTCCTGCACGATCTTCACTTTCTCGGCGGTAACCTCGCCGATAATCCGGATTCCCAGTCCCGGGCCCGGGAAGGGCTGGCGGTATACCAGGTACTCGGGAATTCCCATCTCCAGACCGGCCTTGCGGACCTCGTCTTTAAACAGATCGCGGAGCGGCTCGATGATCTCCTTGAAATCCACATAGTCCGGCAGGCCGCCCACATTGTGATGGGATTTGATCACCGCGGACTCGCCGCCCAGACCGCTCTCCACCACATCAGGGTAAATGGTTCCCTGTACCAGGAAATCCACGGCGCCGATCTTCTTGGCCTCTTCCTCAAACACACGGATGAATTCTTCGCCGATGATCTTCCGCTTCTGCTCCGGCTCCTCAACGCCTTTCAGCTTACTGTAGAACCGCTCCTGGGCGTTCACACGGATAAAATTCAGATCGTACGGGCCATCCGGGCCGAATACGGCCTCCACCTCGTCGCCTTCGTTCTTCCTGAGAAGGCCATGATCCACAAACACACAGGTCAGCTGCTTTCCGATGGCCTTGGACAGCATAACCGCCGCCACGGAAGAATCCACGCCGCCGGACAATGCGCACAGCACCTTTCCGTCGCCTACTTTTTCGCGGATGGCTTTCACGGAATTTTCCACGAAAGCGTCCATCTTCCAGTCGCCGGCGCATCCGCACACATTTTTCACGAAGTTGTTGATCATCTTCGTTCCCTCTGCCGTGTGCAGCACCTCCGGATGGAACTGAATGGCGTACAGCTTCTCCGCCTTATTTTCCGCCGCGGCCACCGGACAGTCCGCCGTGTGAGCGGAAATCTCAAATCCCGGAGCCGTCCTGGCAATATAATCGAAATGGCTCATCCAGCAGATCGTAGGCGTGGAGACATCCGCGAAAATCTTCGAAGAAGTCTTGTCGATGATCACCTCTGTCTTTCCGTACTCTCTCACATCTGCCTTCTTCACCTCTCCGCCCAGCACGTGCATCATAAGCTGCGCGCCGTAGCAGAGGCCCAGCACCGGAATCCCCAGTTTAAACAACTCGTCCGTATAGGTGGGGGAATCCGGCAGATAACAGCTGTTGGGACCGCCGGTAAGGATAATTCCCTTGGGATTCATCTCTTTGATCCTGCTGATATCTGTTTTGTAAGAATAAATCTCACAGTAAACATTACATTCTCTGACCCGGCGGGCCACCAGCTGGTTGTACTGGCCGCCAAAGTCAAGAACGATCACTAATTCATTCTTCAAGCTTATCCTCCTGTAACATACGGTTCCCCCTCAAAACCACAGGGATCTGACCGTTTTTTATGCTTTCATTATAGTGGAACCACCGGGGTTTTACAAGTATTTCTTCTTTGCAGGCAATTCTTACCGGCATTTCTCCTGCCAGTATTCCAGAAGCCGCTGCCTGGTATTCAGGGAAGGGTCGTCCAGCACCGCCTCCAGAAGGATCTGCAGAATGTCTCCCATCCGCGGCCCCGGCTGCACGCCGCAGGCGATCAGGTCTTTCCCCGTGACCGCCAGTGTTTTCATGGATACACACTGGCCTTTTTCCAAAATTTCCCGGAAAATCCGTTCCACGCCGCCGATGCGGGCCAGCTTTCCCGCTCTGCGGTATTCGCTCTGGGCCAATGTGTCCGCCCGCTGGACTTTCAGAAGCATGGGGAACAGATCCTCCCCCACCTGGCAGACGGCCCGGCGCACCGCCCGGGGCTCCGGCTGTACCCGGTAATCGTGCCACTGAACCAGGCGGGTAACCTTCCGGATGGTGTCATTGTCAAATTTCAGGCGGCGGAGAATTTTTTCCGCCGTCATACGGCTGATTTCCCCGTGTCCCTTAAAATGATCCCGGCCCGTTTCATCGGTGGTCCTGGCCTGGGGTTTTCCCATGTCATGCAGCAGCATGGTCAGGCGCAGCACCTTATCCCGCTCCACCTGCTCCAGGGCCCAGACCGTATGCTCGCCCACGCTTCCCCGGTGATGAGGCGTATTCTGGGGCGTGTCCATCATCCGGTCAAATTCCGGCAGAATCACCTTCGTGATTCCCAGCTGCCACATGAGGGCCATCATTTCCGGCCGGTCAGATACCAGCAGCTTCACCAGCTCTGTCTGAATCCGCTCCGCGCTGATTTTCTTCAGCGTGGGGGCCAGTTCGCGGATGGCGTCCTCCGTCTCCGGATCAATGGCGAATCCCAGCTGGGCCGCAAACCGCACCGCCCGCAAAATCCGCAGGGCGTCCTCCCCGAACCGTTTCCGGGGATCTCCCACGCAGCGGATCACATGCCGCTGCAGGTCCTGCATTCCGCCAAACCGGTCGATCAGCCCTTCCCGGGGGCTGTACGCCATGGCGTTGATGGTGAAATCCCGCCGCATCAGATCCTCCGTCAGACTGGAGGTGAATTCCACCTGCTTCGGATGCCTCCCGTCCTCATACTCTCCGTCAATCCGGTAGGTGGTCACCTCATACCCGTTCCCTCCGGTCAGCACCGTCACCGTGCCGTGCTTCAGGCCGGTATCCACTGTCCGGGGAAATAAGACTTTCACCTGCCAGGGATCCGCCGATGTGGTAATATCCCAGTCATCCGGCGTCCGCCCCAGAATGGAATCCCGCACACAGCCGCCCACAGCATAGGCTTCGTATCCGTTGGTCTCCAGCACATCGATAATCATAATCACGCCTGCCGGCAGTTTTAATCTCACACGCTCACTCCTTATCCCCTGTCTGCGCCTCCCGGCGCAGCCGGATTTCTCTGAAACAATGGAAACGGATTTTCCATTGTCACGAAATACGCCTGCCCCGCGGCAATCCGGCGGGGCAGACTCTCATTTCCCGGGAATCCTCAAAATCCGATTAATACGCGCGGCCCCAGTAAACCATTTTCTTCGCCGGCTTTCCGCAGCATACGCACACATCGGAAAGTTGTTCCTGCTCAAAGGGGATGCAGCGGGAGGTTGCCGCCGTATCCTCCTTGATCTTATCCTCGCAGGCCTGGTCTCCGCACCACATGGCTTTGATAAATCCCGGCTTCTCATTGATGGTTCCTACAAACTCCTCATAGTTCGTGGCCACATAAGTGTGGGAATCCCGATGGGCTCTGGCGGTCTCCAGCATATTTTCCTGAATGCCATCCAGAATCTCAGGCACCTTCACGGCCAGCTCATCCATCTTCACAGTGATCTTCTCACCGGTATCCCGGCGCGCCACCACAACCTGTCCGGCCTCGATATCCTTGGGACCGCACTCGATTCTCACCGGAATACCACGCATCTCCTGCTCCGCGAACTTGAATCCCGGGCTCTTGTCGGTCACATCGGTTTTCACCCGCACGCCAGCCTGGCGCAGCATTTCCTCCAGCTGTGCCGCTTTTTCCAGCACCCCTTCTTTTTTCTGCTGGATGGGAATGATCATGGCCTGCACCGGAGCGATTCTGGGCGGCAGTTTCAGACCGCTGTTGTCTCCGTGTACCATGATAATGGCTCCGATCATCCGGGTGGTCATACCCCAGGAAGTCTGGTGCACATACTGCAGCTTATTCTCCTTATCCGTGTACTGGATACCGAAAGCTCTGGCAAATCCATCGCCGAAGTTATGGCTGGTTCCGGACTGCAGCGCTTTTCCGTCGTGCATCAGGGACTCGATGGTGTAAGTAGCCTCCGCTCCCGCGAATTTCTCCTTGTCCGTCTTTCTTCCTTTGATTACGGGAATCGCCAGCACCTGCTCGCAGAAATCCGCATAGATATTCAGCATCTGGATGGTCCGCTCCTCAGCCTCCTGGGCGGTTGCGTGGGCGGTGTGGCCCTCCTGCCACAGGAATTCTCTGGATCTCAAAAACGGACGGGTGGTTTTCTCCCAGCGCACCACGGAACACCACTGATTGTAAACCTTGGGAAGATCCCTGTGAGATTGGATCTCCTTGGCGTACAGATCACAGAACAGCGTCTCGGAGGTGGGGCGCACGCAGAGCCGCTCCTGCAGCTCCTCCAGGCCGCCGTGGGTCACCCAGGCAACCTCCGGCGCAAATCCCTCCACATGATCCTTTTCCTTCTGCAGTAAGCTCTCCGGAATAAACATGGGCAGGTAAACATTTTCCACGCCGGTCTCTTTAAACCGGGCGTCCAGTTCCTTCTGGATATTCTCCCAGATGGCGTATCCGGCAGGTTTGATCACCATGCAGCCCTTGACGCTGGTGTATCCTGTCAGCTCCGCTTTCTTCACCACATCGGTATACCACTGGGCGAAATCCTCATCCATGGAGGTAATCGCCTCCACAAGTTTTTTCTCTTTTGCCATAATTGTTCTCCTCCTGACCTCCGCCGCGGCTTACTGCCGGCGGAATATATTATTCATGGGGAACGGAAGTCTTTTATCCGCCGCATACCCTGCGATCCTCGCGGAGCATTTTTATTTCACAGGAAAGTAATTTCCCCCCAAAACAAAAAAGCGCCGTCCCCTCCATACTGATAGGGACCAGACGCTGTCCGGCGGTGCCACCCTGATTAGCAGCCCGGAAATATATCTTTCATATCCGCTGCTGCCCGCTCCATTCTGCCCATCTAACGCCGGGCCTGCGTCCTGCTTCTCGCAGGCAGCTCCGGGAGCCGGTTCCACACAATCCGCACAGAAATCTTCCACCATTGATTTCCTCTCTGTCGATTGTCCTGTGTGTACTATTTCCCATCCACGCCATTTTGCCTTACTGATTGGATTCTAGCGGAATCCGGTTCATTTGTCAAGGAAATTCCTCCGTGGACGGCATCCCGGCCCTTTCCGGTTCCCTGCCGGCAGATCCCCATCATCTACAGATGGATCCGGATCTCCCGTTTCGTCTCATTATACTGATAGTACCGCACGCCCGCCGCGTCCATCATTCGCTTTGAAGCCCGGACCGCCGGGGTATCCGCATATTTGTCGCTGCCGTACACCACCGTCTTGATCCCCGACTGAATGATTGCTTTCGCGCACTCATTGCAGGGAAACAGGGTCACATACAGCTTCGCCCCCTCCAGAGAGCCGCCCTGATAGTTCAGGATGGCGTTCAGCTCACTGTGAGTCACATACAGATACTTTGTCTCCTCCGGATCATCTCCCTCCCGGGCCCAGGGAAACTTGTCGTCCGAGCAGCCGGAGGGAAATCCGTTGTATCCCATGGAAAGGATCTTGTTATTCTGGCTGACAATGCAGGAACCCACCTGCGAATGAGGGTCTTTGGAGCGCATACCTGACAGCTTCGCCACACCCATAAAATATTCGTCCCAGGTGATATAGTCTGTTCTCTTCCCACTCATGCCAAAACCTCCTTGTCTATTTCGTTCCGAAAATACGGTCGCCCGCGTCGCCCAGTCCCGGCACAATATAGCCGTGATCGTTCAGATGATCGTCCAGGGCTCCGATGTACAGGTCCACATCCGGATGCGCCTCCTGCATCCGTTTCACACCCTCCGGCGCGGCGATGATGCACATGAAGCGGATATTTTTCACGCCTTTGTTCTTCAGCATCTGGATGGCCGCCTCCGCGGATCCTCCAGTGGCCAGCATGGGATCCACCACAAAAATATCTCTCTCAGAGCTGTCCGCCGGCAGCTTGCAGTAATACTCCACCGGCTCCAGGGTTTCCGGATCCCGGTAAAGACCGATATGTCCCACCTTGGCAGCCGGGATCATGGCCAGCATGCCCTCCACCATTCCCAGACCTGCCCGGAGAATGGGAACCACCGCCAGCTTTTTGCCGGCCAGTTCCTTCACCGTGGTGGCGGCGATGGGAGTTTCGATCTCCACATCCGTAAGCTTCAGATCTCTGGTGGCCTCATAGCACATCAGCATGGCGATCTCTCCGATCATCTCCCGGAACTCCTTGGAGCTGGTCTCCTTCTTGCGGATAATTCCGATTTTGTGCTGAATCAGCGGATGATCCATAACAACGACTTTTGACATTTGTACTCCTTTCTCCCGGCGCTGTGCGGCCGGATCCCACATTATCTTCTTCCGCCCGGAAATTGCGGGCGGTTTCAGTTCTCTTCAATCATGCGGACTCTGCGCATATGACGCTCGTCCCCGGAAAATGGCGTGTCCAGGAAGGTCTCCACAATCTTCAGGGCCAGGCCAACACCGACCACCCGGCCTCCCAGCGCCAGAACATTGGCGTCATTATGCTCTCTGGTAGCCTGGGCGCTGAAGCAATCCGTACACAGCGCAGCCCGGATCCCCGGTACTTTGTTGGCCGTGATGGAAATACCGATCCCCGTCCCGCAGATCACAATTCCCTTCTCACACTCTCCCGATGCCACCGCGTGGGCCACTTTCTTTCCGTAAACGGGATAGTCCACCGCCTCCGTGCTGTCGCATCCAAAATCCTTATATTCCAGTCCTCTCTGATCCAGATATGCCTCGATCTCCTTCTTCAGTTCATATCCACCGTGATCGCATCCGATTCCAATCATCACAGTTCCTCCTCTTCATTCAGTCTCACCACTACCTTTCGCAGCAGCAGTTCCAATTCCGTATAACACTGACTGTACACAGCCAGCGGCTGGCCGTAAAGCGCCGGCACATCCCCGCTCTCCCCCGCGTATTCCCGCAGCGTAAACACATGGGGCGCATTTTCAAAAGTCTCCCAGATCTGGGACTTCTGCCTGTCCTCCATGGTCAGCAGCAGCACGTCCCCTCCGATATCCTCCTGTTCCAGCTGCCGGGCCGTATGGGAAGGATCCGGATAGCCGTTGGCGGCCAGCACCGCCTCTGCCTTGGGATTCAGCGGTTCCGGGAACAACACCACCAGCCCTCTGGACTGAATCTCCAGGGGATTGGTGAGAAATTTCCTTTTCAGAATCAGTTCCGCCATCGGCGCTCTACAGTTGTCGCTGGTATCCACAAATATTACTTTCTTATACCGTATCACAATGTACCATACTCCTTATGCCTGGATTTTATGGTGGCCGGCGGCTTTCAGCAGCCGGTTCATAATAGCCCGTCCCATCTGCGGCGTATCAAAGGCCTCCGAGAAAATACAGTCCGCGCCGCACTGGTCAAATTCCCGCAGCACACTGTACAGATGCCTGGCAATGCTCTCCTCACAGCTTCTGGCCCCGATACTCTTCACGATCCCTTCCGGATAAAACGGCGCGCTCTCATCGGTGGCAATAATCCCCACCCGGAGCCCCTGCCGGATCTTCTCCGCGGCCAGCTGGCGGATCTTCTCCTGCACCGCCTTCTCTTCCCCCTCCACCACGGTCATCTCCGCTTTGGGGGCATAATGGCGGTACTTCATCCCCGGCGCCTTGGGCCGGACGGCGCTGTCCGCGGCAATCAGCCCCGGATCCGTCCGCACCGGTCCGATCACCTTCTCCATCATTTCCCTGTTGATATACCCCGGTCTGAGAATCGTGGGCGTCTCCTCTGTAAAATCCACAATGGTGGATTCCAGGCCGATCCCCACCGGCCCGCCGTCCAGAATCATGTCGATTTTCCCGGACAGATCCTCCTTCACATGGTCAGCCGTGGTAGGGCTTGGCCGACCTGATGTGTTGGCGCTGGGCGCGGCCACGAAGCCGCCTCCCTCCCGGATCAGCGCCAGCGCCACCGGGTGGCTGGGCATCCGCACCGCCACGCTGGAAAGACCTCCCGTGGTGGCCAGCGGAACCTTGTCATTCTTCCTGAAAATCATGGTCAGCGGTCCCGGCCAGAATGCCTCCGCCATGGCCATGGCCTTCTTGGGCACCTCCTCGATGATCTGAAAAAGCGCGTCAGTCTCCGCGATATGAACAATCAGAGGATTGTCAGAAGGCCGTCCCTTCGCCGCGTAAATTTTTCCGGAGGCCCGCTCATCCAGGGCATTTCCTCCCAGCCCGTACACGGTCTCCGTGGGGAAAGCCACCAGTCCGCCCTCCTTCAGGATCCTGCCGGCCTCCCGCATGGCGGCCGGATCGATATGCTCCGGATCTGTTCTGATTATTTTCGTATCCACCTCTGTTCACCTTCTCTTTCGTCTGCTAGTAACAGTATACAGGAGTACACCTCTCCTGCTGTATGCTTTGCTTTCTTCCTGGATCTTGATTAATTCTTGTTTAATTACTTTCAAAAAGGCCTTGATTACACAAGAAAATATCTTGATTTTCCGGGCTTTTTTATTATGCCTTGTGTAAATTCTTGTGTAAATTCTATCATTCTTGTTTAGATTGAGTCACCAGCATCCAAGAAGATTTCTGTTGATTTCTCGAATCTGTCATAATAATATTCTTTCTGCGCATAGAAGAAAGTAAATTTCGTATCTTATCTTCTTTTTGCTTATCTTCCATTACTTCCGGAAGTTTGTCCCAAAGCAAAGCCCTGATATCTTTTTTCTTTGCCTTTCCATATCGTTCCAGATATTTTACAATTAAATCTTTATAGTATTGATCATCAAACGCCTTATTCTTTACATACTGAGTTTTTTCTCCAATTGCTTCTGATATGGTAGCTGACAGAAAAATATTCGGCATTTTGCCCTCTATAACTTTTAATTTTCGCAAATATTTTACTGCCTCTTTGTCGATCCTGATGCCTTTTTGCACACAATCGATTAAAAATACGGTTTCCAAATCAAAATCCGGATTTTTGAATAAGATCTGTGAATAATTTTCATCAAGGATTTTCCCATATACACAAACCTTCACCTGCTGTTTGTTGGACAGATCATAATCGGGAAGAGGGAAATACCGTTCCTTTTGAATCCGAAACACTCTCCTGATACCAGTTGACTGCGAATCAATCATATTAAGTTTTACCATTGTCTCCGCCAACAATTGATTTCTGTAAAACGGAGGATTATATCCCGGATCCAAAACCGGTTCAATCTTACCCGGCAGGAAAGATCCCGGATTTGTCAAAATGATCTTATCTTCAAATTCATTCAGGTATATTCTTCCCCCATACGTATATTCAGAATGGGCGATACAATTGTTCAACAGCTCTCTGAGAAGCCACATATCATATTGCTTCGTTTCCGTTGGAAACAAAGTAAGCTGATTCGGCATATACCGGTAAGTCAGATTCCGAATCTTTCCAAACAGTCTCTCACTCAAAGTAATATACGGTATTTTGAAAATCTCATAATCGCTGACCTCATTTCTTGAATCGTATACTCTCCAGGATGCTTCCGGAACTGTTTTAAACAAATAATCGAAATCCTCGTTCCCCAGAAGCAGCATGGCGGCATTTGTAATTTTGCCATTAATCATCAGCTTCAGCTTTGATAAAAATTGTTCGTCCGTCATTCCATCAACTTCTTCACTGATGTACGATTTGTTCATTTTCTTTTTGTAATTCTCTCTGGCAAGCCAAATGGCATTTTTATCCAAATGTTTAAGTTCTGCTTCCGGAATAATCTGTTTAGACCAGTCCTTTTTCTCCTGTCCGCGGATTCTGTCAAGTTCCTCAACCGACAAGGCTCCTAAAGATTCCCCGTTTCTTCCGTAAAAATGATCATACCAGCCTGTTGGTATAGCCGTAGTAGCTGCAGGAATTTGGAATAATATTACCCGCTTTTTCTCTCCTCCAACACAGGGATACACTTCATATATCTCGATAAAAGAAATTCCACCTGTAGTTCCTACCGATATTTCCTGTTTCAAAGTGTCTAGTCCCTTACTATTCCGGTATTCGGATCCCACAATTGCCTTATCCTTATTTCTCACGCCAAATACCAGCCATCCATGCTGCAGACTTTTCAGATTTGCCTCATTGCTGATCGCCGAAAAATACTGTCCAATTTTATTCTTATCGTAGTCTTTCCCTGCTTCCTTAAATTCAACTACCTCTGTTTCCCAATTCTTTATCAGCCTCTCAAGGACTATACAAAGCTCATCATTCGTAGGTGTATTTTCCATTAATAGATCCATGAGAACCTCCCTATACCTGGACTTATTTCATGGCGGCAGGCGGTTTTCTTCAACAACCGTATGAACAGGCACAGCCATTACAGGGCTTATCCGGCCTCCCGCATGGCGGCCGGATCGATATGCTCCGGATCTGTTCTGATTATTTTCGTATCCACCTTTGTTCACCTTCTCTTTCGTCTGCTAGTAACAGTATACAGGAGTACGATGCGATGGGCAAGGGGAAATCCTGCATGGAATTTTATGGAATCTCCTCGGCCGGACTGTCAGCAAACGCGCCCTTCTGTTCCAGATATTCCAATATGCCTCCGCAAATGGCCTCCGCCATCTTCTCCTGATAATCTTCCTGGGTCAGAAGCTCTGCCTCCCGGGGATTGCTGAGGAAACCGCACTCCACAATTGTCAACGGGCAATCCGTCTTTTTCAGCAGATAATAGCTGGTATTCCCCTTGGCCTCCCTCCGGCTTTCCTGTTCCATAACGCCGGACAGCTTCTCCTGCAGAATTTCCGCAAGCTTCTTCCCTTCCACGGAATCCTCATAATAAAACACCTGCGCCCCGCTGACCGAAGCCTCCGTATAGCTGTTCTGATGAATACTGACCGCGCAGTCCGGCTGTGCCTCATGGATCAGAAGCACCCTGTTCTTCATATCTTCCAGCTTTTTATTGGAAGAACTCTCCTGATAAAGGCCCGCGTCCTCCTCCCGGCTCATCACCACCTGAACCTCCTCCGCCTCCAGATCTTCCTTCAGCTTTTGGGCAATCGCCAGGTTGATATCCTTTTCGTGCGCCTGATTGACCCCGACTTTTCCCGGATCCATTCCCCCGTGGCCGGCGTCGATCACCACCACCGGCCCGCCCGGGGAAATCTTTCCCGCCATCCGGGCCCCTTCCCTGGACAGGCAGAAAACTCCCGCCAGAAGCAGGCAGGTCATCCCCAGCTCCAGCAGCCGTCTCTTCAAATCCTTCAAAAAAAATCCCCCGAAACATACTTACTAAAGTATATGCTTCGGAAGATTTTTCAAAACTCAAACGAACCGAAACACGCTCCGCAAATTTCTCTGCCGCGCAGCTGTCCGTCCGGCTGCAGCCTTTTCATCTTCTGATCCGGCTTCAGTCCTCGTCCATCTCACGGTGTCCGAAAATCTTCTTCATCTCAGCCTCAGACAGATCTTCGTCTTCTTCATCAAAGCTGTCATCCTCCGGCTGCGTATTCTCCGGGCAAGGCGCCGCGGCAGCAGCGTCACTGTCTCCCGTTCCTTCCTCGTCCTCCAGCTCCCGCAGAGTTTCCGGCATGGTGCTGATGATCCGGTGTACCTCTTTGTAGGAAGCCATAAATCTTCTCTGAGCCTGATTAATCAGCTCTACAATCTCGTTCATCTCTTCCTGAACGGCAATGTACTTCCGCTTTCCTTCGGCCAGCTTATCATTGACCTCTTCCTGCACCGCGTCCAGACATTTCTGCGCCGCGATCTCTGCGTCCGACAAAATCTGATCTCTCTGCTGCTGGGCTTCGGCAATCATCTGATCTGCCTTTTCCTGGGCCTCAAATACAAGGCCTCCGATCTGATCATACCGGTCAATATACTTCTGATACTTCTGAGAAATCTCCCTCTCCAGCCGATCCTTCTGCTCTGTTTTTTCCCGCAGCAGATCATAGATCTCTTCCTTCTCCACCTCATGCTGGCGCTTCAGCTCTTCGATTTTCCGCTCGTTTTCCCGGTCCCGCTCCACAAGCTCCCGGTTCATCTCCTGCTGTCTGCGGTGTACTTCCTCGTCCTTGCGGTCCAGCTGCTGCTGCATCTTTTCCTGCTCCGCCTTCAGTCTCCGGGCCGCTTCCTCTGCCGCCCGTTTCTTTTCGCTCTCCTTGGCCGCCAGCTTCCGCTCCAGCTCCGCGATCCTTTTATCCTTTGCACGCCCTTCCTTGAGCAGCTTGCTCCGCTCAGCATAGGCGTCATCCTTCATTGTCTGAACCTTCGACAGTACATCATCCTTGTCAAATCCACCCATCAGCGTGGTCTTGAACATCTCTTCAGCCATTGTATCTACCCCTTTCCTCTGCTGTACTTCCGCCTCACTGAAGGTACTGCGCGATAATCGGCCACACGCTGTCTCTCTCAAAGCCCAGCTTCCATGCGGCCACTCCCGCCAGCTGATACTCCTGCACCAGCTTCATCTTTTCCTCAATGGACTGTTCATCCTCAACCCAGATACTATATAGTCCATCCTCACCATCCAGCATCGCTACATTCTGTCCTGCTTCCGAATCCCAGTACACATCCATACCGTTTTCCGAAATAAAACTGGAAGCGCCGTCCATTCCCAGAACCTCGCTGGTAAGATTCCCGCCGCCGTAAGGTTCCTTCCAGAGCCTGGTGTAGAAAGGAATCGCGTTGATGACCTTCTCCGCCGGCACCTCCTGAAGCGTATCCTCAATAGACTGTCTCACAAATCCCAGCGATGCCACGGAACCTGCCTCCGTATCTCCGGAATGGTGTTCATCATATCCCATATTAATTACATAATCCGCCACAATTCCCTGTTCCCTGCGGTTGTAATGCGTGGAATACGGCATGGGAACCGGATTGTCAATGGAAAGTACCAGCCCTCTGTTTCTGCAGGCAATGGAAATCTCCCGGATAAACTGCACATAATGAGGGCCCTGCTCCTCTGTGATGGATTCAAAATCCACATTGATTCCGTCAAGTCCCACGGCATCCGCCTGAGCCATCAGCTGATTGATGATATTGGCCCTGGCCTGCGTATCCGACAACACAGCCAGCGTATCCACCTCCGTGCTGAAATTGTCAATCAGCGCCCATACCTCCATCCCCATGCTGTGGGCCTGATTCACGTAATCAGCACTTGCCAGGGAAGTGATATTTCCGGAATTATCCGCTATGGAAAACCAGGTAGGCGATATGGTGTTAATCCCCTGACTGCCTGCCACCATCTCCGCGAGAGTCGCGTTTCCGTCCGCGGTGGTCATCTGATGCCAGGCCAGGTTAATCTTGTAATCCTTTTGAATGCTGGTATACTCCGGCTGTGTGGATTCATGGGAGAACATCACCTGTTCCGGCTCCGAAATATCCTCGTTCCGGATATATCCGGTGTAGCCGTCCTCCGTGGCCACCTGGCTCCAGTTATCCATCTGATCCAGCAGATACAGCTGTTCCCCTTCCGCGATTTCGTCCACGATGATACTCTTAATTCCGCCTTTCTGCCGGATCTGCGAATCCTTCAGGGCAGTAACCATAGTCTCTTCGTTCCACTCCGTGCGAATCACCAACCGGGCGGGATCATCATATGTCTGGTATTCCATATCCGTATACTGCTGAATAAACTCCAGATCCAGATAACAGGAATCCCCTTCCCGCCGGAGAATCACATAATCCGTACTCTGCACACCCTGGGAGGTCTGATATTCCGTCGTATCCGGGGAAATCTGAAACATCTCCGTGGGAAGCGTATACAGCATAACCTGATTCTTCTCGTCCCAGTAAAATCTGCCGTTGATATACTCTCCCACAACTGTATTTTCAATATAATACCGGCCGTCAATAATTTTGGCTTTCTCTTCTTTCAATTCCCGGTTCACCACCAGAGCAGCCTCGCTGCTGTCATTAAGAGAAAAATACTCGCTGCCGTCCATCTTCTCACCGGACGGCATATACCGCCTGATCAGCGCCGTGCCGATGCCGGCTGCCGCCACAAGGACGATCAGAATCAGCACCAGCAGCACCGGTGATATCCTTCGTTTCATTTTTATACCCTCCTGCTTCATCCCATTATAGCAATATATTCAAATTCCGTCACGCTTTTCTTCGAAATTTATCAAATTTTTAAAAATTCCGGCGCAGTGCATGTACAGGAGGGAGCCGCATCTACCATGCGCCGGAATCCCGCAGACCCGTTTCAGGAATGCTTCACCGAATCAAAATCCAGCCGGCTCAGCTTCCCGTCCTTTCCGGTTACATAGTCCCGCATATAGGTGACGTCCTCCGCAATCAGGTGGGCCTTTTCGATCTTCCCGGGCGTACTGGGAACTCCATCCAGATACAGGACGACCCCGTCTCTGGCATAAGCCTCCAGCTCCCTTCGGAACTCACTCTTCACTTTTTTGCCTTTTTTCTTCATAAATTAACCTGCAGAATTTTTTCGTGATATATTATTTCCGCTTCCTTTCCGAATTTGCCAAAAGCAAAAAACTGTTGCAGAAAAAATGACAGGTCCCATAAAATGATCTTCAATTTCTGTTCATATCTCTGTTTCTGTGGAAATATAATACGGTGACTGACCGCTGATGAAATGATAATGTATTGAAAAATGAATAGAATAGACTCAACTATGATTTGCCTGGCATCACATCCTTTCCGCGGACGCTGCCATCTCTTCTTCTTTCATTATACCCGGATTCTTCCAGTTTGCAAGAAAAATATTAAAAAAAAGTGAACCGCTTTACATCTTCCCGGCGGGTAGTATATAATAGACTGGAAGTAGTATCTTCATTACCAACTTAAAATAAAAAGGATGTGAGATCTGTGAAAATAGAAAAAATCAACGATAACCAGATACGCTGCACGCTGAACAGCGATGATCTGGCCACCCGGCAGATCAAACTCAGCGAGCTGGCCTACGGATCCGAAAAAGCGAAGAACCTTTTTCGGGACATGATGATACAGGCACAGGATGAATGTGGCTTTGAAGCCGATAACCTTCCGTTGATGATCGAGGCGATTCCCATCACCGCGGACAGTATTGTCCTCATCATTACAAAAGTGGAAGACCCGGAAGAACTGGATACCCGTTTTTCCAAATTTGCGCCTTCCCTGGATGATGATTCGGCACACACACCGGACATTCCCGCTATCACAGGCGCAGATGATATCCTGGATATCTTCCAGAAGCTGTGCGAAGGGAAGCTGAAGAAATCTTCCGGAACAAAAAAAGAAAAGAAAAGCCCCGCCACTCAGCCGAAAACAGAAAGTACTGACGAAGGGGAAAAACCGGAAATCATTCGAATTTTCCATTTCTCCGATCTGGATGGTGTCATCGATGCCTCCCGGGGCCTGAACAACTGCTATGACGGCGAGAATACCCTTTACCGGGATGCCGCCGGACAGTATTTGCTGGTGCTTCATCAGGCAGGATGTACACCGGAGGATTTTAATAAGGTTTGCAATATTTTATCGGAATACGGAAGAGGGAAGGCCTGTACGCCTGCCAGAGAAGCATTTCTGGGTGAGCACGGCGAAACCATCGCGAAAGGTCGTGCCCTGCAGGATCTTTTCCAGCTGGCTTAGGATCGGACAGCGGAAAGTTCTTCCCTATTGGGCTGGCGCGATACGCCCGGCCTGCGGCGAAATCCGGACCTATCACGCCAGAAGGCCGCCGGAAAGCGGTTTACAAGCTTTCCGGCGGCCTTCTTCTCTATTCATGACAATGGAAAATCCGTCATGTGCATCTTCCATTGTTTGTTACTGAGCCAGATAGTCATTGATCTGGTCTTCCAGGATATCAGCGTCAATGCCATGTACAAAGCAAGCCTCTTCCAGGGACTCACCCTGTGCGGACGGGCAGCCGATGCAGTGCATACCTGCTCTCATAAGAATCGCCGCAATATTGGGATCGATTCTCAGCATCTCACCGATGGTGGTCTGTTTCGTCACCTGTGCCATGGTTCCATTCCCTCCTTTTCTATGATTCCCCATTATAATACCTTTTGCCTGCCGAATCAATGATTGTTCCCAATTTTGTACTTGTAATCTTTGGAGTCTTATATTAGAATGAATCTAGGCCAAACAGAATTTATCGATCGGTCAATATATTTTTAAGGAGGATTCAGTCATGGCATATGTAATTACAGATGAGTGCGTATCCTGCGGAACCTGCGCAGGCGAGTGTCCGGTAGAAGCAATCAGCGAGGGAGACGGCAAATATGTAATCGATGCTGATACCTGCATCGACTGCGGAACCTGCGCCGGCGTATGTCCCACTGAGGCAATCGAGGAGGCGTAAGCCTTTTCCGTTATGGACAACGGCAGACGGAAGCATCCTAAGTTTCCGTCAAAAAGAAGAGCTGATATCTCTCAGCTCTTCTTTTTTTTCCTGCTCTTTCTTTTTTTTCCGCTCTCTTCCGCGGCCGCTGCCATTTTCCGCGACTGCTGATGCCTCCGGATAGCGGCGTCCAGGCGCCGGTAGCGTTCTTCTTTCTTCTCCCCGTTTTCCAGCTGCCGGATCAGCCGTTCCATAATCTGTCCGAACTGCTGCTCCTTTTTGCTGAGTTCAGCGGAAGCCGCATCGCCCTTCATACCGGCTTCTTCCTCATTCCGGGACACAGTCCCGTTTTCCCCTTCCCGATTTTCTTTTTTCTTCGCCTGCACCGGAGTTTTTTTCAAGCTCATTTCCGCCGCTCTTTCTCCATCCCCGGCCGGCCGCTTCTTACTGCCGTCCCTGTTTTGCACAGGCTTCTCTTCCCTGCTCTCCAGAGTTTCCGGACCCTTCGCCCCCGCAGTTTTCCCGGAATCCTCCTTCTGTGGCTGAAAGGTCTGCGGCCGCATCACAATCACCCGGGGAAGCTCCCCGGCCTTCTTTTCCTTCTGCTCTTCCTGCCCGGAAATGATTTCCCGGATGGCCCGCAGCTGCAGTCCTTTTTTCTTCAGTTCTTTTATATTCATGAAGGTGCGAATATCTTTGTCGGTATAGTATCGATGTCCCATTTTATTTCTTCCGATGGAAAGCCCCAGTTCTTCTTCCCAGTAGCGGAGTACATGCGCCTCCACCTGGGTGATCCGGGCCGCCTCGGAAATCAGATATCTGGTTTCACTCATATACCTGCCCTCCATAAAATTATTATAACATCGGAGGATTCAATTACAAGAATTTCTCATCGCACTTTTCGGACAGGATTCCGCCAAAAAGCCGGGTGTCTGGCAAAACACCCGGCTTTTCGTACCAGCGGACACCTCTCGCGCGGTCAGTCCTTCCTGGCATTGACAAATCTCGTATATTCCGGCATCCACACCAGATTCACCGTTCCGATGGGGCCGTTTCTCTGTTTGGCAATGATAATCTCTGCCATGTTCTTGTTTTCGGTATCCTTGTGATAATAATCATCCCGGTAGATAAACATCACCACATCGGCGTCCTGCTCGATGGCTCCGGACTCACGCAGGTCGGAAAGCATGGGGCGCTTGTCGTCCCTCTTTTCCACCGCGCGGCTCAGCTGCGACAGGGCCACCACCGGCACGTTCAGCTCCCTGGCCACGCCCTTTAAGGCTCTCGAAATATCGGAAATCTCCTGCTGCCGGGAATCGCTTCCTCTGCCGCTTCCCGTCATCAGCTGCAGGTAGTCGATAATCACCACATCCAGTCCCTGCTCCAGCTTGAACTTTCTGCACTTGGAGCGCAGCTCGGAAATGGAAATACCGGGAGTATCGTCGATGATCAGCCGGGAATTTCCAATAATTCCCGCGCCCTCGATCAGTTTCGCCCAGTCTTCATCCTGCAGATTTCCCGTCCGGATACTCTGGGAATCCACCTTGGATTCCAGGGCGAACAGACGGTTCACCAGCTGCTCCTTGCTCATCTCCAGACTGAAGATGGCCACCGACCGGTCTTTCCGGAACGCCATATACTGGGCCATATTCAGCACAAACGCCGTCTTTCCCATGGACGGCCTGGCCGCCACCAGAATCAGGTCGGAGGGCTGCAGGCCGGAGGTTTTATAGTCCAGGTCCACAAAACCCGTGGGGATTCCCGTCACCGTGCCTTTGGTCTGGGAAGCCTTCTCAATGGTATTCAGGGCGTTCAGCACCACCTGGCGGATGGGTACGGTATCGCCGGAATTCCGCTTCTGCAGAAGCTGAAACATCCGTTTCTCCGTATCCTCCAGGATATCCTCCACCCGCTCCTTGCTGAGATAACAGGTGTTGGCGATGTCCTCATTGAGCTTGATCAGCTTTCTCAGCATGGCCTTCTCGCTGACGATGTTGGCATAATAACGGATATTGGCGGAGGTGGGCACCGCATCCAGAAGATCGCGGATAAATTCCACGCTGTACACTTCCGGAGGCACATCCTTCTCCTTGAGCCGGTCCGGCAGAGTCACCAGATCCACCGGCTTTCCCTCGTTGAACAGCTCCACCATGGCGTCAAACACCACTCCCAGCTGCTGCTGATAAAAATCCTCACCGGAAAGCAGCTCCGACGCCGCCAGGATGGCATCCCGGCTCATGATCATACATCCGATCACGGACCGCTCCGCCTCCTCGCTGTGGGGCAGAATTCTCTTTATCAGCGCTTCTTCCACGGCACTCTTCCTCCTAAGCTTCCTTCACAACCACCTTCAGTTCTCCCGTCACCTTGGGATGCAGACGAATGGGAACCATGGTAGTCCCCAGCTCTTTAATGGGGCTGGAAAGATTCATCTTTTTCTTGTCGATATCATAACCCAGCTGACTCTTGGCAGCCTCGGCAATTTCCTTGGTGGAAATGGAACCGAAGGTTCTTCCGCCTTCGCCCACCCGGATGGTCACAGTCACCTGTTTGTCTTTCAGTTCCTCGGCAAAAGCCTGAGCCGCTTCCAGATTTTCCTGAGCCACCTTGTCCTCATGGGCTTTTTTCAGCTTCAGGTCATTCATATTTTTGGGGGTTGCCTCCACGCCCAGCTTTTTAGGCAGCAGCATGTTCCGGGCATAGCCGTCGCTTACGTTGACGATCTGCCCTTTTTTCCCCAGTGCCTTTACATCTTCCAGCAAAATAACTTTCATGTCTATATATCTCCTTCATCCAACATTTTCTGCAATGTCTGTTTCAATGTATCTTTGGCCTCTTCGATACTGTAATGCTCCAGCTGCGCGCCGGCTATATTCAGATGGCCGCCACCGCCCAGCCGTTCCATGATGATCTGTACATTAACTTCATCAATGGATCTGGCGCTGATATAAATAGTATTCCGATAATCTGTCAGCACAAAGGACGCCTTCACGCCCACCACGTTCAGCAGCTCATTGGCCGCCTGGGCACCCACCACCGTGGGGCTGTCCAGTCCCTCGCTGGGGCAGACGGAAATGGCGTAATGGTTCCGGAACAGCTCCGCGTTCCGGATGGCCTCTCCCTTGGCCCGGTAGTCCTCCACATTTTCCCGGAACATCTTGCGCACTCTGGTCACATCCGCGCCGCACCGGCGCAGGAACGCGGCCGCCTCAAAGGTACGCACGCCGGTCTTGGTCATAAAGTTGTTGGTGTCGATCATGATACCTGCGTAAATACTGTCCGCCTCAATATTCCGGATCCGGATGCCGTCAGAGAAGTACTGCAGAATCTCCGCCACCATCTCGCAGGCCGAGGAGGCGTATGGTTCAATATAGGACAGCACCGCATTCTGGATCACATCGCGGCCCTGCCGGTGATGATCCAGCACCACAATGGTACGGGTCATGGACAGCAGCTCCTCACACTCCGTATAACTGGGGCGGTTCACATCCACCACCACCACCACCGTATTGTCATCCACCAGTTCTTTTGCCTCATGGCTGTTGACAAACATCCGGGAATCATATTCCTGGCTGTGAAGAAAACCGTCCATCAGAAGCCGTATGGAGGGCGTGGGCGTGTTGATGACAATATAAGCCCGCTTGTCCAGAGTTTTGGCCGCCCGGTAAATACCGATGGCAGCTCCGAAACTGTCCACGTCGGTGATCTTATGCCCCATCACCACCACTTTATCCTTGCTGCTCATGAACTCTTTCAGCGCATGGGCTTTCACGCGGGCCTTCACCCTGGTGGTTTTCTCCATCATCTGGGATTTTCCGCCGAAGTAGGTAATGTTGTTTCCGTCCTTGATTACCACCTGATCGCCGCCCCTTCCCAGAGCCAGCTCAATGGCGATTCTGGCATACTCGGAAGTGTGGGCATAGGTATCCGCGTTCATCCCGATACCGATGCTGATGGTCACCGCCATCTCATTTCCAATATTGACGGTTTTCACTTCCTCAAGAATATTGAACTTCTTCTCCTTCAGCAGATCCAGCGATTTCTTCCGCATCACCAGGAAATATTTGTCCTTTTCCAGGCGTTTGACCACTCCGTCGATGCTGGAGAAATATTTATTGATCTTCCGGTCGATCAGAGCCACCAGCAGGGAACTGCGGACTTCCTCAATGCTCTCCAGCGCCTCTTCATAATTATCCAGATACAAAAGGCCGGTCACCAGCTGCTCTTCTTCGTTGCGGCGGATATAGGTGTTCAGCTCCGTCTCATCAAACATATAGAGACTGATCAGATAACTGCGGTTCTCCTCCGCTCCTACCATTTCTGATGCTTCCAGCAGTTCCCTGATCTCCACCCGGCGCAGATTCACCCGGAAATCATGTTCTTTGTAAAATACATCCACATCCCGGATCTCGTCCTGCATGGGCAGCTTATCCGTCGTAATTTCAGGGAAAATATTTCCCACAAATTTCCGGTAACGACGATCCTTCTCTGTCAGCGCCTGAAATTCATCATTCATCCACAGCAATTTGCCGTCCGCATCCAGCAGCGCGCAGGGAAGCGCGAAATCCCGCATCAGATTCTTCTGCACCTGACCGTACTGGGTTGCGAAAGAAATCAAATCATTCAGTATGGCAGATCTGGCATGAAAATACAAAAGCACCGCCGCAGCCGCATAGACAGCCGTGAAAATCGTCGCCACAGCTCCCGCCTTCACACTCACCATGTAAATCACCGGATTCATAATCACCAGAAGAATGGTGAGAATCAACGGCCAGCGCATATAGACCTTCAGCTGTCCTTTTAACTTAATTCTTTCTTTCATAATTTCTACCCTGTTTCTCACAATCTGTAACAGCCGCTCTGCGGCTATTATACCATTTTCCTCAATATTTAAAAAGTGTTTTTTTGCGGAGGGGGAGAAGGGCGGCCGCAAAAACCACAAAAAGGAGGAAGCGGGTCAATAACGGCTGCGGCAGATAGCCAATCAGATTGCCTGAAAGATTGATAACAAAATGGCAGAGAATACAGCCTTTCAATGTTCCGTATTTCCGTCCAAGCCAGCCCAGCAGCATACCCAGAAGGAATGCGTAGGAACTTTGTATCAAATTCATGTGCATAAGACCGAACAGTGCTGCCTGCATCACATTGGCTGCCCAGAAGGGAAATGCCTTCTGAAAAATTTTAAGAGTCAGCCCCCGGTAGATGAGCTCCTCCACCACCGGAGCAGCCACGGTGCCGTACAGCAGGGACAGCAGGGTAGGCGCCCCGATTCCCATGGAATCCATCAGCTGTCCATACTCCTCCATGGCCGACGGGGCCGCGAAGGCGGCTGCCATGAGAAAATAGATGCTGACCGCCTGAACGGCCAGTCCCACACAGAGGCCGTATCCCCATCCTGCCAGCGAAAGCCGCCGCGCCGTATCGCGCTCCTCTTTTTTCAACACCGCCCGGTACCAGAATATACCGAACGCGAAAAAAATCACATTCACCAGAATACTCAGAAGATATACCCCCTGACTGTCCAGCAGCTCCAGAAGCTTCGCAGCGGCAGGAAACATTTTCGCCGGCCCCTGCAGAAACAGCCAGGAAATTCCATATCCGACACTCAAAATCACCTGCACCGCCAGCCATGCCAGCGTCGGCGTCAGCCCATACAGAAAAATTAGAATCTTTTTCCCGATCTCAATCCCATCCTTTCTTCCTTTTAAACTCCCAAACACAGCGGCAAATCTCTTCTGCCCTCCCCATTGTTTGCTCTGTTTTATATTGTATCATGCCCGCTCTTCTTTGTACATTTTTTTATACATTCTTCACTTTCGGAATCCTCCGGAAACCTTTTCTCCTTTATCTGAAATACGATATCTAATATCGTATTTCAGATATCGTTTTATCGTTTTGAGGGTACAATGAAAAACAGGAAAGGAATCTGTCAGGAGGCCATCGCGATGAAAATACGAATCAAAGATTTTCGACTCAAAAAGCATCTGACGCAGACCGGGCTTGCCACTGCCGTGGAATGTTCTCAGAATCTGATCAGCCGTATGGAATCAGGGACCGCTGATCCCAAGGCAAGTATCCTGCTGCGGCTGGCCGACTATTTTCATGTATCCGTGGATTATCTTCTCTATCGTTCAGAAATCAGCACCCCTCCGGATGTGCTGCAGTCCGTGGATCTTCAGACTGCCCGGATATATTCTTACTACCTGAAATTCCAGGAACTGACTCCCGAAAATCAGGAATTTGTTCTTCTGCTGATGGAAAAGCTGAAATTGTCCCAGCTGTCCGAAAAAGAAAAGTCCGGAAATCCATAAACTTTAAGAAAAAAAGACCCGCCATCTGGCGGATCTTTTTTATTTACGTCAGTGGAAATCAGGCAGAACGCCCTTTCCACTGTTTTGTTCATTAACAGATGATTAGTCTGTCACATACGGCATAATCGCGATATGTCTTGCTCTCTTGATCTCAACGGTCAGAGCTCTCTGATGCTTCGCGCAGTTTCCAGTGATTCTTCTGGGAAGGATTTTTCCTCTCTCAGATACGTATCTCTTTAACTTATTCACATCTTTGTAGCTGATCTCGTTGTTCTCTTTTCCACAGAATACGCAGACTTTTTTTCTTCTGCGTCCGCCTCTTCTCTTCATGGGAGAATCCGGTCTCTCACCTTTATTGTAAGCCATGATTGTTACCTCCTTTACCGAATTGTACGCCCTGTGCGCACTTTAGTTGAATGGCAGTTCCTCGTCGATTCCATCCGGGATATTCATAAATCCGTCCGCGGACGCGCTGCCTGTCCCGGCAGCCGGTGCTGCGGGAGCGCTTCCTGCCGGCGCGCCGTAGCCGCCGCCGAATCCGGACTGATGGCTCTCGCTTGCGGCTTTGCTCTCCGCAAACTCCTGATCCTCAACCACAACCTCTGTGGTGTAAACCTTCTGGCCCTCACGATTGACATAGCTTCCGGTCTGAATCCGGCCGCTGATGGCAATTTTCAGTCCCTGACGGAAATACTTCTCCGCGAACTCCGCGGTTCTTCCGAAAGCCACGCAGCTGATAAAATCCGCCGTAGCCTCGCCGTCTCTCTTGAATCTCCGGTCCACCGCCAGTGTATACCGGGCAATCGCCAGTGAATTTTCTTCTGCGGAATATCTCACCTCAGGATCTCTCGTTAAACGACCCATTAAAATAACTTTATTCATATTCTTACCTCTCTGATGGAAAAACCTTTAATGGGCTTTTGGCAGTTGGAAATTAAGCTTCCTTCTTAACAACTAAATATCTCAACACATTGTCCATGATGCGTACGTGTCTCTCGACCTCGGCCGGACAGGTTGCCTCTGCCTCGAACTGGATGAAGTAGTAGAATCCTTCTCTCATCTTCTGGATCTCGTAAGCAAGTCTCTTCTTGCCCCACTCCTCCACTTCGGTCACTGTTCCGCCGTAACGGGTGATGTAGCTTTTCGCTTTCTCCACAACGGCTTCACGAGCTTCGTCTTCGATTTTGGCATTCACAACCAATGCTAACTCATATTTGCTCATGCTGTTTTCCTCCTTTTGGACTTTTGGCTCCCGCACCGGGCGGGAACAAGGATAATAATATATCACGAGGTGTTATTTTAACACAGTTTTCTCCCCATTTCAAGTATTTTCTTCCTGTTTTTTCCGGAGATTCTTCGTGTTTTTTTCCACCAGTTTTCTGGCAATCATGATCTGATGGCCGCACCCGGCACACTTCAGCCGGAAGTCCGCGCCGACCCGGAGAATCTCCCACTCCCGGCTGCCGCAGGGATGCTGCTTTTTCAGTGTCACAAAATCTCCCACTTCATATTGATAAGCCATTCCTTTCTCCTTTCCGCTGCTCCGGCTAAAAGACCGGAAAGATATCCTTGCGGATTTTCTGCCGCCTTCCCCGGCCCGTTACCTGACAACGATCTGTGAAAATACCTGCCCGATGGGAGCCTGGATCAGCAGATCCGCGCTGTTATCCCTGGGCGTGGCCCCTTTGTTGATCAGAACCAGAACATCCCCCCGGAAATAATCCAGCAGGCCTGCCGCCGGATACACAGCCAGAGAAGTGCCGCCCACGATCATCACGTCCGCTTCGGAAATGGTCTTCACCGCGTCCCTCAGAATATTCTGATCCAGCCCTTCCTCGTACAATACCACATCCGGCTTGATCATTCCCCCGCAGCTGCAGGTGGGGATCCCTTCACTCTCCAGCATAAACCGGGCGTCGTAAAATTTCCCGCACCGCATACAGTAGTTGCGGTGTACTGACCCGTGCAGTTCCATCACGTGCACGCTTCCCGCCTTCTGATGCAGGCCGTCAATATTCTGGGTCACCACCCCGGTAAGTTTCCCCGCCTTTTCCAGCTGGGCCAGCTTCCTGTGAGCCGCGTTGGGCTCCGCATCCAGAGCCAGCATTTTATCCCGGTAAAACCGAAAAAATTCTTCCGGACGGCTCATGAAAAAAGTATGACTCAAAATAGTCTCCGGCGGATAATCATATTTCTGATGATACAGCCCGTCCACACTCCTGAAATCCGGGATTCCGCTCTCCGTGGACACGCCCGCGCCTCCGAAAAACACCACTCTCCTGTGACTGTCCAGAATTTCCTGCAGCTTTTCCGTCTCCCTGCTCATTCAACTTCCTCCTTCCCTGTCTTATGACCGCCCGGGCCATAAAGGAATCCTTTTAATAGGTACCCACCCATCGCGCCTGTACTACAAAACGCACCTGATCGTCCGAAGTACAGGTGGACAGCGTGACAATATAATCATTTCCGGAAAGCCCTTCCGTCCCCAGATCCACCTGGGATCTCTGCCTCATATCCTCCAGATAGGAGGCAAAGGTATCTCCATGGTCAGAAAACAGCGTGTAGGTGTCGCTGGTGACCTCTGCGTACTGAAGGGAGAAAATCTCATACCGGAACTTTCCTTCGGGGGTACAGATCCACAGGTACTTGCTGTCCTTGTATTTTTCCTGATCATAAAGGCGGCGCAGCGTCCCGAACATGGATCCGTTTTTCATGTTGTGCCCGTAAATAATCGTATTGGGATCGGAGAAATCCGCCGCGTTGGAGGCGTCCACAAAAATGGAACCCGCGAAATTCTCCTGCCCTCTGAAGGTTCTGTGAAGGTAATAATCATTGTCCTCCCCCTGCACGATGGGGTAACTGATGTCCAGCGCCTCCACGTCCAGCCATCCGATCACATCCGGATTCATGCTTTTCAGCTCCTCAAAATCCACCTCCGGCGGCTGGTAATCCGGCGCCTGAGCCTCCAGTGTCTCCGGATCCTCCGCCGTCTCCGGCTGATCTTTCAGCACCAGAGGCTCCTGACTTTCCTTCACCACCTGATGCTCCACTTCCTTATATTCATCCACCCCCGCTTTATAGCCCCGGTAGATGGCAAACAGCTGATATCCGGAAAAACAGAACACTGCCAGCGCGGTGATAAACAGAATTTTCCAGAAAAATCCGCCGCCTTTCTTTTTATCGTTTTTTTTGCCCATTCTTTACTCCCCTTTTG